>Ga0210024_1000858_pt1 | contig 27793 bp, 24 predicted proteins | sample CryGeymeta201525_FD_183988 | JGI IMG/M metagenome (GOLD analysis project Ga0210024, IMG submission 183988) | Groundwater microbial communities from Crystal Geyser aquifers in Utah, USA - Crystal Geyser metaG 2015-25 (SPAdes) (version 2) | ecosystem: Environmental > Aquatic > Deep subsurface >...
GCGCCCGTGCTATTATGCAACAGTTTAAAAATCGGCCTTGCATAGAGCAAAACAATTTTACGAAATATTTAGTATCCGAAAACCTTTACGTTAGCCCAAGAAGTCAATGCTTCAGAATATGTAGGATGGCAAACAACGCACCCTTATATTCCCAAACTTTGACTAAAAAGATGCCTAAATAAATAACAGCTACGATAAATTTCATAAAAGTAGAGGCCAAAAACCCAAAAAAGGAACCCAAGGCAGCCTTAAAAGCTAATTTCGAATTGTTTTTATTTAACATTTCTCCAATAAAAGCACCTATAAAAGGGCCCAAAATAATGCCACCAGGAATTGGCGCTAATATCCCAACAACCAATCCTATGGATGTTCCAATCATACCAGATTTACTTCCGCCAAATTTTTTGGTACCTATGGCAGGTATCATATAATCCAAAATAAGGATGACTACAGCAACAATACCAGTCACCACCAATAAAGTAGTACTCATTTGAACAGCTTTGGTAAACTGAAGCAATAATAGGCCTAACCAACTTAAAGGCGGGCCAGGAAGCACAGGTAATAAACTGCCTAGCAAGCCTAAAACCATAAATAAAGCCGAAATAATGACTAATATAATATCCATGTTATGTTAATAAATGATGCCTAAGTTGGTCTAAGATATAAAATATTTGTTACATTTTTTAACTAAAAAATTAGTTTAAACTAAATATTTAGTTATATTTGTTTTTTATAACTAAAAACTTAGTTGAAACATGAAACAGCTTACAAAAGCAGAAGAAGATATTATGCAAATTCTTTGGCACCTTGAAAAGGCCAATGTAAAAGATATTATAAAAGAATTTCCTGCACCAAAACCAGCCTACAATACCGTTTCAACCATGGTTAGGATTTTAGAAAACAAAGGGTTTGTAGATTATGAAAAAGAAGGAAAAGGACATATTTATTTTCCAAAAGTAAAACAACAAGATTATAGTAATCAATCCATTAATAAATTGGTTGACAATTATTTTCAAGGCTCGTTTAAAAGTATGGTATCCTTTTTTGTAAAGAAGAATGACATTAGTTTAAATGAAATGGAATCTATCTTAAAAGAAATCAATAAAAAAGAATAGATATGCTACATTATATGATACAAACCATAGCCTTTCAGGTATTCTTTTTATTAGTGTATGATGCATTTTTAAAAAAAGAGACTTTTTTTAATTGGAACAGATTATACTTGCTTTCTACAGCAGTATTATCTATTGCGCTACCTTTTATTAAAATAAACAGTTTTAAGGATGTTGTGCCTCAAAAATATATTATAAACCTGCCCGAAATTTTTATTGGAAATCAACCTCCGTTTAATGCAAATCAGATACACATAGAAACTATTAGCACCCAAACTCAATCTGCTTTTTTATGGGATGCTTTATTTTATGTTGGAGTTTTAATAGCCACCTTATTATTGATTTTTAAAATCACCAAAATTGTATGGTTATTATATAAAAACCCAAAGAGTAAAATAGGGTTTCTTAATATCGTGAGCCTTATAAATAGCTCAGCTGCCTTTTCATTTTTTAACTATATCTTTTTAGGCGAGCGTTTAAGTGAAACAGAAAAAGAATCTATTTTAAAGCATGAAATAGTGCATGTAAAGCAAAAGCATACACTAGACTTATTGTTTTTTGAAGTATTGCGTATTGTATTTTGGTTTAATCCTTTAGTGTATATGTATCAAAATAAAATAATGGTGCTTCATGAATTTATAGCGGATGACAGTGCTGTAAAGCATCAAAATAAATCAGAATACTATCAAAATTTGTTATCTCAAGTTTTTGAGACCAAAAATATATCATTCATCAATCCATTTTTTAAACAATCACTCATCAAAAAACGAATCGTTATGTTACAAAAATCAAAATCAAAACAAATTAACTTATTAAAGTATGTATTGCTAATCCCTATGATTTTTGGGATGTTAGTTTATACATCATGCGTTCAGAATTTATATTCTCAAGAAAAGAAAATCCAATCTGACATTAAAATGGCTCAGGACAATAAATTAATACAAAAAATAAAAGCCGTTAAAAACCAAATTCAAATACAAGGAAATACGAGTGAAGAAGAAGACAAGGGTTTAAATTTATTATTGAAAATTGTTAAGCAGAATGATTTAGATACTCAATTGGTTGAAGAAGTACAAGCGTATACTTCTGTAGAGCCCAAAACAGACTTGATGTTAAAAATAGTTGATGTTTTTGAGCAAATTCAAGCACAAGGAACTATTTCTGAAGAAGAAAATAAAACATTAAAAGAATTGCTCATTTTAACAAGTGATGATGGGTTTAACGACCCGTTTTTTGCTGATGTTATTAAAGACATAGAAGTACCTTTTGCAGTGATAGATCAAGTTCCTGTATTTCCTGGTTGTGAATCGTTAACTTCCAACATAGAACAAAAAGAATGTATGTCTAAGGAAATTTCAATGTTTGTCAGTAAGAACTTTAACACTAACATTGGAAAAGAATATGGGTTAGTTGGTAAACAACGTATTAATGTAATATTTAAAATTAATCAAGAAGGAAATATTGTTGATGTACGTTCAAGAGCACCTCATCCAGCACTGGAAGCTGAAGCTATTCGAGTAATTAAAATGCTCCCTAAAATGCTTCCGGGCAAACAAAGAGGAAAGGTTGTTACGGTGCCTTATTCGTTACCCATTATTTTTATGGTTCCGGAAAATAAGTCATTAGAGAAGAATGATTAGAAAAACTTTTGTTTTATTATTGATAATAGTGATTAAAACCGAAGCACAAACTTCAATTTTAAATATTGCAGATAGTTTATACAGCCATGGTAACTTTGCAAAAGCTATTGAACAATATAAAATGTATAATAAACCAAATGAAGTCTATTATAAAATAGCTAATGCCTATATTGCTTTAGGGAATTATGATGAAGCCTTGTTGAATTTTGAATCGGCAATAGAAACCAATCCTAAAAATCTACTTTTAAAATACGATTATGCTAAATTGTTGTCAAATACAAAAAACTTTACTAGGGCTTCAGAAGAATTTAATAAGTTAATAAAAACAGATTCATTAAATCCTAACTACCACTATGAGCTAGGTTTGGTTTTAGAGCAACTTAATGATTCTACTTCGCAAAAAAAATATTTAAAAACTTTTAAATTAGATCAAAACCATCAAAAAGCTATTTATAAAATTGCGAAATTTTATCTTCAAAAACGCAAACACGACTCGGCAACCTATTATATAAATATAGGATTAAAAACTTATGCCAACAATAAGGAATTAATAAATTTAAAGGCCCAAAATTATTATTGGTTACAAGATTATAAAAATGCAGTTATATGGTTTGAAAAGCTTATAGAAATTGGCGAATCTTCAGAGTTTATCCATGAAAAGTTGAGTTTATCTTATGAACAATTATATGAATATGAAAAAGCTATTGAACATCGCTTATTAGCTTTAAAATATAATCCTAATAACGCAACAGCATGTTATGTTTTGGGAACCTATTATGAGAAATTAAGTGATTTTGAAAATGCAGAAAAATATATTTCTCAATCATTATTAATAATAGATCAACCTTTAGATGCCCAGTACAGAAAATTAGGAGCCGTTTTAAATCAACAAAATAAGCACAAGAAAGCCATTGAAGCTTTTAAAAAGGCGATAAATGAAGATCCAAAAAATGAGTTCTCTAGTCTTTATTTAGCTTTTACACTTGAAGCTTATTATGCAGATTATGATGCAAAGATAAATTCGTTTGAAAATTTTAAAATGAAGTTTCCGTCTAGCGATTTAAATAAATTTGTTGATGGCCGAATTTTAGAATTAAAAAAGGAAAAGTTTCTTAAAGAGAATAAAAAGGAAGATTAAAAATATTTTTGTTACTTCGGTTTTTGCTTTTAAAAGATGTTAAAATCTAAAAAAATTGTACTTTTCGGTTTCAGTTTTAATCCATGAAGCCAATCTGTGTTTTTCTGTTGTTCATCCTATTCACGTCATGTGACTATTTTAATGTAAAAAAAACATCTTCACAAGCTATTTTAAAAGAAGAATTACAAACTTTTAACTGGAATGAGGTTGATGAATACCCATCATTTTCTATCTGTGATTCTTCTGAAACTAAGTTACAAAGAAAGCAATGCTTTGAAACGGTATTAACCACACATATAACAAGCTTTTTACAAAAAGACAGCATAGTTGTGACAAAGGACATAAAGGACACCATAATCCTTCAACTTCAAATTTCAGAAAAGGGCGTTTTATCATTGATAAAAGTTAACGTTGACTCAACTACAAGTCAAGAAATACCAAACATTAAAGAATTGTTAACCAAAACTTTAGATTCGTTGCCAAAAATTTTTCCAGCCGTAAAACGTGGGCAACAAGTTACGACGGAATTCAAGATACCCATAATTATTGAGGTTAATTAAGGTTATAAACCAAATTTATATCCTATAGCAAAATCAACAGGAAAATTACCGGCATTATTAATAAATACAGCAAAAAGCTCATTGTAAGCCATGGTTAAAAAACTATTTTTACCAACTTTAATATCAGCGCCTAAACCAAAAGAACCTGGAATTTGAAAGTTAGATTCATTAATAGTTTCATTTGGAAGGCCATTAAACTTAAACGTTTGTTTTGAAAATGTATAGGTTGCCAATCGTAAGTTACCATAAACATTAAAAGAATATTTTTTTATAAACCTGTACCGGTAACCCAAGGCTAATTGCGTTGAGCTGTATTCAAAAGCATCATCATCTAAAGCGTGAAGAATGCTAAAAAAACCAGCATGCATAGAGTTTTCTGAAGATGATAATCCTTCCAGTTCTGCACCAAAAAAAGGAACAGTTGTATTGTTAGGGTTAGTTACAAAGGGCTGATTTGTTATGCCTCCAAAAAAACCTAAACGCCATTTTAAAGTTTCATAAGTTTCATTGTAAGTACTGCCAAATAGTTTATTATAGTTTTTTACAAAGAGTTTAAGATCTTGTAAAGTAAAATTTAAATGGCTTGTAGAAATACTATTGTTTTGAGTTAAATTATTTAACTGAGTTTTATATTCTTCTTGAAAACGGTTTTCTTTCTTTGTATTTAAAAGTTCAAGAATATTACCATCGTTGGTTTTTACAAAATAACGATATTGTTTATCTATCACATGCCATAATAAATCCAATTCGCCTTCAACTTCAGTTTTTAATTCATAGGTTTTACCATTAACATCTATTTTTTCTTGAGCGGATAATGGTGTATAAACTACCATAAATAAGGCTATAAAAACAAAGTATTTCATGATGTTTAAGATTTTGGATACCATGTAAATCTACTAAAAATAAATGAGAAGTTTTATTTTTTGTAAGGTCTGTTTTTCCACTTGTAGCCTTTAAAAATTGATAAGAATGCCACATAAAAACTAAAAAAAGTGTATATAAAAAAGCTAATGAAAACACTTGGTAAAAGTTTTTTTTGATTATAAAAACTTGCCGCTTTATAGATTAAAAGCACATCTATGTTAAATTTTATAAATAGCAAATAAAATAAAACACTGCCCTTTAAAGCACCTAAACAAAACAGTAAAATAGCTGCTATTATCACAGAATTCATAAGAAGTACTACCAGTCCGGTAAGTTTTCCAAACCAGTGGTTATAAGAACTTGTTTTTGCTGCCCAACGAATTCTTTGATCAAATAACTCTTTCCACGACTGTTGTGGGTTTGTAGTAACGATGGCTTGTTCACATTTTAAAAATTTAACCTGTTTTGGATACCGTTTTGTAATTTTTTCCAGTAAAAAAACATCATCACCGCTGGCAATGTTCGCATTGCCTTCAAATCCATTTACTTCCAAAAAAGTAGCTTTCTCATAGGCAAAATTTGCGCCATTGCATAAAAATGGTTTTTCTATACCAAAGCCACCTATGGTTGCGCCCTGTAAACTTAAAAAATCAAGCGTTTGAAAGCTATTTAAAAATCCAGATTCTATATTAAAAGCAACCGGAGCGGCAATACACTTAGGGTTTGTTTTTTGTATAAGCTCATCAAAACCATCCAGCCAATATTTTGGAAGTATGCAATCAGCATCGGTTGTTACAATCCAAGGGTATTTTGCCTGTTTTATTCCTTTGGAAATGGCATCTTTTTTAGGGGAATTGGAGGTTCGCTCATTGCTGATAATTAAAATATTTCCATTTGAAATAAAACTATTTTTTATAATATCTACCGAATTATCTTCAGAATCATCATCTACAAAAATTACTTCAAATAGCTGATTGGGATATTGTAAGGATTGAATAGATTCCAATAATCTTGATAAATTCTCACGTTCATTTCTAAATGGAATAATTACTGAAAACTTTGTTTTAGGCTCAAGATGACTTAGTTTAAACGGTTTTACTTTTTCAAATCCGTAAACAAAACTAGTAATCCATAAAACATATACAATGGTAATTATGGTAAGTGTTAACGTTAGCATGTCTTGTTTTTTGGGAGTTTAAACTCAAGTATAAAGTAGCTACCTAAAATGCTAGGAAGAACAAAATTTAAAATCCACATACATGTAACTGTATTTAAAACAATAAGTTCATTAACGCCAATTAATGAGAATAAATAGACCGAAATGCCTGCCTTTATAACCACATCCAGAATCATTATTGAAGGTATTATTGAACTGATTAAATAGATGCTTGAAATAATTGTCATGGCTTCAAAATAACCAATGTCAACATTAAATAGAATCAGTAAATAGTAATATTGAAATGAAAAAAATGCATACCTGATAAATGAAAATATAAAGCCTAAATACAGACTTTTTTTAGGCAAGTTTTTAAAAAATAAGACCAAATTTTCAAGACCAAATCTTTTGATTTTAAAATGATTTCTTTTTAACATCCAAACCATTGAAACAACAATGATAAGGCTCAATATCAAGAGAATAATTAATTGATTTGATTGAAAGGGCAACGGAAACTTTTGAGATAATAAATACATACCAATCATGCCAAAAAGAACAGTCACTAACATTTGAAGAAGATTGCTAACCAAATTTGCCAAAAGAACACGTTTTATTAAAGGACCTTCAAAAAATAGGGCCTTTGCGCCATAGTCTCCAATTCTATTGGGTGTAAATAAAGAGACTGTTAAAGCACCTAAACTTTGTTTAAGGGCATTGGTAAAACTAACTTTTGTTATAAAACATACTAATTTTTGCCATTTAAGAATTTCAAAAAACCAATTAATAATGCTTAAAAGCACTAAAAAACAAATGCTTTTTAAACTAAAAACATCATTTTTGCTTAAAAATTGAATAAAATCGTTAAAACTTAAATCTTTGTTTTTTGATAATTTGTTGTAGATAAAATAAAAAGCCATAACAAGAAGGCTTATTTTAATAAGCACAAAAAAGAATTGTTTAGTTTTGTATGGCAACCGTTGAATCATAGGCTCAAGTTGCAAATTAAACCAATATTTTGTTACCATATCCAATGGAATTCATTAATGACTAAAGAAACCATTATTTTAGGAATCGATCCAGGCACAACCATCATGGGTTTTGGACTCATTAAAGTGGTTGGAAAAACCATGCAGTTTATACAACTTAATGAGCTGGATTTAAAAAAATATGATGACCATTACCTTAAATTAAAACTGATTTTTGAACGTACTATTGAACTCATTAATACCCATCATCCTGACGAAATAGCCATTGAAGCCCCTTTCTTTGGTAAAAATGTGCAAAGTATGCTTAAGCTAGGCAGAGCTCAAGGTGTTGCTATGGCTGCTGGATTGAGCAGAGAAATTCCTATAACGGAGTATTCTCCTAAAAAAATAAAAATGGCCATTACCGGCAATGGAAATGCCAGTAAAGAGCAAGTGGCTAAAATGCTTCAAAGTTTGCTGAATTTAAAAGAATTGCCTAAAAATCTGGATGCTACCGATGGTTTAGCGGCAGCCGTTTGCCATTTTTATAACTTTGGTAAAGTAAGTGTTGGTAAAAGTTATACCGGTTGGTCGGCATTTGTGAAGCAGAACGAAAGCAGAATTAAGAAATAATGTCAGGCATCTACATCCATATCCCATTTTGCAAACAAGCTTGCCATTATTGCGATTTTCATTTTTCTACCTCTTTAAAAAAGAAAACAGAATTAGTTCAAGCCATCGTAAAAGAAATTGAATTAAGAAAACAAGAGTTTGAAAATCAGTTGGTTGAGACTATTTATTTTGGTGGTGGAACGCCATCTTTATTGAGTATTGATGAATTATTATTGATTATTGAAACGATTTTTAAGCATTATAGGGTTTCAGACAATCCCGAGATTACCTTAGAAGCCAATCCTGATGATTTATCTAAAAATCTAATCATCCAACTATCTAAAACTCCAGTTAACCGTTTAAGTATTGGTATTCAATCTTTTTTTGAAGCCGATTTAAAACTCATGAATCGCGCTCAAAATGCTGAAGAAGCTAAAGCGTGTTTGCAGGAAGCTACTAAATATTTTGACAATATTTCGGTCGATTTAATCTATGGAATTCCTGGATTAACCTATGAAAACTGGATTAAAAATATAGAAACTGTTTTAAGTTATCAGATTCCTCACATCTCAAGTTATGCTTTAACGGTCGAGCCAAAAACAGCGTTGGATACCTTCATTAAAAAAGGGATCATTCAAAATGTTGACGATGAGTTGGCGCAAGAGCAATTTCATTTGTTAATAGAAAAGCTGGAAGCATCTGGATTTGTGCATTATGAATTGTCGAATTTTGGAAAACCAGCGTATTTCAGTAAAAATAATTCGGCGTATTGGCAAGGAAAATCCTATTTAGGAATCGGTCCTTCTGCGCATTCGTTTAATGGCAATCAACGCAGTTGGAATGTTCGAAATAATTCAAAATACATAAAAGCTTTACAAGAAAACGTATTGCCACTTGAAATAGAAACCTTATCCATAACAGACAAATACAACGAATATGTGATGACAGGTTTACGAACCATTTGGGGCGTTTCTATTAAAAAAGTAGAACTGGATTTTGGCAAACAGTATAAAAATTATCTTTTAGAGCAAGCCAATCTTCATTTGAAAAACGATTTTTTGTATCTTAATGACGATAAATTGCTAATCACAAAAAAAGGCAAATTTTTAAGTGACGGCATTGCTTCAGACCTATTCAAAATAAATTTATAATGCTAGCAACCATTCAATATAATTCAAAAAAATACCAAATAGATTTTTTGCAACCACTTGATATTTCAATGCCAATGAGCGCTTCAAAAGATAATGTAAATGCATGGTATTTGGAAGCACCCAAAATAGAGCCCGCAATGGACGGCGAATGGATAGCTAGTGTTAAACAAGGTGCTTGCATCAATTTTAACAACATTTTTTTTAATCCACACGCACATGGAACGCATACAGAATGTGTTGGGCATATTACCGAAAAAGTGCATTCTCTTAATGAACATTTAAAACAGTTTTTCTTTTTGGCTGAGGTGGTTACCATTCCGCCTGTAAAACAAAAAGGGGATTTTGTAATTACAAGAAAACAGTTGCAATTTGCACTTGGAAATAAAAAAAGAGACGCCGTGGTAATTAGAACCATACCAAACACTAAAGAAAAATTAACGGCACAATATTCAAATACAAATCCGCCATATTTGTTAGAAGATGCTGCTATTTATTTAAAAGAAAAAGAAATAAAACACTTACTAATAGATTTACCAAGTGTAGATAAAGAAAAAGATGATGGTGAGTTATTAGCACACAATGCGTTTTGGAATACTAATGGGAAATTAAGAATGGATGCAACTATAACAGAATTTATTTTTGTTCCAAATACAGTTGAAGATGGCACTTATTTTCTAAATCTTCAAATTGCACCTTTTGAGAATGATGCGTCGCCCAGTAAACCCATTTTATATAAAATATTGGAATGATAGAGATTTCAACAAACAAATCTAAACTCCAAATTGAAGTGATTCATGCCTTTTTAACCGAGACCTATTGGGCAAAAGGAAAAACCTTGGACGAGGTAAAAAAAACCATAGAAAATTGCTTGTGTTTTGGTGTTTATTTTAATGATAAGCAAATAGGATTTGCCAGAATTGCCACCGACTATGTGGTATTTGCTTATTTAATGGATGTGTTTATTTTATCAGAGTATAGAGGCAAAGGTTATTCAAAACAACTTATGAAAGCCATTCATGAAGAGCCTCAATTGAGAACCTGTAAGGTTTGGATGCTCAAAACCTCAGATGCGCATGGTTTATACAAACAATTTGGATACACGGATTTGAAACATCCTGAAAAAGTAATGGAACGTATTTTAAAATAAGCCTAACATTTTAATAATAAGTTAAATACTACTTTTTTTGGTTAATTGTATTAAATTTAATGCAATTAACCAACTATATGAAGGCCTGTTTATACATCTGTTTGTGTGTTTTATCGCTTTCTTGTGGCTACTCTCAAAGTATTTACCACAAAGATGCTTTAACCATTTATGCAGATTCCCTTAACAAAGAAGGCGCTTATAAACAGGCTTATTTGGTTAGAGAGCAAGCTCTTCAAACTCAAAAAGAAGTATCTAAAGATTATCAAGCTTATTTGGAGGCAAAGTACTATCATTCAAAATGTTGCTATTTTGAAAACGAGAGTTATAATTATCACAATCCAGATAAAGCTATTACAAAAAAAGCCCGTGAGCAATATTTAGATAGCGCCTTGAAATTAGCCATTAAGGCGAGGGATTTGTATGTGAATGTAAAAAAACCAGACAAAAAATTTCAATACGATATTCAAAATAGAATTTACCATCAAACCGCATATTTAGGAAACTGGAATCATGCCTTGGAACAAGCGCAACTGGGTTTAAGTATTTTAAAAGACACGCTTCCAAAAAACGATAAAATTTTTGTGGATTTAATATATGATATAGGATTTATATACAGTCAATTAGGTGATTATTCCAAAGCTGTTGAAAATTATCAATCCTCTTTGGATTTATATAAAACAATTATAGGCGAAGACCATACAGATGTCGCACAAGCTTATAATAACATAGCCGTAGACTACAGAAATTTAGGCTTGCGAAAAAAGGAGTTGGAGTCGCTTTTAAAGGCACAATCTATTTGGGAAAAACTTAATTCGGACGACGATAAACAGTTTCTTTTTAAATGTTATGGGAATCTCTTTTTTTGGTATTCTTATTATGGTGATTATGATAAAGCTGAAGAGTATATTTTAAAGAAAAATAAGTTAAGAATACTTGCCGAAACAAGAAAGCTAAATGGGTTTTTAAGAAATAAGGAAGAAATTTATGAGGATAAACTTTCGGAATGGTACCAATTAATACTGCATTATTCCAGAAAAAAAGACACGACAAAAACCATTTTTTATGCACAAAACATTATAAAAACAATTCCTTCTAATAAAAAATTACTTCATTTTGAAACCAATATCTTAAGTTCTACATTAAAACTATACGCGTCATTATTAAAATATTCTAACGAGGAAAAAGCTTTAGACTTATTAAATCAAGCCATTAAAATTCAGGAAACCTATAAGGCCGTTTATTATACAAAATCAATTTCTTATAAATTGTATAAAGCAGAGTTATTACTGGAGCTTGAAAAGTTTTTAGAAGCCGAGACTTTATTAAGTTCATTAAACATCATAGACAATGAAGAAGCTATATCACAATCATTTAAATTATATATTTTAAAAGCAAAAGTTGCAGAAGCTTTACATCAAAAAGAGAAGGCTAGAACCTTTTATGACCAAGCATTTTCGTTTTTAAACAATACCAAAATAGATATTGAACGTGTTACCATTAACGATTTAAAACCTTTAATTTCTTTTGAAACTATGGATGGATTTTTGGCAATGGGTAATTTTTATTTTCAGAAATTTAAAGAAGAAAAGACTATTAACTATTTGGAAAAAGCGAATCATAGGTTTGTATTGGCCTCAAAAATTTATAATCAGTGGTATTTAGGTCAGCGTTATAATGAGCAACTATTTACTACTTACAATACTATTAATGAGTGTTTGTTAAAATCTGCCATAATTCAAAAAAAGAATGTTCACTTTTTATCAGAAACCTTAAATAACATTGAAAATAATGGTTCAAAATTAATATGGTCCAAGTTTATTTTTAATAACCAGCGTCAGCAAATAAATATTCCTGAAAAATTATTAAACGAAGAAGAGAACATCAAATCCCAACTTAATTTTTACAAGCAAAGCTTAGGAACAAAAAGTGAGGTTTCTGAAGAAAAAACAGCCCTTTGGAAAGCTAAAGTGTATGAGTTAAATGAAGCCTTGTTAAAGCTTCAAGATTCCATTAAACAACAAAACAAAAGCTATTATCAACAAAACGTCAAAGATTTTGATATTGCTAATCTTCAGGCTAGTTTAAAGGATGATGAAGCCATTTTGAAATATGTTTTTACAGAACAAAAACTCTATTCATTTTTAATAACTAATAACCATATTGAGTTGGGGTCTGCTATGGAAAAAGCAAATGTTTTAAAAGCTTTAAGAAGTTGTTTGAATCATTTAAAAAATAGAGAACAACATTATAAATCCTCTTTTGATGATTTAAAGGAACTTCTCTTTAGTAAAGCAAACTATTCAAATTATAAAAAACTCACTATTATTCCAGATGGTGCCTTGCATTATTTGCCATTTGAAGCCCTTTTTTCAGGAGAAAATTTACCGTTAATTAGTTATGGCTCGTCTTTAGCACTTTATCAGGAACAAAAAGCAATTATTCCTAATTTTGAAAATTTAAAAATAGGGGCATTTTCAGCATCCAATACCAACATACCATTACCAAAAGCATCTTCCGAAATAAGTTCTGTTTTAAATATTTTTAATGGTGATAGGTTTTTAAACGCTTCAAAAGCTGATTTTATTAAACAAGCCAACCAATACCATGTATTGCATTTAGCCATGCATTCTGATATTGATGAGTCAAATCCTGAATTTTCTTCTCTCAATTTTTATGGAGAAAATAATAAACTCTTTATCTCTGAACTCTACAACGAATCTTTTAAAGCCCAGATGGTTGTATTAAGTGCTTGCGATACCGGCAATGGATTTTACGAAAATGGCGAAGGCGTTATTAGCCTGTCAAGGGCGTTTAACTTTGCAGGCATCCCAAGCACTGTTATGAGCTTATGGAAAGTTGATGATGAAGCTACGGCAAGCATTATGACATATTTTTATGAACATTTAAGCAATGGTGAGGCTAAAGATGAAGCCCTGAAAAATGCTAAATCAGATTATTTAAAATTTACTGATGATGAACTTCTTAAACATCCTTACTATTGGTCCGGGTTTGTAATATCTGGTAATACAGATGCTTTAGTTCAAAGACATAACTATTGGCTTTTTCTTTCTGTTGTGCCATTAATGATATTTGGGTTTTTTGGAAAACGGTTATTCCAGCGTTTTAAGAAGTGAGATGGCTTCGTTTTTTTTAAAGCTTTCTTTAGAATTTATTAGAGCATTAAGTTCTTGTTTTGCTGATTCCAAGTCTTTATTTTTCACAAACGCCAAGGCAAGATACCAATGGGAGCGAAGGGTTAACCTATCTGAAAAATCTAAATGCTGTTTAAATTTTTCAATGGCTTCCGTAGTTTTTCCTAAGGCTAATAAAGCATTGCCTTGGTAAAATAGTAATTCGGAATTTTTTGAGTCTGAGTATGCCTTTTCAAACAAATTTATAGCGTGTTTATAATCTTTTTCAGAATAAACAATAAAGGCATTGGTGGTAACATTTTGCTCGTTTTCTGAACGTACAATGGGTGTACTCACATTTTTTGAAGGTTCAAAATAGGTAGCAAACAATTTGTCTTCATTAATTTCTGTTTTTAATAAGAGTTGAAAACAAAAAACAATTAAGATGATGGCGGCAACAGCACTAAATGGGTTTAACCACTTTTTTAACGGAGCTTTACTTTTGTTGGAAAATTCAGATTCGAAAGATTTTAATTCATTTCTGAATTTGTTGTCATCTTCTTTTTCAGAAATTACTTGGATGGCTTTTAGAAAATCGACTTCTTTTTTAAACTCAGAATCGCTTATGTAAAGGTTTTCAAATTCCAAAAGCTCTGTTTTGGTTAAACTTCCAGAAAAATACTTTTCTATTAATATGTTATGAATCATTTCTTTGGAGATTTTTTTATCAGGTCTTTTAAAGTTTTCAAGCATCGTGATTTCTGACTTCTCACCACAGCTTCACTTTCGTAACCTTCTAAAGTTGCTATTTCTTCATTAGTTAGTCCTCTATAAAAGCTTAATGTTAACATTTGCTGGCAACTTTTTCCTAATTGCTTAAAATAATAATGGAGAAGTTGTTGTTCTTCGCTTAATTCTTTTTCAGTTTCAACTGGTATGTCTTCAAAAATATCATGGCCTTTAAGGTGTATAGAATCCATAGTTGTTTTTATGGACTCTTCTTTAAGTTTTTTATAAATAAGGTGTTTTCCAATACCAAACAAATAGCTTTTTAAGCTGCAAGTAACTTCATGAAGTTTGCCTGATATGGCATGTTTTCTTAATGCTAAAAAGGCTTCCTGGTAAATATCGACACCATCTATTTCCGCTATGTTATATTGTTTTGCAAAGTTTAAAAACGCATTTCTATGGGTGTTATAAAGCGCTTTTGTTAAAAAATGATTATCGGTTTTTAAGGCTTCAACGTCATGTTGTTCCATAGAAATTTGGGAATTTTTTTATAGCAATGTTAACAATGCAATGTTTTCTTTCACTAAAGATATATCATTCTAGCTCAAAACAAAAAGTGAACAATAGTTTGTTGACCTTTTTAACCTGAATTAGCAAACTGGATTAAGAATAAAAGATTGATTTTTTTATAAAAGACCTTACTATTTAAACTATAAAGTTGAAGAAACCACATAATACATACTACGGGAACTTATGAATTGTGTTGTTTACTCGATGAATAAATTCTATTTATTATGGATAATATTTTTATCCGTTAATGTTTTAGTGGCCCAAAATCAAATTTCATTTCGACAACTATCCATAAAAGATGGATTATCACAAAACTCTGCCATTTCAATAACTCAAGATCAAACAGGTTTTTTATGGATAGCGACTCAAGATGGGCTTAACAAGTATGATGGAAAACAATTCACGATTTATCCTTTTGATTTTTTAGACATCACAAAGCCCAATTACAGCAATCTTGGAAAAGTTTATACTGACAGAAATGGAGATCTTTGGATGGTTCCGGTTAATAAAAGACTTCATAAGTATGATAGTGCTTCAGATACTTTTAGACCCATTTCTGATGTCAAGGATGTGAGCATATTATTTCAAGATAAGGCGTATAATTTTTGGATAGGCACTTACGACAATGGGCTTTTTTTATTGGATTCAACGACTTATAATTCCAAGCATGTTTTAAAAGCAAATGACATTGGTGGTTCCATATTTGATATAAACCAAAGAAGCGATGGTACCATTATTTTAACAACAAACAAGAAAATTATTGAATTTGATCCTCAATTACAGAAAGCTATAAATAAATACCCCAAAACTAAATATGGCGATGTAATTAATGAAAATTTCAGTGCTGTTGTTATGGATAGTTCAGAGAGGCAATGGTATGGGACCTATGGCAATGGCCTATATTTTGAAGATAAAAATGAAGACATTTTCCATAGGATTTCAGAACTTTCATTTTTAGATTCCTTACCCGAGAATCTTAATATTACTTCATTGTATATTGATAGTAAAAATAGGTTGTGGATAGCTACTTACGGAAATGGATTGTATTTAATTGATTTTAAAAACTTTGAAATAACGCATTTCACTCCTGAAAAACATAATCCAAGAGCGCTGCATTATAATGATATTTTATGTATTTATGAAGATTATTCTGGAACCTTATGGTTTGGTTCTGATGGTGCAGGGCTTAGTTATTATGATGAATATTTAGAGAAATTTAATTCTTATACCAACTTTCAAACTCCTGAGGATATAAGCATTGATGTTATTAGAGCAATAACCGTTAGCGATAACGGCAATATTTGGCTGGGAACTTCTGGAAAAGGATTAACACAATATGAACCAGCCATAAATAGTTGGAGAACATTTAATACCCTAAGCGCTGCAAAAAACACCATTAGTTCTAATAGAATAATGAGTTTGCTCATAGATCATGAAAAGGATCTTTGGATTGGCACTCAAGAAGGAGGGCTTAATATACTTGATAAAAATGGGCAAATAAGAAAATACACAAACACATCTGCCATCTCTTTATCTGGAACCACTATTTGGTGCATTTTCAAGAGCAGTGATCATAAATATTGGCTGGGCACTAGAGAGCACGGACTCATTCAGTTTGATAAAAGGAAGGGCGAAATCAAGCGATATGCCACCAGCGATGGGCTAATTAGTAACAATATTAGGGTCATTACGCAAAGTGATTCCAATCATTTATGGTTAGGAACAGAAGAAGATGGTATTGTGTTATTTGATGTTTTAAACGAAACTTTTACATCTTTTAAATTAGATGAAAACAAAAATTCTTTATCAAACAATAAAGTAAAATCATTGTATTATTGTCCTGAAGGAATATTATGGATTGGTACTAATGGCGGTGGTTTAAATAAGTTTGATATTAAAAAGAATTATTTTCATACCTATACTACAAAAGACGGACTTGCTAATAATGTGATTTATGCCATTTTACCAGATAAAAATGGAAATTTATGGTTAAGTTCAAATAAAGGAATTTCAAAATTTATTCCAGAAAATAGTTTAGGAAATGCACTTAGTATTGTAAACTATAACAATTATGATGGTTTGGCAACGGAATTCAATACAGGAGCTTATTTTTCTGATTTAAAAGGGAACCTCTATTTTGGCGGATTGGAAGGTTTTTATTGGTTTCAACCAGATTATATAACGGAAAACAAGATTCTTCCTAAAACAACCATTACGGGTTTTGAAGTATTTGGAGAATCGAAACCATTAAAACAAGACACAAAATTAAATTACAACCAAAACACATTATCCTTTACGTTTTCCAGTTTGCAATATTCAATGCCAGAAAAAAATATGTATCAGTATAAATTATCAAACTATGATGATGACTGGGTGTATGTTGGTAATAATAATTTTGCTCGTTATCCTCAACTTCCACCGGGAGACTATGAGTTTCAGGTAAAATCCAGTAATTATGACGGGGTTTGGAATAATAATCCCGAAACATTTAAATTCTCAATAGCATCCCCTTGGTATTTAACAAACTTGGCTAAAGTTGTTTATTTATTTTTAATACTAACCACCATTTATAGTGTATATGCTTATTTGAAATGGCGTTGGAGAATGCAACTGGATTTGCAACTAAAAGAAGAAGAAGCTGAACGGTTCAGAAAACTCAATGATTTTAAATCGAAATTATATGCTGATATATCTCATGAATTTAGAACACCTTTAACCCTTATTTCAGGGCCAATCGATTTTAAGTTAAGCGAAGGTAATATTTCAGATTCCGATTATGCCAATTTCTCCATGATTAAGCGTAATACAAACAGATTACTATCGCTTGTAGATCAATTATTGGACCTGGCCAAACTAGATAAAGGAAAATTAAAATTAACGATTGCAAAAGGCAATCTAGGGCTGTTTTTGCATACAATTGCCTCCTCTTTCCACTACAAAGCAGAAACAAAAAAAATTAAATACCGTATTCATATAGAGTCTATAACAAATGCCTGGTATGATGAAGATGTTATAGAAAAGATTATTACTAATATCCTTTCCAACGCATTTAAATATTGTCCAGAACGAGGCCTTTGCGATTTAACCGTGACCAAAAGTGAAAACAACATAGTTATAAGTTCAAAAAATACTGCAGAAAATCTTTCGGAGCTACAATTGGAAAAGCTGTTTACGCGCTTTTATCAAAAGGACGAATATGCCGAAGGCGCAGGTGTTGGACTCTCCTTAGTAAAAAAATTGGTTCAACTATACCACGGTGAAATCACTGCAAACCTTGAAAATGAAAATACCATTCAATTTCTCATAACCTTACCCATAGATAAGGCATCTTTCCATAAAAATTTCATCATAGAGCCTTCTAATAACCAAGAAACCCTGAATAATATCATATCAAAAAACATAGATACATCGCCAGAAGTTTTTTTAGAAGCGAAGGTAAATCATGACCTTCCCATACTATTGCTTGTAGAAGATCACGCCGAAGTGCGTCAATTCATTAAGATGGCGCTGAAGCATAAATATCAAATTTTCGAAGCCGAGAACGGTAAAAAAGGAATAAAAACTGCCCTTGAAATAGTGCCTGATATCATAATTTCTGATATACGAATGCCCAAATGCAGCGGCATTGAACTTTGTAATACACTAAAAAATAACGAGTGCACAAGTCATATTCCCATTATTTTGTTAACGGCTGGTTTTGGTGAAGAAAATGAGCTTAAGGGATTACAATCTGGAGCTGATGATTTTATTACAAAACCTTTTAAATTAAGAGTTCTTGAAAAAAGAATAGCAAACCTTATTGAAGTTAGAAAAGCGCTTCGTAGTCGATATAGCCAGGAGTTAATACTAAAGGCAAAGGATATTTCAATCACGCCTACAGACGAATTGTTTTTAAATAAAGTTCAGCAGATATTGGATAAACACTTATCTAACCCAGATTTTAATGCGGAATGTTTTAGTAAGGAGGTTGCCATGAGCAGAATGCAACTGCATAGAAAATTATTAGCATATACAGGTCTATCTACGTCTGCATTTATAAGATCCCAAAGGTTAAAACAAGCCCTTAATATTTTGAATACATCAGATATGACCATTAATGAAGTCGCTTATATAGTTGGTTTCAATACCCCTTCATATTTTATTAAATGTTTTAAGGAAACCTATAATAATACCCCTGCAGAATATCTACAATCCATTGTTAAATAAGGGTTTACAAAGCCTGTTACATATCTTCCATACATTGTTACATACGTGGTATTCACTTTGAATCCTTTCAGATAGTTTTGGGGAATTAATAATTGATTATGAAACAAAACCTTTTAAAATCCAAAGCAGTGTACTTGTTGTTCTTGTTGTTGTTCAGCGTGAGTGTATTTACTGCCCAAACAAGGAGTACTAAAGAAACCAAGGTGGTCTTGATAGTAAGCCAAAAAACAAACGAAGTTTCAGGATTGGAATTGTTTGAAACACAACAAACTGAAAATATTCTTCCTAAAAAGTACCCGGGTAATACCTTTTATTTGGGCATTCTTAAAGGAAATTATGAACTACATAACAATGTTGTCTTGCCTAAAAGTGGAGCAATCATAACTATTTATACCGATAAACAACTTTTTTCTGAAAATCAGCTATCCCTTAAAGAAAATATAAATTTTGGTAGCGCCAAAACAAAAGTAGTCTCTAGAAATAAAGGAGAATTAATTTTAAAAACCTTATAAAAAATGAAACATGTAAACATCTTATTGGTATTACTAATCATGGTAATATCAGCTCAAACAACTCAAGCTCAATTATTTAAAAAACTTAAACAAAGCATTGAGCAGAAGGTTGAAAATGTCATCATTGAAAAAACCTCAGACAAGGCAGCCGAAAAAACATCCAACTCATTAGATAAGGTCTTTGATATCAATCCTTTTTCAATGGGAAAAGACAAAGTTGATACAGCCCTGATTCCAGAATCTTATGAATTTAGTTGGAAATACTCCTTAAACATGAAAACTAAAGAAGGCGATATGGTATTAGACTACTTTCTGCAACCAGGCCAACCATACTTTGGCTTTACATCTCCCATGATGGAAAGTATGTTTACCGTTATGGACAACGAACGCAACATGACGGTCATGTATATGCTATCTGATAAAAACTCCGTCATGATGGCCAATAGCATGCCTGATGATTTGGATTTAGAAGAAAGTGCCGATGAATCTGAAGCATTTGGTTATGAATCGCTTCCAGATAAGGAAATTATGGGTTATAACTGTACAGGCGTAAAAGCTACCAATAATCGCTATGAAATTAGTATGTATTTCACAAGTGATGCACCTGTGAGTTTCAGTGATATCTATAAAAAACAAAATAAAAATATTCCTGCAGGGCTCAAAAATTATTTCGGTGAAGATGATTATGTGCTGATGTTAGAAATGCAAATGACCGATTTAAAGAAGGATAAAATGAATGCCACCATGGAGTGCATTGGTCTTGAAGAGGTTCAAAAAACCATATACAAAAGAGATTATAATACAATGGACCCAAAAAACTAATTAAAATGGAAACAAAAACACAAAACTGCAATTGCAACAAATTAGAATATAGCCATCATATTTTTTGGTATTGCTTTATATAAAGTTTGCGAGATTAATGATTGCCATTCATGGCAAAAGAAGTCATGTACCCTTTTTGGGTGAAAAATATAACAAATTATTTAAAAATAAAAACTTAAAAATTATGAAAAAAATAATTCAATATGTAGTTAGTATTTCATTATGCCTAGCAGCAATAAATGTAAATGCTCAAATTAATACACCAAAAACAATCACTGGCCAAAAGGATAAGAATATTAATTTGTCTAAAATTAATCAAAAGCCTAGTCCTCAATTAAATGTCGCAAAGGTTAAGGAATATTTCAAAACCTTAAAAGTAGGTACAGCAAATGACAAAGAAGGAGAGAGAGAATTAACCTTGGTTAATAATAATTTTAAAGAAACAAACAAAACTACCGTTCAGCCAGGAAGTGTCATTAACAATACTAATAGAATCTGCACTAAAGAGCTTATAACAGTAGATGTAAAAGCACTAGATTTTAAAGCTTTTTCAATGAATGCGAAGCCAGATTGGTTAAAGCCTGGTATTATGATGAAGGCTATGTCTTTTATTGATGGCTCCAATACTATAGAAGAAATTAAAGCGAGAAATCCAATTACATTAAGCACTGATTTAAGAGGAATCAATCCTGTTTTTGAAGTTATGAACCCGCATAAAAAATCTCAAATTACTACAGCTGAGAATCATTTTATTAGTCAAAATGCCAATCCGGTTCCTGCTCAAATGACTTTTTATTATCATGAGGTACATTCTTTAGAAGAAATGAGCTTTAAACTTACAGGGAAGTATAGTTCTGGCATGGGTATGTTTTCTGGATCTGTCGGTTTAAATTATGGGACAGAAAAAGAATCAAACTATTACATGATTGAGTTTTCTCAAAATATGTTTAGTATAGAAGTTGATGGCATGGATCCTGCAAAAGTTTTTGTAGATAGTAATGTTTCTACTGAAGATTATATCTATTTATCAAAGGTCGGTTACGGAAGAAAAGGGGTAATAGTATTTAAATCTGATAAAAAAATAGAAGATTTCGGCGTAAAATTTAACGCCAAAATAAATGGTTTAGTTGGCTCTGGAGAAGTATCAACGGCTTATAATACATTGAAATCAAGGTCCGATGTTACTATTGAAGCATTTTATTATGGAGGTAGCACTGTTGGTGCAATTCGTTCTATTGAAAACACCATAAAAAATGGCACTCCCGATATTATTTCATATTTAAAAGACCAACCGTTTAATCACAAATTAGCACTTCCCATTTCTTATGAACTTAAAAACCTAAAAAATGAACGTGTTGGCTTGGGTAATAAATTTAAGCAGGTTGTAAGAACGTGTATTGAAAAAACAAATTTCAAACTAAAAGTTACTCTAACCGATATTCAAAATATTAATGGGCGAGATGGCGGTGGAAATAATCCTGATGATTATGCCATCCAGCAGTATATTGATTATACAGCATTAGGGAAACAAAAAAAATACATTGCAAGAGACATTAATACATTTCCTGGAAGACAAAATGGACCTGTTCAAGTTGCAAATGCATCAAACATACTTATTTCTGGTGATGCAAAAAATCAACTACATATAAGAGAAGGTAATGAACCAAGAAATAGGAATCGATCTATAAATAACTCATTGGTATTTAATATTTCATATGATGAGTTTATGGATCCAAACGCAAAATTTAAAATATATACTTGGTTAAAAGAATATACAGATGGCAAAGATAAAGTACTAGCAAACAACACTTCTATTTCTGTAAATATTAAAGAAGTTTTAGAAGTACTTTCTGGTGCTCGACCATTAAATGAAACCACACCATTTTTTGATACAACCATTGCAAAAACCGTCAAGTTTCACAATTTCGGTGCTGGAAATATTCCATTGGCTAATATTCAAAAATTAAGCCCATTAGTTCTCGAAGGACCTATCAGAATTGGAAACCCAGGAGAAAAAGCTGCTGTTTGGGTACAATTTGAACTTATGAATTAAAAATAAAAACCATGAAAACCCATATTTTTTTATGCAGTATTTTAATGCTCTTGGTCTCTTGTAAAGACCCTGCAACCAAGGAAAAAGAGGGATTAAAAACCACATCAATTTCTTCTGCCATTGAAAATGCGCAGGAAGCAGCGGCAACCAATGCTTCGCAAGACAGAGAAAGCGAAAAGGCAACATATAAAGCTTTAAAGAAGAAAACGCCCTTAACCAATGATCAATTATTTGCAGTTTTGCCTAAACATATCAACGGCAATAAACCCGTTAGCAATTATGTGCTTCAGGTTAGTAGCCCATTAGCCTCGGGAGTCTATGGCCCTCTTGGAAAAAAGAGTTATAATTTTTTTATTCAAGATGGCGTAGGTTCGAGTGCTGTTGTTCGAAATTTTTTCGACAGCTATAAAATAAAAAATCAAGGGCCACCTAAAACAGAATATATCTATTTAGAAAGAGATGGTTACAAAACCATCGCTTTTTTACAGCCCGAAATTAAGCGTAACGAAATTCGGTTTGTTTACAATAATAGATTCAGAATCACCTTGGAAGGTCCGGATTCGGCAGACGTACTATGGTCGTATATCGACTTTGAAAATTTAAAAAAATTAGATCAATACCAATAAACATGAAAACAAGCTTTCACATAACGTTAATTTTTATGGTTTCCATGACCTTTTTTAGCTGCAAAAGTGACATAAAAACAAGCTCCGAAGAAACTGTAAAAACCACAATTTCGGAAACATCTAAAAAGGAAAAGAATGAAAAAACCAGAAAAACAGCCACTATTAATATGGAAGCTGTTATAAATGGTGAAAATTTCAGTTTAACAGACTATGATCCTGTAAGCAGTACCGATGTGGTTTTTCTGGACAATGGTATACAATTTAGAATCAATGATGTTAACAAACAAGGCGTGCTAGTGAACATGTATGCGCCAGATTTGCTAAAACAAATACCCATAACCATTTCGCAACAAACATCAGCACTTAAACCAGAAGAGGCGTATAATATAAAAACCCAAAGCAGGTTAGAAATAGTTATTCCTAGTAAAAGCCCCGTTCAGGGAGATACCAAAGTGCTTTTGCAAGGAACCGTTTCTTTAGAAGCATTATCTGAAAACAAACTAACCGTCATATTTACTGGAAATGGATTTGCACTTGGTAGTAACAAGAAAAACCTATTCCCTATGCAGGGAAAAATCGTTTTGGAAAACTTCAATGTCTATGACGGACGAATGCAATAATCAACTTAACTAATTCAAAATTAAACACCTCTATGGAAACAACAGAAAACAACACTGTTAAAATAACAAACGAAGCTATTGTAAAAGACGGCAAAATGATAGCCACAATTACTTACATCACCATTATAGGCTTAATCATTGCTTTTGTAATGAACAACGAGAAGAAAAATGCCTTTGCAAGCTACCATATTAAGCAATCGCTTGGGTTGGCCTTAACAGGATTGGCTCTTGGTGTTATAGGCATGATTCCCATTTTAGGATGGATTATAAACATCTTTGGCATTTTTGTACTGCTCTACATGTGGATTATGGGACTGGTAAATGCTATTAACGGACAAGAAAAAGCAGTCCCAATTTTAGGGAATAAGTATATAGAATGGTTTAAAAATTTATAAATCTTAAAACAATGAAACGTATTATCCTCATACTAGCTCTAATAGTATTCATTTCGTCTTGTGGAAATGGTTCAAAAAAAGCAGATAGTTCTGCGGTTAACGATACCCAAATTGAACAAACAGAAAAGGAGTCGTCAATTAATCCAGAAGACTTAAAAGAGCTGTTGTCTCAAGCAATACCATTAACTGAAACTGAATTTAAGAATGCCTTTCCAACTTCAATAAAAGGCTTGCCATTGGATGGAGAGGTATCAATTACAAATGCAAAGTGCAAACAAGGATATGCCACTTATGGAAATGAAAACATAACACTTTCAATTTATGATTGTGCTGGTGAATGTAGTGGTATGGCAACGATGTTTGGCACGGTTTACAGCATTAAAGCTCAAGATAACGACGATACCAAATACAGTAATCAAAAACGTGATGCTATTAAAACAACAAATACCTACAGGGTAAAACGCAACCAAAGTGATATTGTTTTTCTGCATAACAACAGATGGTATGTTGTAATAAAGGGTAATAACATGAACCCTGATGAGTTATGGAATGCTTTTGAATTAAATGCCTTGAAAAATTTTAAATAAGTACTTTGTAATGCAACCAACCAAAAAGCAATCAGATACAGCCAGTTCTAATTCTCGAAGGGAATTTATGCAGCAAATAGCCTTGTGTTATATGGCAGCAAACCTCCCTTTATCATTTTTAGGATGTCAGTCTGATGACAATATGTTTGTAGGTTCGGGGAAAGTACCTTATAAAATTTGGGAAGAAATGCTCATGGCTTTGCAAACCTGTCCGGATTATCTTGAAGGACGTATGAAATCTTTAGTAGCATCTAAAGATGCCCAAGCTATGTTTAATTTTGTGAGAGATGAGATTTATTTGATGCCAGCAAATAGCAAATCCATTGGATATATTGGCACACAATTTAAATGGGGAATTAAGGGAGCACTCCGATATGGTATGGCAACGCCAAGAGAAAAGGCAGAATTATTGCATCAAATGTTTGCAGAAGCAGGAATTCCTTCTAAAGTGGTTTTTGAGCGTACTAATATTCAACCTGAAGAAGCCATGACATTTTTTTTAAGACCCATTCAACGAAAATTTAATTTAGAACTCTCTAAAAAACAATGGAAACAGTGGAAGAAGGAATTACAAATTGATAATAATGAAGATTATAAAATTCCTGTGCTTGATTCAGATTTCAAAAAAACAAATGCCTTAGCCAACCAATTATGGGAATTAATACCTAACAAAGAAACTTTAAATAAATCTGACTTTGATTTTAGATGGGATAATTATCGTACACCAACGGTAGAGTTTCAAATAGATGGTGTTACTAAATATGCCCATTTATTTGATGCAAACATTCCGTTTGGGGAATTAAAAAACAAAGGAAATATTTCAGAAGCGAATCCAATTAAACTAAACGAGGAAACTGTAGAAATTAGACTTTCTTACCGAGAAGCCATTCATCCTGATAAGGAGATTGAACTTATTTCAGGGTCATGGAAATCAACAGATTTAATAGGAAATCAAATACATTTTGCGTGTCTTAATGGTTTAGATTTAGAGCAGAGTGCCATGACACCTATTGGTAATTTACGCATATTCACACCAACATTGGCCTTTCAAGATTTTGATGCTACTCTTGAAACCATGGAGAAGCGGTCATTTATTGCAGACCCTATTACGTTGGAAGGTGAAAAATTAATACTAGCAACCAACAATGAAACTTCAAATGCTCCAGTTGTTTTAAACCCAACGAATCCAGAATTGCTTAAGACTGTAAATCAACTGGCCATAAAAGCAATCCCAATAAACAAACCACTTGTTAAAATTCAAGTATCACCTACTGATTCTGAAGGAAAAATTGTTGAAGGGTTACAGGTTCAAAATTTTAAGTTTTTAGATAACAAACAACCTATACAAGCCTTGATGGAATCCAATAGGCGAACTCCTAAAATTTTGATTTTATTTGATGCTTCTGGTAGTATGCCAAAAGAGTATTATGGAGAGAACATGAATAAGTTTGTGACATCACTTAAAGAAAATATCCAAGCAAATTTTCCTGCTGCCATAGTTGATACATGGTCTACACCATCCGAACTATTTACCTGGTTACTCAAAGCCTCAAAAACCAGTTATGATTTAATTTTGTTTGCAACCGATGGAGATAACAATGATGTTTATAACGAACAAGATTTAGCAACGTATCAAAATGGACCTCCTGCCCTAATCCTGAATGTTTATAATGACAATTCGGCCAATTACAAAAAGACCTTTGATAAAATGGCGGCCATTACAAATGGCATGGTCCTGAATGCAAAAGACCAAAATATAGTAATAGAAAAGGTTGTCGAATATGTGAATGCCATGGATATTCCACCGTATACATTTACTTATTATGCAAATGATGAAACGCAGCATGAATTAGTATTAGCGATGGATAAGGAAAGGCTTCATGCTAGTGCTATTTTTGAATTTAATGCCCTAAATAAAGAACACTTAAACCTAGGAGTTATTGGAATGTATCTCGATTTAAAAGTTGGGAATATACACACAAAACGTGTCTTGGCTGGCTGGGATCCAGTGACGCAAATTAACCAGAAACCTACTAAAGCTCATTTTTTAGATGTAAAAAGCCTCATTCTTGGCGATACAACGTTTTATTTTGAAGGTGAAGGACCAACTTTGGCAACCTCATTGGTGGATACGTTAAAGTTTAAACTATCTACACGCGGTTGGGGAGAAGCGCTGTTAGATAATGATTTACCAAAAGCAAAAACCGAATTTGAAAAAGGAGGGTTTCAATACCATTCAAACATACTAACATTAATGGCGCCTCTTGAAGAAGGTGTTACTAACAGTACGTTCACATTTGCATCGGGAATTCGAATTGGTGTTTGCAAACAACAAATTCATATAGAGGATAAAAAAACCATACAGTCTTTCGATTTTTTACCTACCTCCAATTATGTAAGTTTTAATAATGGCAATGCGAATGCATTTAAAATTAACCTACAAAAAACGGCACAACTCGCTATTCGTGAAGCGTCTCTTTTTAATAAAAGTACCCTTAGTCATTTAAACGGGAAAGAGCTTGTTGAAAGAACACAAGCCATTTCAGATAATTGGTTTACCAGTGAAGAACGGAACAAAGTTGACACCTATTATTGGAACGAAAGCATATATCGTGGTGATGGTAACTATAAACTATTTGATTCTGCAGGTGTAAGCAAGGCTTTTTGGCAAATTAATGCAGAAGGCGAAGTTTATGGTGTTTTAAGGGATGGCACAGGTGGTGGGTCTGGTCAAGAAATTGTTGATCAATTGTCAAAAATTATGGCTGCCATATCCATTTATATTTCCATTATTCAAAAAAGTGGCGCACTTAATTCCATAGGAGCTACATCATTGGCTATAGTAGCTGTTTATGGCGTGACCTTAACAAAATTATATGCCATTGTATGTGAATCACTTGTAGTTATGGATACTTCAGGAATGGATGATAAAATTAAGGAGGCTTTAAAAGAATTAGCATTTAACGTTGCTAAAACTATCGCGTATGGATTTGGAGGAAATACAATGGGTAATATGGGAGGATTGGATAGTCTTATTAGTATGATGGGAGTAAGCACTAATCCATATAGTTAATGGGGACTTCTAAAAATTAACCCATTGTTATATAGTTAATTATGGTTAAATTTAAAGTCAACTTCAAGGCGATAAAGAATGTATAAAACACAAGGAAAAAAGGGTCTGTTTGATGAGGAATTAA
>Ga0210024_1000868_pt1 | contig 27621 bp, 25 predicted proteins | sample CryGeymeta201525_FD_183988 | JGI IMG/M metagenome (GOLD analysis project Ga0210024, IMG submission 183988) | Groundwater microbial communities from Crystal Geyser aquifers in Utah, USA - Crystal Geyser metaG 2015-25 (SPAdes) (version 2) | ecosystem: Environmental > Aquatic > Deep subsurface >...
CCCCCGGGGTACATTTCCCTGACATTGGTGAAAGCCATCCGGAAAGCCTTGAAAGAGAAACAAAATCATAAGGAGAGTATTTTGATAAAAGTAATCGGTGAGGATGACCTGGCTGGGGTACCGGCAATACTGTTTGCTCCGCTTGATTCAATAGTACTGTACGGACAACCGAAAAAGGGAATGGTATTGGTCAAAGTGACAGAAGAAAAGAAAGAGGAACTAAGAAGACTAATTACAAAATATGCATAAGTGATGAAATCAAACCTAAGTTATCATTATTTCCCAAATAATATTTTGTATAAGGAGGCAGTACTGAGTTTGATTGAGATGATAAAGAAGAATGAAGAACGGAAATTGAAATCTCTAATTCTTCTTTCAGGAGGTAGTGTCATAAATAGTTACCCGTATCTTCTCGATTACTTGAAAGAAAATCCCGGTTTATCAAAGTACATGGCATTTGCCCAAGTTGATGAAAGATTTCAACCTCACGGTGATGAAAAGAATGTGAACGCTGAAGAGATCAGAAAAACAGGTTTGTGGGAGGTTTGTGAAAAATATGGAATACCTTATTTTCTGGTGTCCCAGGAGAAAACACTGACCAGCGCAGCAAACAGATATAATCAGCTTCTGACTAAATTATTTTGTGAGTATGACCGTAAAATTGCTGTGCTTGGCATAGGGGCAGACGGGCATACAGCAGGACTATTGCCTGGATACTCGGTGTTTTGGAACAAGGAGTCCGGTAAATCCTCGGTACCGAATTTTTCAGACTCTCACGGGTTTACCCGCAATCCAAAGTTTTTTGGCAAAGTATCAGATCACAAGACATTCGGACCAGGGCAGCATTTAGTTCGGTCTTTCAAAATTGGTACCTTTGGATTTAGGAATAAGGGGAGAAAAATAGTATGTCAGCTACTCAGTTCGGTCTTCAAAAAAGGCACTTTCGGCTTTACGGAAAAAGTAGATGTTCCATTTCCAAAAAAGAAGTATGTTATCGGTTACGAAAACCGCGGGATCTTCCCGCAAAGAATATCTATCACCCCTTATGCTATAAATCAATTAGACTGCGCGTATGTACTAGCTTCTGGAGAGGAAAAAAAAGATATTCTGGCACAATTTATCTCAAATGAAAATTCATCCTGCCTAAACGATTTTCCTACAGGTATTTTATACGATGTTCCTCAGGTTGAAGTCTTTTCAGATCAGGTCATGTCGTCTTCATAAAATATTTGTTTTGATACTTAATTTCATGGTATTTTTCTGCTATACTGAAACGGCTTAAAAGTGTTCCAGCATATACCCTTCTAGACTGATCCCGATTAAATAGGGATGCAGTAAGAAGGGTAGATAGTATTTAGAGCTATGGATGCAACAATATCTCCTTTCGTTATGGTGATTTTCGGGGCAACCGGTGACCTGACTGGAAGAAAACTGATGCCGGCTATATATAACCTGTTATCCCAAAAAATATTACCGGACAGGTTTCATATTGTCGGGGTAGCCAGGAGAAATATGACACACGATCAGTTCCGGAATTTAATGCATGAGGCATTAACTGACCATTTCAAACCACAACTGGATAGCTCTGTATGGCATAAGCTGGCAAATAATCTATATTACCAGGATGGATATTTTGAAAAACCGGAAACATATAACAAATTAGTACATCTGCTTGCTACTTTCGACAAGGAAGTAGGCGCCTGCATAAGCAGGTTCTTTTACCTGGCTACACCTCCTGAGCATTATTCCTCTATTCTGGACCATCTGGATAAGTCAAAATTGTCAGAAGGTTGTGGCCAGGGAAGTAAAAAATGGACCAAGGTACTTATAGAGAAGCCTTTCGGTAAAGATCTGGAAACTGCAAAACAGTTGGAATATAAGCTGTCTAAAGTTTTTGATGAAAGACAGATATACAGAATAGATCATTATTTGGCCAAAGAGACAATTCAAAACATACTGGCTTTCCGTTTTGCAAATACTTTGTTTAAATCCGTTTGGGACAAGGATCACATAGACAACATTCAAATTACCCTGTCTGAAGAAGGAGGAGTAGGGGAAAGAGGAAATTTTTACGAGGGGGTTGGTGCTTTGAGGGATATTGCCCAGAATCACCTGATGGCGATGCTGGCATATATATCTATGGAAGAACCGGTTAGTTTCACAGCAGGCGACATCCGGACCGAAAGAGTAAGAGCGCTTAGTGCGCTTCGTAGCATTGAGAAAGAAGAGGTGGGCAGTATGGTAGTCCGCGGACAATACTCTAGGGGCATGAGGTCAGGAAAAAAAATCCCCGGATACAGGGAAGAAAGAAATGTTGATCCAAATTCCAATACTGAAACATATGTAGCCGCCAAACTGTTTATCGACAATGACAGGTGGAAGGGGATGCCTTTTTATTTAAGGACAGGTAAACGTCTGAAAAGCTCTGTGGTACAAATCGATATCCAATTTGCCAACCCACAGTCGCTTATTTTCAGGGAGTATAAATTTCCCAGGGAATATCATGCCAATACTTTGTCCATAAATATCCAACCTAAAGAAGGGATTACCTTCCGTTTCCTGGCCAAGGCGCCGGGCCTTCTGATGGAGCTGAAACCTGTCAATATGGATTTTTTGTATAAAAGATCTTTTAAGCGGGACATTGTCGACTCATATGACAAACTCCTGATCGACTCAATCCGTGGCGACCAGACTCTGTTTGCTACAGGTCCCGGTTTTAAATCCACCTGGACACTTGCTACAAAAATTATGAAAGGATGGGAAGCTTTACCCGCTCCGCAATTTCCCAATTACTCTCCTTTCAGCTGGGGTCCGAAGGAAGCGGATGAGTTGTTGCAAAGAGACGGAAGACATTGGCTTCTTCATTGAACAGATAACAGAGAACAGATAACATTAAATATTGAACAGGAAACAGGAAGAATCTAACAATTAACATACAGCACAATGAGAGATATTATAGTAATAAAGGCTGATAAATTTGCACATGAAGTATATAGAGTTTCCAGATTATTTCCGAAAGAAGAAATATATGGTTTGACATCTCAACTTCGGCGATCTGTTTTGTCAGTAGTTTTAAACGTAATTGAAGGGTTCGCCAGAAACAGAAATTTAGAGTATCTTCATTTTCTAGAAATTGCCTATGGTTCTTTGAAAGAGAGTAAATATTTGTTGCATTTCTGTTACAAGGAGGATATATTAACAAAGAAGGATTATACAGTATTAATTAGTATCGCTGAAGAAATCGGTAAAATGATTTGGGATAGAATGAAAAGAATAAAAAATATTAAATAGAGAAAAGTGAACATATAACAACCTTTTTTTGTTATATGTTATCTGTTAAATGTTAAATATCTAATATGAAGATAGGATTTGTTGGTTTAGGAAAAATGGGAAAAGCAATTGTACTTCATCTTCTTGAAGAAGGTTTGGATGTGGTGGTTTACAACCGGACTCAACAGAAAGTTCAAGATCTGCAAAAAGAATATGAAAAAACAAGAATAAAGAATTCAGAAGCAAGAATCATGGGAAAAAGAAAAAATATTTCCCTTGATTCAAAATTCATGATTCATGATTCAGCTTCTACTTTAGAAAGCAGCAAATCAATTTCAGATTTTCTTCATAAAATCAAGTCGCCCCGGATAATCTGGCTGATGGTGCTACACGGAAGACCAGTGGATGAAATGATATCCAAATTGTTGGAGTCAGGATTAAAAAAAGGTGATATTTTGATTGACGGAGGGAATTCTTATTATTTAGACACAAAACGAAGGTTCAAAGCTCTACAAAAGTCCGGAATTCATTACTTGGACGCAGGTACAAGCGGAGGGCTTGAAGGTGCCAGAAATGGGGCTTGCTTGATGATTGGCGGAGAGAAAAAGATTTTTGACAAATTAACATCTGTTTTCCGGATAATGTCAGGAAAAAGCGGAACTTATTCATATTTCGGGGAGTCCGGAGCAGGCCATTTTGTCAAAATGGTACATAACGGTGTGGAATACGGGATGCTCCAGGCGATTGGAGAAGGTTTCGAGCTTCTGGCTAAAGGTCCGTATAACCTGAATTTGCATGAAGTGGCAAAGAATTGGACCAAAGGCAGTGTAGTCAGGGGATGGCTGATGGATTTGCTTCTGCGGGCTCTTGAAAAAGACTCAAAACTTTTAAAGATTGAAGGGGTTATAGGCGGAGGGGAAACAGGTGAATGGACGCTAAAGGAAGCAAAAAAATTTAAGGTAAGTATGCCGGTATTAAGCATGTCCACTCAGGCGAGAAAAAACTCTCTTGCAAAACCTAACTTTTCTGGTAAAGTAATAGCAGCATTACGGAATGAATTTGGAGGACACGAAATTACAAAAACAGATAACAGAGAACATTAAACAGAGAACAGATAACATTTAACAGGAAGAATTGGCAATGCTCTTATGTTTTATGTTAAATGTTAAATAATCGTATGATATATATAGGATCAGATCATGGAGGTTTTGATCTAAAAGAAAAAATTAAGAAATGGTTGGCAAAGTGGGGGTATTCTTTTGAGGATTTGGGGAATATGTTCTACGATAAAGATGACGACTATCCGGATTTTGCCTATCGGGTGGCAAAAAAGGTAGTTGCGGATGAAAAGAACGGTAATAAGTTTCCTGCCTCTTGGAAGGACAGGCCAAAAGGAATACTTTGCTGCAGATCTGCCGCCGGAATGGTAATTGCCGCGAACAAGGTAATAGGAGTAAGAGCCGTAACTGTATTTAATGAAAGATCAGCCCAGCATAGCCGTATGCATAATGATGTCAATATTCTGGCCATGTCCGGAAGCTGGTTAGAGGAATATCAGGCACAAAAAATTCTTAAAATTTGGTTGGAAACAGAGTTTAGCGGGGAAGAAAGGCACATAAGAAGGATAAATAAAATCGACGAATTTGAAAAAATCCAGTTTGACAGCTGAAATTCCACAAAATAAGAAATCCCAACAATTTTCTACAAAGGCCATAAATAACGCCGCAAGTTTATAAAGATTGCTCCTCATATATTGCGGCGTTTTATTTTTCTCATTGTCTTCATGGATCTGCCTCTATCCCTGACGGCAATGAGTGTTTCAGATTTCAATTTTTAGTCTTTACATATTTATTATGTAACAAAGGATTATTGATTTGCAAGTGCCAGAAAGTTATACCCGTAGCATTTTCAAGTGCGAAGGGTATATTATGTAAGGAAGTATGGTAGAAATTATACCGGCGATCCTGGAACAGGATTTTTCTGAAATTGAGAAAAAGATCCATTTAGTGGAAGTGTTGGTCAAGTGGGTACAATTAGATTTAGCTGATAATACTCTTGTGCCCAATACGACCTTCTTGAATCCTGCTCCCTTTGCCTTACTGAAAACGCCTTTAAATCTGGAAGCTCATCTAATGGTGAAAGATCCTTTAAGGTACGTGGAGAATTTTTCTAAATACGGGTTCAAAAGATTTTATGCCCATGTGGAGGGCGATTTTATAGATGAATATATAGAGAAGTGTTATAACCTAGGTGTGGAAGTGGGTTTGGCGATAGACGGACCGACTCCTTTTGAAAAGCTGCGTCCTTTCTTGGATAACATTGACTGCGTTTTAGTGATGGCAATTGACGCAGGTTTTTCCGGCAGGCCTTTTAGGGATGATACTCTTTCCAAGATAAGACAAATCAGGGAAGTTGATCTTACTATTCCTATTTGCGTGGATGGGGCGATGGATGATGTGAATGCCAAAAAGGTGATAGATGCAGGAGTTACTAGAATAAATTCCAATTCATATATTTTCAAATCAGAAAATGTTAAAATGACAATTGAGAAATTGATGGCAATAAATCTGGAAAAAGGTACTTTTTAAACAATAAAGCCCTTTAATTACTCATATAATTTTTCGGTAAAGATTTTAGAATATGGATAATAAAATACTGGAAAAGCTGGCAAAAGTAGTCCGTTATTACATACTGCTGTCAACCACTACAGCCGGGTCAGGGCATCCGACTTCATCTCTTTCGGCAACTGATCTGATGACTGTACTGATGTTTGGCGGTTTTTTCCGTTTTGATTTTGCATACCCTGATTCTCCAGCTAATGACAGGCTTATCTTTTCCAAAGGACACGCTTCACCCCTTTTATACTCTTTGTATTTAGCTGCTGGTGTTATCACTCCAAAAGAAATTCTTACCCTGAGGGATTTTCATAGTAGTTTGGAAGGCCATCCGACGCCCAGATTTAAGTATAATGAGGCAGCTACCGGCAGTTTGGGACAGGGGTTGTCGGTAGGGGTGGGAATGGCACTCGCACTGCGGGCGAGAATTTCGAATTTCGAATTTCGAATTTCGAATTTCCCAAAAGTATATGTACTTTTGGGGGATGGGGAAATGGCGGAAGGGTCTGTCTGGGAAGCTGTCAATTTAGCTTCGTATTACAGGTTGGATAATCTGGTAGCGATTGTTGACGTGAACCGTTTGGGACAAAGCCGGGAAACTATGTATGGGTGGGATACGGATTCTTATAGCTCCAAATTCAGGTCTTTCGGATGGGATACGGTTGTGATCGACGGTCATGATTATGATCAAATAACTGAAGCGTTTAAAACTCCCGCCTTCGCTAGAGCTACGGCGGGCAAGCAAAATTCATCTATTCGACAAGCTCAGGACAAGAAATTCATAAGTCAAAATTACAAAGGCAGAAATAGACCTTTTGCGATAATTGCCAGAACGGTAAAAGGTAAAGGTGTTTCATTCATGGAAAATAAAGACGGTTGGCATGGGAAACCCTTGCCAAAAGATCTTCTGGACAAAGCTTTAAACGAGTTGGGAGAAGTAGACCTGAAATTGAGGGGAAAAGTGGGGAAACCAAATATCCAAACCCGAAACCCGAAACCCGAAATACTAAACAAATCCAAAATCCGAAATCCAAATTATTTAATAAGAGAGATGGTCGCCACAAGAAAAGCTTATGGCAAGGCTTTAGAGCGCTTGGGTGAAGGTTATCCCGATATTATTTCTCTTGATGCTGAGGTCAATAATTCCACTTATAGCGAGATTTTCAGGAAAAAATATCCTGACAGATTTTTCGAGATGTTCATAGCTGAACAAAATATGGTAGGTGCCGCTGTAGGTTTGGCAAGATATGGTTATGTACCTTTTGTTTCGACTTTTGCTGCTTTTATGACGCGGGCTTTTGATCAAATCCGGATGGCGGCTTTAGGGGAAGCAAACGTCAAATTTTGCGGTTCCCATGCAGGGGTATCCATAGGAGCTGATGGTCCCTCTCAGATGGGTTTAGAGGATATAGCCATGTTTAGAGCCGTACATAACAGTACTGTTTTATATCCCTTCGATGCCGTGTCGACGGAAAAATTGGTTGGGGAAATGGTAAAACATAAAGGTATTTCTTACATGCGCACCACTAGGGGAGAAACTCCCGTGATATACGGGAATAACGAAGAATTTCCTATTGGAGGATGTAAAGTCCATCCATTAAAAACTCAAAACTCAGAACTCCCCACTTCGCGCCTCCTTCGCCAAAGTGGCTACGAAGGCAGAGCAAGGCTTCGCGGGGCAGGCAAATCTCAAAACCAAAGAAAGAAAAAAAGGACGGTACTAATTATTGCTGCAGGGATTACTTTGTTTGAAGCTTTCAAGGCGCAACAGGAGCTGGAAAAAGAAGGAATAGAAGCAACTTTGATTGATTGTTATTCCATTAAACCTATAGATGAAAAGACAATTAAGAAATATGGGATGCAAATAGGAAGAGTTGTGACTGTTGAAGATCATTGGTTTGAGGGAGGATTGGGAGATGCGGTTTTGAATATTTTTGCAACAGAACCAAGAGTGAAGATTTATAAACTAGCCGTATCCAAGATGCCCAGAAGCGGTAAACCAGAGGAGCTATTGGACTACGAGGATATTTCGTTTACAGCCATTATTAAGAAAGTAAAGGAGGTATTGCAATGATACATAAGAAAAAAATTTCTTCAAAGATATTTATAGACGGTGGAGACCCGTCTGAAACTGCCAAAGCAGAACAACTTTTAGGTTTTATCGATGGCCAAACTACTAATCCGACCTTAGTAGCAAATAATCCCATTGTCAAAAAAAGCCTGGAAAAGGGGGAGAAATTTACAAAAAGCGAAATAAACGGATTATACAAAAAAATAATTGAAGAAATATCGGCAATTGTAGAATGGTCGGTTTCCATAGAGCCGTATGCCGATTTAAAGACCAGTGCTGAAGAGTTATTATCACAGGCAGTTGGGATGGCGGAGTGGAGCAGCAAGGCTTGGATCAAGCTGCCGACTACGGCACAAGGTCTTGAGGCGGCCAAAAAGGCAGTGGCAAACGATATGCGGGTAAACATGACACTTTGTTTTACCCAGGATCAGGCAGCAGCTATTTATGCAGCCACAAAGGATGCAAAATATCCGGTATTCGTCTCTCCATTTGTAGGTAGGCTTGATGATCGCGGGGAAAACGGTATGCATCTTATAGAAAACATTTTGAAGATGTATGAAAAAGGTGATGGTCATGTGATGGTTTTAACAGCAAGCGTAAGAAATTTTGATCATCTGATGCAGGCATTGAGATTGAGATCTCCCATAATCACTCTTCCTTTTAAAGTGTTTGAACAATGGGCCGGGAAAAGGTTTATGTTGCCGTCAGATGACCATATCAGCGTACCAAGTCAACTGACCTCAATACCTTACAAGGAAATTTCACTTGATAAACATTGGTACCAGTATGATCTTTATCATGAATTGACTGAAGCAGGAGTGAAGCGTTTTGCCGAGGACTGGAACAGGCTGATTAGGTAAATTGTTATTTATTCACCTTAATAAATTTTCCGTCCAACTTCTGGAAAAGGGTATATATTTTGAGGGCGGGGAATTTTTGTTTTATAATTTGCTTGGCAAAAAGAAGATCCTCTTTATGTTTCTTGAAAGTGTTTTCATCCCCATACGCTCCGCAATCCTCGTGATTTATAAGATACGCTTCAGAGATATGATGAAGTTTAAAAGACAGTTCAATTTGATCAAGTATAAATGGAAGGTTTTTTACTCCTCCTGCTATAGCCACCCGGTCAAAAGTCTTATTTTTGAATTTTTCAATTGTCCACTTCCTGATACCTTTCCTGAGCCGAAAATCCATACAGGTAATGACAATAGCCTGGCAATTATGTAAGTTTTTTTCGTGCTTATTCATGATGGAAGAATAGTATCAAATACAGAAGGTAATTACAAGAAAAAACGTTTTTCTGATAGATTTTATTTATTGAGATTGAATCTCGAGTCTGATTCTGACGTCAAAGAAATTATCTATTACACACGAAAATAATCTTTTTTAAGGAGATATGTCATTTGTTTCTTTAATTCTGTTTTCTTTGGCATCTTCAAATAAGGAGTAAAACAGTTTTCTTCGTGTGACAGACATTAATCTGTTTTGTCTTAGAGGATTGTCAAAAGAGAAGTCATAGTTTAACTTTATTAAAGTATCAGACAAAGATTTCAACTGATTACTGCTGATTATCTTATTGTTTGCATCTTTTACGGTTATTTGGCTGGATATTCCACTTGGATCAAAAATAATTTTGCCTTCGGGATCTGCTGTAATATCTCCCATCATCGCTTCTGCCGACAGATTACCAGTCAATTTACTGGCAAGTAGTCCCTGATGTTTGATGTCTGCGTGTAACATAAGTAAGGTCTTTATATCATAATCTATATTCAGTTTCTGAGGTGCATTGTTGGCGGCAGTTTTAGTTATTTCATCCAAGTTTGATAATGCACCGATAAATGAACCGGCATTTACTGTGATTTTTTGTCCATTTAATTGATTCGCTACCATATTTGCGATAGTTCCTTTATAGGAATTTAACAATCCCAAATCCGGCATATTTTGCATTATTGGTTGGTATACCATCTCTTTGGATAAAGTAAATGAAATATCAACATATCCTTGACTGGGATTGTTGGGATCTTTTAATAAATATTTCTTAATGTCATCTTTACCGGTAAAAGCACTAATATCCGGAAGTTCAACACTTTTTGAGCCGGAATAAGATATGGGGATAGCCATGTAATCATCCATTAAACCGCATTGTGATCCACTTCCGCCTACCTGGAATAACCCCAATATACACACTTTCCCACTTGGATCATTCCTCATGACAGGGTTATTCCCCACGTAAGCATACCTGTTGGGTCCCTCTGCCTTGTCTGCCGATATGAAATGTCCTATGGCAGGGTTATAATACCTGGCATTGTAGAAGTAGAGGTCTGTGGAGGAGTCAATTCTCTGTCCAGTGTATAATCTATCTGTTAAATGTTGAATGTTATCTGTTATCTGATTTCCGAAAGGATAATACACATAATCTTCCTTCTTATCCCCATTCTCATCTGTAACCAGTACAGTACTTCCTAAATGATCACTATGAAGGTAATTAGTGTTTACTGTTTCCTGTTCGCTGTTTACTGTTTTGACAGCTACTGCTGATCCCGCAGGATAATATACCTTCTCCTCTACAACTCTCCCACTGTCATCATAGGTCTTCTCTATAGATCCAAAGTAGAGGGTGGTGGTAGAGAGAGCAAGGATAGGGGAAGGAATAAGGAATAAAGAATTTAGAATAAAGAATAATAGGAATAACAGAATGGATATTATCTTTCTTCTCATAGTTTTCCACCTGATAACCCGCAAACCCTTAGACTCACTTGAGCTTGCTTAGGGTCAACCCGTTAACTTGCTAACATAAACACAACCCCATATCTCTAGAATGTGATAAACAGGGGGGAATGTCAAGGAATGAGAGAGGGGAATTGGGGAAAATGATATACTCACGTAACTCATAATTTGAAACTGAGTTACTCAGTATATACCCCTTTTACACTGGAAATGATATTTCCAGTGCTAATCCGCTATTGCAGTTTAGAAAGTTGCAAACCGGAGTAAGGGGGGTATACAATATACCCATGGTCATGATTTGGGATTATGATATCAGGGAGCTGAAAAAAAGCAAAAAAGGCAGGCTTCTTATCCTGGAGAGGATGATTAATTATGGTCCTGATGAAAATGAGAAGATAAAATTGTCCGAGGTAAAGAAGAATTGGGATAAACTTCACCTTTTTCCCTCAAGAAAGCGATTTTTTGAATTCTTAATATGGGGCAAGTAAAAATACTAACCAACGATCAAAAACTTATTCTTGATGAATTCAGGAAAGATCCGATATTAAGCTCTAATTTCTATTTTACTGGTGGAACAGCATTGAGCTTCTATTATCTTCAACATCGCTATTCCATAGATCTGGATTTTTTTTCGGAAAAGAAATTCGATCCAAAAATTATTTTCAATAGAGTGTCATTATGGAGCAAAAAACACAAATTTACTTATAAATTGAAAAATATTGAGGAACTGTATACTTATTTACTGACATTTTCAGATGGTCGTAATTTGAAAGTAGATTTTTCCCACTATCCTTATAAGTTATTGAGAAATCCAAAATCAATTGACGGTTTAAAAGTAGATAGTAGGTTAGATATAGCAGTAAACAAAATTACAGCTATTGTGCAGAGAAGCGAGGTAAAAGATTTTGTTGATTTGTATTTTTTACTGAATGAGTTTTCCTTATGGGATTTGATCGAAGGAGTAAGGATAAAATTCAATATGGAGATAGATCCGATCTGTTTGGGAAATGATTTTTATATGGTAGAAGATTTTAATTTTATGCCTGAGATGGTCAAACCTCTCAAACTCACCGATCTTCAGAAATTCTTCACCCAAAAGTCCAGGGAAGTGGCAGGCAGGGTGGTGGAGGAGTAAGGATAATTAACGTTTATTATATCGGGCTTAATAGTACTTTTGTGTTGGTAATTCCAACTTTCTAGTATTTCCTCTGGGATAGTATTTTCCGGTTGTAAAAATAGATAAACCACTTAATAAAGGGCTGTATTCTTTCCCGTTTTAGTCCCTTATGAATATTATGTTTCCTTGAAAGAACAGATATTGTTCCTTCCAGTTCATTTGTAGTTTTAGGCATCAGTGGATGATTCAGGAATTTAAAGCTGGTATCAGGAAGAGAGACCAGTATTCTTACGGCTTTTCTTACTCCTTTATGGATAAACCACCAGCTTCCGGTGTCCAGGTGTTTTGTTTCCGTGAGAAAATCCCTGTTTTTATTAATCCATAACTGTAGCCAATCTCTCCACCACCCTAATGCTTCTCTTGATTCAATAAGCCATATATAATCAGCCAGTCTTTTAAGCTCTTTCACTCTTCTGTCTTTAGGATACCTGCCAATGGCATTAACAATATCCCTGTGAAGGTGTGCCATGCATATCTGGTGAGGAATACTGCCGAATACAGCGTATATTGCGTTGCCTATGCCTGTCCCACCGTCACTGACAATACCTGTAAATCTGTATTTGGATTTAAGTATTTTTAAGTCTTTTGTAATCAGCGATCCACGCTCTCTTGATACAAATGAGGCGTGGATAATGAGTTTCTTTTTGTGGTGTCTGTAGAGCATAAGAGCATACCTTTTACCAAACCAGAGACCATCAATAAGGAGGTAGGATACTTCTGTGGTTAATTCGGGAATATCGATTATGGGTGGTTGTTGATCTAATATCCTATGAAATCTTTTTTCTAAACCTCTTATGGAATATCCACTCCATGAAGATAATATTTCATATGTTGCACCTTGAAGTATGTATTTTTCAAGCCATAACAAGTCAGATTTTTTCTTCCAGGTTTTTCTTCTCGATAAGGATTGGGTTTTATTACAATGCGAACAGTAATATCTTAAAAGACCTCTTTTGCTTTTTTCCCCATCTTTGTAATTTAGTACTACAGGATAAGCAGTTTAACCTGCTTTTGATAAAAGTATTCATATGAGGAGAATGTAGCAGAGGATTAAGAAGATTACAATAATCTAATCAATCGTTTTTACCAACACTTTTGTTCCATTAGACCAAAAAAAATTTATTTATTCTTCTAATCGTTCTTCTGCCCATATTGGTAAGAGTAGGCAATTATAACTTAAATAGAATCCACGGAGATGATGCCCTGACAGCATATTTCTCAGCTACAGAACATTTTTCAAAAATTAATTTTTTCTCAGGTATCCCTAGCGATAAAGCCCAATGGCAGTCACAATTCCCTACCTTATTTTTTGTCTTCCAACGTATTTTTTTCATCATCTTCGGGGAAAGTTTTCTTACCATGAAGTTATCTCTTTTACCATATATATTAATCATCTCCATAACTCTTTTTCTTCTTACAAAAATATACATTGGTGGAAATACAGCAATTATTTCTGTAATCCTTTATGCTTTCTTTTCCATCAGTCTATATTATGAAACATTAGGATTAATCTTTGTCAGTAGTACGGCTGTTTTTATCTTGTTTTTCTACCTGGCTATCAGATACCTTTCCAACTTCAAAACTCCTCTCGTCCTGATAGGCATCCTCTGCGGAGCCTGTTATCTGTTTTATTTGACTTCCTACATAGCTCTTCCGGTTATGCTGCTTATCTTCTTTATAAAATTAGTCAGGGTTAAGAAAATTATTGTCATAAGGGATTTCCTGATTGTACTACTCAGTTTTCTAGTTGTCCTTGCTCCTTTTCTAACTTATGCTTATAGATTTGATAATTATTTTACCTCAAGAACAAACCAGGTATCACTTTTATCCGGTTCCTGGTCCAGCGGAAAAGAACGAATTGCAAAAGGCGAAAAACCTATCAACATCATTAAGGAAAATGCCATTAACACTATTAAGTGTTTCTATATTGATGATATCGGGGGCGGGGGAGGTTATGATTTTGCCCACCAGGCAATCTTTGAAAAAACGGCGTTATTCTTGTTTATCATCGGATGTATACTGGTGTTTGTTTTTTCATTCCGGAAAGTCGAATATTTTCTATTATTCCTTGTAGTGTTCCTTTCTTATCTTGAGATGGCTTTGTCAATGCCTCCCATAGGCTATCAGCGATTCATTCTGGCCTTCCCATTTATTACCATTATTATGTCTTTGCCGTTTTCCCTAGTAATATCTTTCAATAAAACCAGTCATTCTCTAAGATGTATAGTGGTTGTAATCATGTTAGGGTTGTATGTAATAAACAACCAACGATATTTCCTTAAATCAGTGGAAAAAGAAAAAGATAATAATGATCTAAAATTGTCAAAATATATCAACCAGAATTTCCCAGGAAGAAGAATCCACATAGCTTCATACCCAGGCTTTGGATACGATAAGGTTTATTATTTCTCTCAGGGAAAAAACGCGCTATCCGTCGACACTGCATATCATGATTACTATTTGCATAACTTTAACACTCAGGAAAAGTATGTTTACGTAATTATTTTCCCGAACGACTTCAACAGCAAGTTCGCTGCCTTAGACAACCAGGGCAGGATTATTGAATTTGGCAGTGTTTTCAGTTTATTTGTAAATTGAAAAGTCGGTATACATTCTATAGATCTAAACTAACTATTCAAGAAATCGCCAATGATTTCAACACTTCGTATAAGTTAAGATATTTACAGCAAAATAGACTTCTCACTTCTTCGTTATTAATTCTTTTTTGGGAGTTTCTTGATACTAAAAATGCCTTCTTACAACCTAAATTGACTCCAGGTACAAGATCGGAAATTTTATCTCCAATGACATATGATTTCGTTGTATCAATATTATATTTATCGATAGCTTGACGAAAAAGCCCGTCCCGGGGTTTTCTACACGCACACTTCTCACCCTTTGCCGGATAGTGCGGACAATAAAATGTGGCTAGTTGCTTTATGTCTAACCCATTATCTCTTAGCATTACTTTGAAAGTTGCGTCGAGCACATTAAGACCTTCTTCCGTCAAGCCTTTTTTTACGAAAGCCCCACCTTTATTACTGATAAATATCAATAAATAACTTAGATTTTGAGCGTTTTTCAATGATTTTGTAACGTTTGGAAGAAAACACAACTCTTCAGGTCTGCTTAAGTATCCGGGATCATAGACAACCACTCCGTCAATATCCAAAAACAATGCTTTATTTAACCTTTTAGGCATTTTTGTCATCAAAAAAAATTTCCTCTACTAAGCCGCAAATTGCGTGTGCTATGGCCATGTGACTTTCCTGAATATGAGCGGTCGAATTTGAAGGCACTACTATTGGAATATCAACCATTTTGACTAACCACCCGCCTCCTTTACCAAGCAAACCAATTGTTTTAATTCCCCTTTTACGAGCCACTTCAACTGCTTTAATTATGTTAGTTGAATTTCCACTTGTTGATATGGCAATAACCAAATCACCCGGTTTGGCTACTCCTTCAAGCTGTCTGGCAAAAACATAATCAAAACCAAAATCATTAGCTATTGCTGTAATAACAGCTCCATTGTCAGAAAGCGCATGCGCCGGCAGAGACCAGCGATTAATATTCTTAAAAGCTGACGTCAACTCTTCCGCAAAGTGCTGAGCATCGCAGGAAGAACCACCGTTTCCAAATAGATAAACTGTTCCCCCGTGCCTCCAATATGTCTCAATCATCGCTTCCGCAGCCATAACAATTTCTTTTAAATTTTTTTCCACTACTTGCTTCTTCACTTTTATGCTTTCTTCCAGATGATTTTTAATGAAATTATTAATTTTCATAGGATGATTTTAACACCTTCAGCTTCAAATTGAAAAGGAATTGCTTTTACTTTAGTCATTTTCAAAACCATATCGCAAACTGCTTTTTGCTTATTTATCGGACAATAAAGTAACAAACACCCACCTCCACCTGCTCCAAGAATTTTTCCTCCCACAGCTCCACATTGGAGAGACTGATTATAAATCTTATCTATCTTGTCAGTGGAGATTCCAGTGCTGGTCTTTTTTTTAAGTAACCAGCTTTTATGCAGGTATTTTGCAAACTCATCTAAATTTCCTGATACTAATAGACACTGCATAATTTTACATATTTTTCTTAACCTACCTAAAGCTTCAACAGTTGAATCGGACCGGATAATAAACCTGTTTAATCTATTCTGCTGATTTTCTCCAGATCTGTCCCCCTCTAAATAAAAAAGAAGTAAATTCTCTTCAAGGCGCTTTACTATATCCTGCTTTAACTCCACAGATTTTACACACACTTGGCCGTTTTTAATAAAATTAATATAATTAAAACCACCAAAGCTGATAGCATATTGATCCTGTATACCGCCTGCAATTTTCAAGATTGACCTTTCAATATGAACCGCGTCCTTTGCCAGTGCTGGTTTATTAAGCCTGATTTTTTTATACTTGTATAATGCCGCCAGGATGGCTAAGGCAGTTGCCGAAGAAGTTCCCAAACCTGAAGCGGGAGGAATATTGCTAGTTATGATAATTTCAATTTGTTTTGTCACTTTTACCAGATTACAAGCGGCTTTAATAATGTCAAAATGATCCTGCTGGTAAAAGGACAAAGCATCCGTGTGTAAAAACTTCTTCTGGTTATAACTCACAAGCGACACTTTTATACCCTCTTTCATATGCGGTATCGCCTTTAAAGTTACAGTCACCCACTGATTAATCGTGGATACAAATACCTCACCACCGTGGTGTTTTATGTAAGAAGGAAGATCAGAACCACCGCCGGCGAAACTGATACGAAGTGGAGCTTTGGCTACAATATTAATCTTCTCCATAGGAAAAACGAAAACAGTACTTAAGAGATCTTGAGTATTTTCTGAGCCTTTAGGTATCTTTCAGGTGTTCCTATATCAAGATAGTCTTTTTTTGACAAGTAGCAATAAATTGGTATTTTTTCTCTAAGAAGCAATGGAAATACCTCCTTTTCTAGGGATATTTTCTCATCTTTTTTTATCCAGTTTAAAATATTTTTATCAATAAGATAAACCCCGGTATTGGTATAACTTTTATCTTCGCTTCTATTCTCCGATATCTCACTGAAAGATACTGCTCTCATATTTTTATCAACTTTCACCACACCTCTCTCCTGGAGATGATGAAATCTGGTCAAAGTAATAACCAATCGTGCCTGATGAGTTCTAAAAAATTCAAATAACTCTTTGAAATTAATATCTAAATAAGTATCTCCGTTGATCGTACAAAACGTACTTTCCAACAAAGGTTGTGCATTTTTTATCGCTCCGGCAGTACCCAAAGGCATATCTTCAATCGAATACCGAATCTTTATTCCTAACTTATTTCCATCCTGAAAATAATCAATTATGTATTTAGAAAGATAACCAAGTGCTAAAACAATGTCATCAAATCCCTGTTTTTTCAAATTTCTAATTAAAATTTCCAGAAAAGGCCTACCAGATACAGGCGCCATCACTTTTGGTCTGTCATTTACTAAAGGCATCAATCTGGATCCAAATCCACCGGCTAGTATCAGAGCTTGCATAATATGGTTATTTATTGTGATATATCACAGCTTGAAATGCAATATCACCATTAGGATAAACAAACTCCCGTACTACTTGGAAGCCTTTTCCCCATTGTTTAATAATTCCTGGATTAGCTACAAATAGCTGTTTTTTATGGGCATCAAGCTGTTTTATATCCCCAAGGGCACATTTCTTACATCCCAGTTTTCCGTCAATGGTATAAAAGGGTAAAAAGATTTGCGGAGCATTTGCCTCGCCTGTGTAATACATTTCATCGTACTTATCCTCTACACTCATAAAGTAATTAATGATATCTTTAGGTCCATATTGCCATCCCCAGTAATCAGAAGAATATTTAGGATAATCCACATAATAAAGGTAAAGGTAATAATTAAGCGAAAAAACAAAAAAAATCAGACACGTACTCATCAGAATCGTGTAACTGAGACGATTGTTAATGAATAAGGAAAAAATTTCAGAAAATCCTAAGGCGGAAAGTAAAGTGATGGGAATTATTCCCAGTTCAGAACGGGTAACGTTTGGACCTTGGAAAGATAAAACACTTCCCAAAGGATAAAGTAATAATAGTAGCAGTATTAATAACCAACCTTTCCTTTTATGAAAAGCTACAATAATTCCGATTATCAGCAGAAAAAGTTGATAATAATAGAATTCCCCCATTCCTCTGACTATGTTTCTGGTGATAAACCGGCCGGGAATACCGTTCTCTCCTGTTTTGAAAAGAAAACTGCTCCTGAAATGATCTATATATAAATCCTTAATTTTAAAGATTTTTTTATAAATCGTAACATTTGTCTTATCATCGAAGGATTGATGCCATCTGCTTAAAAGCAGTTCACTTTTTATTCCACTAATTATGGGCCTGCATATTATGTAAAACACACATAAACCAATAATAACCAAAAGAATTTTTTTTGACCCTTTTTTCTTAACAAGCCATAAGAGTAATGCGCCTAATAAAAAAGGCGGTACGGCTACCCATGAAGGCTGATAAGTGTATAACGTTATCCCGAAAGTGAGGAAGCTTAAAATAAGTAATTTTGGTTTTTCGAACGCTAGAATATAGAGAAGTAAACCTAAGGTAATGAAAAATAAGTAAGGAGAATATTCTGCTCCCCAACGATTCACTTGCAAAGCCCAAGGATTTATCGCAAAAAGCATAGCAGCCGTAAATCCCACGAATTTATTGGATAACTTCTTCCCTACAAAATACAACAGAATGGTAGTCCCTACCCCATATAAAGCCGGAGCCAGACGTACGGCAAACTCAGACAGACCAAAAAGAGCTACAGTCACCAAGTTGCTGTAAATTGGTACAGGAGTACGGTAATCACCGAATGACCGGAAAAATACCGGCCAGGATAAACCATATTCATCTCTCCCCGTAGTGAGAAGTTTATATGCGTTGTAACCTATGGCTGCTTCATCACAAAAGAAACCTGAGGGGACCTTTGTTAACTGGTAAGTTCTTAGAACGAGAGAGAAAAGGATAATTAACCCTAAGAAAAAAAACTCCTGCCTTTTGTTTGATTTTTGTCTTATTACCATGCTTTTCTATTTAATAATATGCTTCTGCAACGATCTGCGGTAATTTGGAATAACCAACACAATAAAAGTCACTGTAAGTGAAAGAATACTTATTATCCCACCGATTATTGTTGAGTACGGTATAAACTGGAAACTGACTGAGTGTTTGCCGGCTGGAACCGGCAAAGCATAGAAAGAAACATTAGCAGGTATAAGATCATGTCTTTCTCCGTCTAAATACGCCGTCCAACCGGGATATTGAAATTCGCTCAGGAAAAGAAATCCATTTCCCTTAGAATCGACCGAAATTTCAATATTATCACTGCTATAATTACGGATATCTATCCTGGAATTAACCGTATTCTGTATTGATTTATCCTCAAATCTCTGGTCTTCTGTTGAAGGAATACTCCCCAAGAATACTTTCTCCCGGGGATCATATGACGGTTCCGTCATCAGCCTAATTGTTTCCTGTTCACTAGCGATATATTTCGCATTATTGGAGAAAAAAACACGCGGCAGGACTTTGTCGTTCCGCCATAAATTTGGAGCCAATCTGGTAAAGTGATCCGGAGAAAAATCATTTTCCGGGCTTACGATATATTTTACATTTGCCATGTCCAATAAATTTGGATACCTCTTATTTATGAAAGGTATAAGCCTCTGATATGCCTGTGTGCTTATAGTTGAATACCCTGCTGTTGTCTGAATATTCTGGATCAAACCAATATTACTTGGCTCCAAACCATCCACCCGAAATATGTCTTTATCCTTTTTAATAAGTTCAATATTCTGGCTCACCCCATACATTTGCTGCGGAGTAGAATATGCCGGTTCAATGGGGTTGAAATCATAACCGACTGGAATAAGATCAATTAGCAAAAGCGCGATAAAAGCATACGCTACCCATTTACGTCTCTTTATTAAATAGTAGAGCATAAGAAATAGTGATATAAAGAAAAACTCACTTGATCGTCCCACGCTTTCTAAGGCTGTTGACAGGGCATTTATATTTGGCGCTGGTCTTCCTGCCGGCTGCAAACTATATACAAACTCCGGATGACCGGACATCCACATAAGAAAACTGCCTGTTACTATGAGAAAAATAAAACTATAAATATACTTCCTGTATTCACCTTTCATTTCAAGAAACACATGAGCTCCTATCCCTGACAGAGTGATAATGAAAAAATGGAAAACCATAGTTATTCTGTTCACCCAACTTAAAGAACTGCTCATAGGCATGTTCTGATTTGCTACAGCTGAGGGCCAAAAGTACTTACCAAGGGAAAGAAAAAAGGACAAAAAAGCCCCAAAAATAAATAATCTAAGAATCGGCTTATTCTTCCAAAAGAGAGAAAAAATAAGAAAAATGCTGGACAATACACCTATATATAAATAATTGTCCCAATTGCCCCAAGGGTACTCGCTCCCCCAATAACCCTCTCTGTGTCTGCCGAACAATTTCGGGATAAGCATGGTCAAATAATATAGAGGATGAAGCGAATTTGCGAGGTTTCTTAAAGTAGTCTCAGGATATAACCTTGCAGCATATTTTGTAAATTCCAGCGTAGGTATAATTTGTATGGAAGAGAGTAAAATTCCCCATACTGTTATTCCTATTGTTATCATGGCTAATCTCGGTTTATTTGCTGATGTTTGCATATTTATAAAACCAAATGCGAAAAAGAGGAAAAAACCTAGATAATAATATACAATCTGAGGATGTCCTGATAATATCAGTAAAGATAATACCACTGCGTCGAGTAAAGCAAATATTCCTCTATTATTCCTGACAAAAAGTATGAAAAACATAAACAGTAAAGGGTACCAAACTAATGATTGCTGATATTCCGGATGTACCAGTCTTGCCATGAAAGATCCGCTAAACACATAAGCCAGACTGGATAAACAAGATGCGTGTTTATTAAGCTTTAAACCAAACCTCGTAAAAAGGTAGAAAAAAACACCTCCTAAAATATAATGCATCAATTGTTGGACAAAAAAAGCAAAATAAGCAAAATCTAAATTATCCTTTGCATTCAAGATAATATGGAAAATCCATTGTATCGGATAAAACACTCCGGCACCTCGAGCTGCATATGGTGTAGATCCCATAAGGTAAAATTCGTTTCTGCTTGGAATATTTAATGCATGTAATTTCTGATTTGTATATACCCACCAAGGATAATACTGTGTGCTTATATCAGATGCAAAATAATAAAAGGGTTTTTCTAAAATGTGACTGAAAGAAAAAAACAGGACGATAATTATCAATACAATAAGAATAACTATCTCGTAAAATAAGCTTGATTTCAATAAAGATTTAGCGCCAGAAGCGTATTTGGATATAAATATTTGAAACACCTTACTCATTCGCTTGAATTATTTTTTCATAAAAATCAACGGTTTTTGATATGGAAAATTCTTTCTTTGTAATGGAAATATTATACTTAGTATTTACATTTCCTTTTTTATCAAATAATTCCACCACTGCTTCAGCGATGGCTTGGCTACTCCTAATTGGTACTATCTTCCCCATCCCGGTTTTCTGCACTGGAATCCTCACTCCAGGCAAATCACTTGCCACGATTGGTACTCCCATCATCATAGCCTCAACCTGCACAGTACCAAAGCTTTCAGTAGAATTTATTGATGGCAATACTAGTACATCCATGAGGGAGTAAAACGCGGCCATCTCTTTATCTTTGAGTTTTCCCAGCAATATAATGTCACCCTTATTTGCTTCTATAAGCATATTTATCCTTTCTTTGTAACTTTCTTCTCCTACCGGTTCTGTCGGACCCGCAATAATAACTTTGAACTTGGATTTTAGATTGTGATTATCTCTTATAAGCGATTGATTTTGTAATCTTATCTTGATAAGCGGAATTGCCTGAAGTAAATATTCCAACCCTTTATCGGCAGCCATCCTTCCCACAAAACCCACCTTATACTTATCTATATTACCAATCCTCTTTTTGAGTATTTTTTGTGCGCGTTTATTAAGTATATAACCTTTAATAGGAGGATAAATAAACTTAAGTTTTTTTTGGAACCGATTTAAAACAACTGAATGATCGGCAAAATCTTTAGTGGAGTGTAATATTACGTCAGCTAAAAATAATGTCAGATAATTTGAGAGATATAATACTTTCTGTACAAAAAAATTGAGAAAGCTGGAGGGAAGAATAACGTCGCAGTGATAAAACACAACTATTCTTTTTCGAAATAGTCTCGCGCATAAAGCTGTAATAACTCCTTCAAACTGTGGTAAATTAATTATTACTACTTGATTCTGGTTCACCTCTTTAATTGATTTAACCAACCAATCAAAAGAAATAAATCCCTTGCTTATCTTAAATAGAGTATTGGCTCTAACCACTCTTATCTTATTGACGATCTCCGAAACAGATAAATCATCCTTATACCTCATGCTTAGAACTGATACATTGTACCCTCTATCTGCCAAAGCTTCGGCAATCATCTGGACATGTAACGTCAGTCCAGATATATATGGGGTATAGTAAGTCAGAGAAAAAAGAATATTCATGTCTTTCTACTAGAATAGAACTATTGCGTAATTAGCGTTATCATAGATACAGGCAGAGAAAGGTATCTTCATGATAACCGTTAATAAGCTCTTTAACAATCCAATATTACTCAAAAGGTGCACGGGTTTAAATCAATCCCAGTTTCGTGAGATGGTTGTGCGTATAACCCCACTCTGGAATCAATCGGAAGCAAAACGACTATCCGAAAAGAAACGGGTGCGGGCAATCGGGGCAGGTCATCCGTACCACTTAAAAACCATAGAAGAGAAATTACTCTGTATCCTGTTCTGGTACAAGATTTATCCTGCGTTCTGGTTATTAGGCATGCTTCTCGGTTTTGATGCGGGTAACGTCTGTAAACTCATTAAAAAGATGCGGCCATTCATTGAGAAAGTTGCTGATCCGGAATTAGGTCTATACTTCAAACGTGTAGTTAAAAATATTCAGAAAGGAAGAAAGAGAATCTCTTCCTTTGAGGATCTGGAACGTGAGTTTCCTGATATTGCCGAGATCTTTATTGATACGACTGAACAGCAACGGTTAAGACCAAAAAAACAGGTACAAAAGCGGTACTATTCAGGCAAAAAGAAACGGCATACCATAAAGACTCAGCTTGTGGTTGGCAAAACAGGAAGAATTCTTCTCGTCTCAAAACCATATGCCGGCAAACACCATGATTACGACATATTCCAACGGGAAAGGACAGCTGCTACTATTCCGAAACAGTCTCATGCTTATCTTGACCGTGGATTTCAGGGAGTGAAGAAAGATTTTCCCGATCTTCACTGGTTTACTCCTAATAAGTGTAACCGGTGGAAGCGGATACTGACCCGGTCTGAAAAGATATTCAATACTAAACTGGCTAAGAAACGAATCAAAGTTGAGCATATTATCTCCAGACTGAAAAAGTATGCGATACTCGGGTCTGTTTTCAGAAACAGAATTACCTATTACCGGACAGATTTCAGAAATATAGCTGCTTTAACCAACTTCCGGTTATCCTTTGTAACCTAAAAACAAAAAAGTCACCTTATGGGTATTATTGGGTTGTAAATGTGCTAATTACGCAATACATTTAATAGAATATCATCTGTTTTATACTGAAAAAACTTGGGTTAGAGATAAGTTTTTTCAGTATAAACCCATCTAACCCGCTTTGTCGCAGCTTCCACCTGCGTCAAGACTACGGCGAACAGGTCAGCGAGGCGAGTCAGCTATTGCCACTTATCTGGTTGTTTACCCTGTAAGGGCAAACCTGAGTAAGATGGGTAGAATCGCGCCTGTTCTTTATTTGTTTTGAGAGCTCCTCAAGAGCTTTTTGCAAATATGGAAATTTACTCGGGAATTTTATGTTTCTATCTGATACATTATAGATCCAGAATATTTTGGTATTAAAGTCCGTTTTTTTCTGCTTTTTACAATTGGCCAAATAATTCACAATGTCCCAATTGTCTTCAATATAATAATTTAATCTGTATTTATCAATCAATTCGGATTTAAAAAGGTGAGGTTGATCATCATTAATGTTTAAATTGATTGTTTTAAAATAGCCACTTAGTTTATATTTATTCAACCAATTATGTAAACGATTATTTAGAAAACTGTAACGGGCAGTAATTAAATGAGCTTCTATCTGCTGGTCTGTGACCATTTTTTTTAAAAGCTCTATTCCACAGGCAGGATAGATACTGGATTCATGTACAATCACCCAAAATATCTGCTGCCATTTTTTTTGCGGATACCAAAACCTCAATTTCTTAATTCCTAGAATATCATGTTTTATGAAGGCGATAATTGGTCTGACAACCCGGAAAGGATTGTATGCCACTACCCCGTCAAAATCAAAACCCACCTTAATCTTCCCCTTCATATGCGAGCATTATACATGAGAAAAGTCAAAAACGTCTATCGGTGAATTGATGAAAAAACGGCACTTCTCAAGAAGCATAAAAGTCATTATAATAAATCCAGACAACGCTTCAAGATTAAGAATAAGATAATCAAAACGTAAAATATCGAATGATGGCAAAGATATTTTGTTTGGTCTTGATTTAATAATTATTTTCATATGTCCGACACTACTTATATAATCGTTTGGTGGTTTACAATTTTTGTTCTTGGACTTATCTGTTTTCCCATAACTTCTCTTCTTTTTAAGAGATTTTTTGATAAAGGTTATATTTTTGCCAAAATAATCGGCATTATTCTCACCTCTTATATCGTTTGGCTCACAGGCAGTCTTCATATCTTACCTTTTAATCGCCTGCCTCTCATGATAATCGTCTTAGGTGTTGCACTTGCCAATATGATCATCTTAACTCAGGCAAACAAAAATCATCCTGAAGGCACTAAATACCCCTGGCTTATCTTTATTTTCGAAGAAGTGGTATTTCTGGTTGCTCTTTCTTTCTGGTCTTATGTCAGAGCTACAGAACCGTCTATAAGAGGACTGGAGAAGTTCATGGATTATGGTTTCGTCAATTCTATTCTAAGAAGCAATTTCTTCCCTCCTCTGGATATGTGGCTGACAAAATCTCCGGATTACACGGGAGGTTATTTCATCAACTACTATTATTATGGCCACTATATCAATGCTTTCCTGACTAAACTATCCGGTATTGACTCTACAATCACCTATAACCTGATGATTGCCACGCTTTTTGCCTTCACCTTTTCCCTTTCTTTCTCATTAGGTGGAAATCTCATCAATTTCTTTTTAAGAAACCTCAAGAAACCTGATAAAGAAAGTTCATATTTTTTGGGAATATTTACGGTTATTGCGGGACTTCTAGCTGCCTTCATCGTAACTTTCGGCGGCAACCTCCATACTATATACGTATTCACTTCAGGTTATCCTAATGAAAAACCCCAACCTGTCTGGGAACTGTCCGTAGGTTATCATCCTGACCGTTATTGGTATCCTAACGCCACCAGATTTATTCCCTTCACCATCCATGAATTTCCTATCTATTCCTTTGTTGTAGCCGACCTTCACGGCCATGTATCTGATATTCCAATGGTTTTTCTGCTTTTGGCTATCCTTCTTCACGTTACTACTTCAAAAAGCAATGATGAGTTAAACGGGAAAAATAAAAATAAGGGGGAGATCCAAGATGTCAAAAACAATACGAGCGGTGTTATCAGTGAGTTTGAAAACCATACCTCTATTTCCCTTCCGATCATTATCCTTCTGGGTCTTCTGACGGCGATTATGTATATGACTAACGCCTGGGATGGTCTTATCTATCTTATCCTTTCTGCTCTGGTCATTTTCTATAAGAACCTGAGAAGAATAGCGTACAATCCTCAAATATCCGTATTTAAAGCATGCTATAAAACCTTCTCTGCCCTTCTTTTTCTTATTTTTTTCTTTCTGGTTTTCGGCCTTCCATTTTTCTTAAGCTTTATCCCTTTCGCCTCAAGTATTGGAGTATTGTGTGCACCAAAAGCTCTTATAGGCAAATCGGTATTGGGCAAGATTCTTTTTGAAGAAGGTAAATGTCAAAAATCAGACTTTTATATGCTTGCCCTCCTTTGGGGGTTTTTCTATATAAATGTAATCGGTTTTATCACCATGATAATCATCCCAAAAATTAAATCAATTACAAATAGCATTCAAAAACCTCCGCAAACTAAAGCGTTAAACAGTTTTAGACAAAACAGACTCATCACTATTTTAAGGGATATGAATGAAATTGATGTTTTTGTAAGTATCCTTATTTTCATCTCTACCTTGCTTCTTGTCTTCCCTGAATTTTTCTACCTTAAAGATATTTACCCTGCTCATTACAGGGCCAATACCATGTTCAAACTCGGATATCAGGCTTTTATGATGTTGGGAATCTGCAGTGCCTATATAGTCATACGGCTGAAGAATGAGTTTCCGGGAAGATTCAAGGACATATCATATGTCTTTTACCGGTCCATCTTCATTTTGGCTTTCACTCTTGTGGCAATTTATCCATATTTTGCTATCAACTCATATTACAACGGTCTTAGGCGCTACGAAGGCCTTTATGGACTGAACTGGCTGCTCACCCAATACCCGGATGATTATAAGGCGATCATCTGGCTCAGACAAAACACCAAATGCACGGATGTGCTGGGTCAGCAATGTAATAATCAGCCTGTTATCGTGGAGGCTAATGGCGATTCCTATACTGATTATGCCAGAGTTTCTGCCTATACCGGGCTGCCTACCATAGTCGGCTGGCCTGTGCATGAATGGCTCTGGAGAGGCAGTTACGATGAGGCAGGCAGAAGAATTCCTGAGGTAGCCAAAGTTTATGAATCAAAAGATGAAAAAGAAACAATGGCGATTATTAAAAAGTACAACGTGGAGTACATTTTTCTGGGATCCCTGGAAAGGGAAAAGTACAAAAATATTGATGACGATAAGCTTGAAAAAATGGGAAAAGTAGTCTTTCAAAGCGGAAATACGAAGGTATACAAGGTGAATATTTAGGGAAAAATTAATGTTTAGAAATTTCCAAACAAGAAATTGTTCACCTTACATGCTAAATGGTAGTGGTTCTGAACCTGCCTCACTTTTCAACGCTGCAAAAAGAGCAGGAGGATTCATGCCACAAGGTAATTGGGACACTTCAATCGGACGACCTGAAGTTTCTCCATCTGCAATAGATCCTATATCCAATCTGGCAAGACGAGAACTGCAATCTGGAGATGGAAAACCAGTACATTTAACGTCAACTGCTTTTCCTGTCTCTGCTACTACTCTATGAAAATTCAGATCTTCACCTACTTTACCTAAAGGACATCTTCTGCGGCAGTCATCATTTGCCATTGCCCGTTCGCCATTTACTGTTCTTCCATGCCTTATTCTTTCCCAAACTTGTTTTAAAACCCCCTCACCCTCAATCGCGAGTTGATGAAAAAACATTGCTCGTTCGTTACCATAGAGTGTGCTAACTACTTTTTCAATTTCTGGAAAACCAGCATTTTCTTTTGTCTTCATGATTGGTTTATAAATATTAACTAATTGAATCTCAATTCCTTAACGGAAAATCTTTCGCCTGGAAAGTACAGATTCTCCTGACTCTTGAAAGGGAGATCGGACGCCTGGGACGTACAGATTCTTTATTTGACCCTAGAGTGGGAAATCGGACGCCTGCCCTACATCCGAT
>Ga0210024_1000873_pt1 | contig 27506 bp, 24 predicted proteins | sample CryGeymeta201525_FD_183988 | JGI IMG/M metagenome (GOLD analysis project Ga0210024, IMG submission 183988) | Groundwater microbial communities from Crystal Geyser aquifers in Utah, USA - Crystal Geyser metaG 2015-25 (SPAdes) (version 2) | ecosystem: Environmental > Aquatic > Deep subsurface >...
AATACTCTTTCGCATTGAGAGAGCGACTGAATGAAGCGTAAAACGGTGGAGATGACTATTTGCAGATAATTTTCTTTTAACTAACTTTTACTTCGTGTTTATTTACTAAAAGAAAATTTAGAATTTGAAAGATTTTGAGGAAGCTTTGTTTTTCGTAACTGAAAATCTTTCAAATTCGTTCTGCAAATAGGAATACGACCTTGTCAAAGGAGTTCCCTGAACCTGCGTATACTGTTGAGCCAGTAAGAGAAAAAAAGTTTTTTAAAGAATTAATAAATATTTTATCTTTGCCTTTAGAATAGTTGCGAGGTTGCCTTTATGTGGTCACTTTCCGAGCCATTGCTGTGCCTGCCAAGTCCGAAGGAGGCAGGTCAGGCACGATATTAGCAACTCAGCGCAGGAAAGCCAGGGCGATGATAGGCGAGCGAGCCTCTTTTAAACTAAAACTCTTTGGCGAGCGATATCTTTAAACGACCACATAATCTTTTTCAAATCTTCTCCTAATCTTTTCCTGGTCCTCTCCTATAGGTTTTATTTATCTTTCCCAATCCTCTCCTAATCTTCTCCTCTTCTCTTTTAATCTGTGTCCTTTTCTTTTATCAAACTATTATTACGGTGTGCAAGGCTTCTACCAGTCTATGACCCTGAACTTGTTTCAGGGGAATAGACTGATTTGCGCAACACCAACTAAAATTCTTTTAACTCTTTGTTAAAACATTTTCACAGTATGCTAGTGTGCAGTGCACTCTTAAATGGTCTCTGACCCTGAACTTGTTTCAGGGGAAAAGTCCGTTTGCATTGCTAAACACCTGTATATGCCAGGACTTAGATTTAACTTCTTTGCAATTTCTTTTACGTATACCTCTTTTGAGCTGTTCAGCGCAAAGTAATGCAAGATTTTCCAGGAGGCATACTTATCGAATAGTTCAGTCATATGAACCACCGTTCAATATATTGAACGTAACTAACGAATATGGATTTTACAAACATTTTCATGTTAAATTATATATAATAAATTGTTTATATTCAAATGCAAAGAATTGAATCGTTGTAAATTAAAAAGAGATCCTTCATTTATGTCTCTGTAAAAGTCCAAATAAAATCATTTCTCATCTGGAAAAAGCATTCTTATAATTTCTTTCGAAAACTTGCAAGTTTTTCAAAAAGCATTAAAATTCTCTATAGAGTGATAAACCCGTTTAGAAGTGTGCGGGTAAACTCGATGAAAAGATTACGAGTTACAAGGGATTAAGAAATGAGCAAAAAATTGTTTAATTTAGGCTCAAGAAAGGAGGTTATTTATGTCAAGATATAAGATTGGGTGGTTACCTGGTGATGGAATAGGAAAGGATGTAATGGAAGCTGCGAAAATTGTTCTTGATAAGTTAAGGTTAAGTGCTGAATATATCTATGGAGATATTGGATGGGAATTCTGGTGCAAAGAAGGTGATGCATTCCCTGAAAGAACTATAAAGATGTTGAAAACAGTTGATGCTGCTTTATTTGGTGCAATCACTTCAAAACCAGTAAAGAAAGCAGAAGCGGAACTTATACCTGAACTAAAAGGAAAAGGATATGTTTATCGTTCACCTATTGTGAGGATGAGGCAGCTTTTTGACCTCTGGACCTGTTTTAGACCCTGTAAAGCATATCCTAATAACCCATTAAATTTTAAGGAAGGTATAGACCTTGTTATATTCAGAGAAAATATAGAGGACCTTTATTCTGGTGTTGAATTCAATCCAGTTCCAAGAGAACTTCAAGATACATTATCAAAGATTTCCAAACAATTTGAACCATTTAAAAATCTTTCTCCAGATGATTATGCTATCTCCTGCAAGATAAATACTAAAAAAAATTCTCTAAGGATTATAAAGAAGGCATTTGACTATGCGAGAACAAATAAAAGAAAGAAAGTAACAGTAGTTCACAAGGCGAATGTTGTGAGGGCAACAGATGGGATGTTTCTTGAGATTGCAGAAGGTATTTCAAAAGAATACCCAGAGATAATATTTGATAATGCCAATATTGATGCGCTAACTATGTGGCTTTTAAAGAACCCATTAAATTATGATGTTCTCGTAGCACCAAATCTTTATGGTGATATTATTTCAGATTTGTGTGCACAGATGGTAGGAGGTCTTGGTTTTGGCTGCTCTGGTAATATAGGTGATAAATTCGCTATCTTTGAGCCAACTCATGGTTCTGCACCAAAATATGCAGGTCAATACAAAGTGAATCCAATCGCAACAATACTTGCAGTAAAGATAATGCTTGAATGGCTTGGTGAGATTGAAAGTGCAAAAAGGGTTGAAGAAGCAGTTGCACTTGTTATAAAAGAAGGTAAAGTAAGGACATATGATATGGGTGGTAATAATACGACCATTGAAATGACTGAAGAAATAGCAAAAAAACTATAATCTAATGAAAAAGAGTTTAGATTACAAAAGAGTAAAAGGAGAGGATATGAGAAAAACAACAATATTACGAGAAGCAATTATGGCAAGAAGGGCGATTGTTGTTCCTGGTTGTCACGATGCCCTTAGTGCAAAAATAATAGAATCTTGTGGTTTTGAAGCACTCCAGATTTCTGGTTTTGGTGTTGCTGGTTCACTTCTATGTAAACCTGATGTTGGTCTTGTTCAGATGAAAGATGTTCTTGATATAACATGGAACATCATTCAATCTGTAAACATTCCTGTTATGGCAGACATTGATACTGGTGGAGGTAATGCAATCAATGCAGCCTACATTACGGAAAGGCTTATTATGATGGGTGCTGCTGGAATGAACATAGAAGACCAGATATTCCCTAAAAGATGTGGTCATATGGCAGGGAAGGAAGTGATACCAGCAGAAGAAATGGCTCTGAAAGTCAAGGCTTGTGCAAATGTAAGGGATAAAATTGATAAAGATTTTATCATAAATGCAAGGACTGATGCTTATTCTGTTTACGGACTTGATGAGGCAATAAGAAGATGCAATCTTTACCTTGAAAATGGAGCAGACCTTGCTTTCATTGATGGTATAAAGACAAGGGCTGATATTGAAATGGCCGTGAAGGAAGTGAAAGGTCCAATATCGGTAAATCTTATGGATGGAGTAAGCGGTGTTAAGACTGAACTTATCCCAATACCAGAACTTGCAAAGATGAAAGTTGGTAGGGTATCAATACCTGTTGCGTCTATTATGGTTATGCATAGGGCATTAACAGATTTCTTTAGTGCATTGAAGAAATCTCCAACAGGCATTTTGAAAGGTGAAACACATTGGCTTTCATCTTTTTCAGAATACACCCAATTTGTTGGTTTGGGAGAATATAGAAAACTTGAAGAGGAATTCCTTCCAAGTGAGAGATTAACAAGTAAATATAATCTGCTTAGGAAGAACGCAGATTAGAGAGGAGTAAATCTGTTTAGGAAGAGTACAGATTACAGAGGAGTAAAGGAGTGATTATGGGTATGACAATTGTTCAAAAAATACTTGCAAGGGCAACGAATCAGAAAACTGTTGAAGTGGGAGATGTTTTGGAACCTAAGGTTGATGTCGCAATGTCCCACGAAAATGCTGCTCTCGTAATAAATCAATTTCTTGAAATTTATAAAGATACAAACCTTGAACCAAAGGTCTTTAACCCTGAGAATATAGTCATAATATTTGACCATAGGGTCCCTGCTGAAAGTTCAAAGACTGCAACAAACCAGAAGAGGATAAGGGAATTTGTCTTAAAGCAAGGGATAAAAAAATTTCACGATATAAGGTCAGATGAAGGTGGCATCTGCCACCAGATACTTCCTGAATATGGTTATGTGAGACCAGGTTATGTTGTTGTTGGAACTGACAGTCATACAACAACTCATGGTGCTCTTGGGGCATTCTCATTCGGGATAGGTGCAACTGAGATGGCAAGTGTCTGGGCATTAGGTGCTGTACTTAATGTAGAAGTTCCTCCAACAATAAAAGTAATTGTAAATGGAAAATTATCTAAATATGTCCTACCAAAAGATATAATACTTTATCTTATTGGCAAGATAAGCGCTCAGGGTGCAAATTATAAAGTTATTGAGTTCCATGGTGATACTATAAAGAATATGTCTGTTTCAGGTAGACTTACTTTATGCAATATGTCTGTTGAAGCAGGCGCAACATCAGGCATTGTTCCTTCTGATGAAGAGACAATCAGGTATTTAAGGGAAGAGGCAAAAGTGAAAGAGAGGATTGATATAATAACACCGGATTTGGATGCACATTATGATAGTGTTATTGAGATTGATGCATATAAAATTTCCCCACAGATAGCCTGTCCACATGAAGTTGATAATACAAGACCTGTGAATGAAGTTGAAGGTACAAAGATAGATCAGATTGTTATAGGTTCTTGCACAAATGGCAGACTTGATGATATTGAAGTTGCTGCAAAAATACTAGAAGGAAAGAAGATTGCAAAAGGTGTGAGAATGCTTGTATTTCCTGCATCCTGGCGTATTTATCGTGAAGCGTTGAAAAAAGGGTATATTGAGACACTTGTAGATTCAGGGGCAATAATTATGAATTCAGGTTGTGGTTGTTGTCTTGGTGTTCACGAAGGGGTAATTGGAGATGGTGAAGTTGCCCTTTCAACAACGAACAGAAATTTTAAAGGAAGAATGGGGAATCCAAATGCAGGAGTTTATCTTTGTTCACCAGCTGTTGCAGCCGCAAGTGCAATAACAGGCCTTATAACAGATCCAAGGAAAGGAGGAAGATAATATGCCAAAAGTTGTTCTTAAACTTATTGATGATATTTCTACGGATACGATATATCCAGGGAGGTTTATGGCAACTGTTCTCCCAGAAGAAACACCACAGTTTGCATTTGCCGATAATAAAGAATTTAATACAAAACTTAAAAATAATGAAATTCCAAAAGGTAGTACAATTGTTGCTGGTAATAATTTTGGTTGTGGTTCTTCAAGGGAACAAGCCGTATCATGTTTAAAAGGATATGACTTTATAATTATTGCAAAGGGTTTTGCGAGGATATTTTTACAGAATGCTATAAATCTTGGGTTAAGGGTGATAATATCACTTGATATAGAAGCAGATGAAGGTGATGAGATTGAATTTTTAAGGGAAGAGGTAATAAACAAGACAAAAAGTAAAAGATTTAAGATAATATCGCTTCCAAAGGCAAGGCAGAACATAATTGATGCAGGAGGTCTCGTCCCTTACACGAGAAAGAGATTGCGTGAGATTACAAATAAATGAGTTTTGAATCTTTTTCTCTTCTCTTCGCATACCTGGGGACACTTCAAGAATGATTATAGAATTAGAGCGATTTTAAGGCCTCAAAATGTGTTTAGGGAGAATTAGCCAACTTTAAGAATATTAAATGATACTATGTCATTTAAACTTAAATCCGTCTTCTTTGAAAAGTTTTATGCAGGCATCTACCACCTCTGGGTCATAAAGTTTTCCCTTGTTCATAGATATCTCTTCTAATGCTTTATCAATTCCAAGTGCGGGTCTGTAAGGCCTGAATGAGTTCATAGCTTCCACAACATCCGCTACTGCTAATATTTTAGCTTCAAGAAGTATTTCCTTATCTTTTAACCCCATAGGATAACCTGAGCCATCCAGTCTTTCATGATGCTGCAGAATAATAGAAGCTATTTCCCACGGAAAATCAATATCTTTTATTATGTTATAGCAGGTTTTTGGATGCTCTTTTATCAACGCAAATTCAGTTTTAGTTAGTTTGGATGGCTTGGACAATATTTCACCTGGAATACTGACTTTTCCAATATCATGTATAAGTGAAGCAAATTTTAGTGACTCTATTTTATCTTCTGGCAGTTTCATTATTTTTGCGATTGCAGTTGATAGTTGAGAGACTCTTTTTTGATGGCCTGCCGTATAGGGATCTTTAGATTCACTCATTCTCGCCATTGTAAATATTATATTTTCCGTTGATTTCTCAAGTTGTTTGTTCTTTTTTTGAAGGTTTTTTTCCGATCTTATCGATTTCACGCCGACGGCAATATCATTAGCTACTTCTTTCAAAAACACAGCCTCTTTCTTGCCAAAAGCATTTTCTTTATCTGAATAAATATTCATTGCTCCAATTATTTTATCTTTATGAATTAAAGGTAAAGTTATGTCAGATGTAAAATTTCTTCTTAATGCTTCCTCTCTCCATGGAATGTATCTGGAATCTGACTTGATATCATTTATGATAAAAGGTTTTCCGCTCTTTACTGCGGTACCTGTGGGTCCATTACCAAACTGTGAGGCATCATATTTAACTTTAATTTTGGAAAGAAAGCCTAGTTCGGCTCCTGCATAGGCAACGGGTTTTATCTCAAAACTCTCCTCGTTTGCTAGACCTATCCACATGAATTTTATAAACTCGACTTTTGTGACGATATTACAAATCTTTTTGTAAAGGTCCTTCTCATTGTTGGTTCTTAGTAAAAGTTGATTTATAGTTCGTACTGCATTTTGAAAATTGAACAATTTTATAATTTCTTCTTCTCGTCTTCTCAAACCTGTGATATCAGAAAAGATTGTTACAAAATATCCTTTTTTTGGAGAGTAAGCATTTACTGTATAGTACCTATTGAGCGACTGAGAATAATTTTCAAACTGTACCAACTTTCCAGTCATGACAACTTTACCATAAATATCGATCCAGTATGGTTCAAAGCCAGGTAGTACTTCGAGTGCAGTTTTTCCAATAATCTTAGCTTTTTTTAAGCCTGTGAGTTTTTCAAAGGCTGGATTAACTTCAAGGAAACGATAATCACATGGTTTTCCTTCTTTATCTAAAATGATCTCATGAAGAGCAAAGCCGTTTAGCATTTTATTAAAAAGCAAAGAATAGTCTTTTTTAAATTCCTTTAAGTCTTCAATCGAATTTTTTGAGTTATCCAACGCCTTGCTTAATTCAGCGCTTCTTTTAACTAATTTCCTCTTGTCATTTATGGATTTATTTTTTCTTCCATCCATATATCCTCCTAAACCCTCAACATTAGTATATATGATTAGGAAGAATTTAAGAAATAACAAAATTTTTAGAGTTCTATTTTTAAGTTGAATAACTTTTTCTTGAATCTCAAAAACTCTCCTTATTCTAAGGTAGTAGTATCATATGTATCGTAACTTATTCATTTAGCGTTGACAAACATTTTAATTTGTCAATAATTAATATTGAGGCCAGATTTTGTATGAACAATGTATACATACAACTATAATGGGAACACATACTCAAATTTCCATAAATTTTCTTTTGCATATTAGACTTTGAAACTCTCAAAAAAGTTCCATACTTTTCAAATAAATTTTAAAAGTTTCTAATCAAAAGTCTAAACGAAATTGATAATGTTCTTTCCATAAAATCTATGTGAGCAATCCCTTCCTAATGCTTCAAGAGATTTCCACGTAACTATAATTTAAACATTAATTTTGGAGATTACATTTATTCTTTCAAGAGGAGTGGGATGTGTATATTTAAAAAATACAAACAAAGGATGTGGATAAAGATTTGAAAGATTTGATTTTACAAGTCTTTTCAATGCGTTTATGATAATTTGTTTAGAGGTAATGTCCGCAGCTACTCTATCGGCTTCGTATTCAAACCTTCTACTGATCGAATTGTAAACAAACTCTAATAAAGACATAATCGAACCTACAAAAATTGTAGCGTATAGAGCAACTGAATAGAATTTACTTACTCCAAAGGCAAGGTTAACGACCTTTGAATTTACCAAAATGAACAGGGAAAAGATCATAACAAAGAAAATCAAAGAATTAATAAAAATTAACTTAAGGACGTGCCTTTTAATGTAATGTCCAACTTCATGCGCAAAAATTGCAAGAATCTCCTCTTCAGAATGAACCTTAAGAAGTGTGTCAAATAAGATAAGCCTCTTGCTTTTCCCAACTCCTGAAAAGAATGCATTTGTGTGCAAAGACCTTTTTGACTGATCAATTACAAAGATATTTGATATGGACAATCCACTTCTTTTGGCAATTTCTTCGATTTTTACTTTAAGTCCAATGTTCTCTATGGGTTTAAGTTTATTAAAGAGCGAAAGGAGAAGAGGGGAAATTATTTCAAGAAAAATAACTAAAAAAACGGCAAATAAAAAAACAAAAATCCACCAGTCGTTACTTATTCTTATAATGTTAAGAAAAGTAAAAAGAATGACAAAGCCTAAAACTACTGCAATAAGAATGTCTTTAGCCTGGTCAGAAACAAAGAGTTTTAAATTTGTTTTATTAAATTCATATTTTCTTTCAAGAACAAAAGTCGCATAATATCGAAATGATAAACCAAGCAAATAGTAAATTGCACCAACTAAAAAGAAAAATAAAATTCCCTGAAAAACCTCGTTTGTAAGAATTTTGTAGACAAATCTCTCAATAATTGGAAAACCAAAAGCAATCAGGAATATCATAACACAAGATTCTATAACAGTTTCAAAAGCATTAAGCTTCATCTTATCAATTGTATAGAGGCGTGATTTCTTAAAATCTTCCTCTCTTAAGATATCTTTAAAGACTTCAGGTATTTTATTATTCCTTCTTATAGAAGACATATTGATTAAGTAAAGAAAAATTTGCAGGGAATTATTCAAAAGAAAAATAAACAAAAACAATACAAAATATTTCATTTCGCCTTCCTTATGAATTATATTTAAAATATTTCTGTAGCATTTCCTGAATTAAGTAGCTAATATTTTTCATATTTAATTTTACCAAAATCAAGAGTTTTGTTAAATGGTTTGAATTTTTCATAGAGATTTTTGTGTGATTCAATTCGCGCTTTTTTGAATATGCCGTTCTTTGATAAAATATGTTCCTGAAAGAATCGTGGAGGAAAAAATGGTAAAATTAGAAACCCTTTTTTTGCTGCTTGACAGCATTGACGAGGAAATTGTTTTGGTAGATACAAACCATAAGATTGTATTCATGAACAGGAGAGCTTTAGAGGAATATAAGGACAGAGGAGGAAAATCTCTAATTGGCAAGTCGATTTTTGACTGCCACAATGAGAACTCGAAAAAAACAATTCTCGAAGTTTATGAACGATTGAAAAATGGTGAAGACGAGGTAAAACTTGAAAGAAGTCCTTCTGTAAGAACTTTTGTTCGCTCGGTGCGTGACCATAACGGAAACTTGATAGGTTATTTCGAGCGCTTTGAAAAAAATAACACAAAGGATTAAAGTTAAGTTTAATTGCATGCATGCTTTACCTCATTTAATTCTATAAACGGAATAATATTTGGTTGCCTCAACTGTAGATTTCTCATAGAATCGCAGAGACAGCGATTAGAAAGAAGTAAAGGTTTTTTATTTAGCCTATGATTCAATTTATTTCGGTTTTGTATGGACTAACTCTAACACTTGACACATCTTCCAATTTTAATAAGATTAAAAGTGAGAGATGTGAAAAATTTTGCAGTCTTCCAATTTAAGGAACATTGCAGTAATCTAAAGGAGGAGGCATATTATGCTGAGAGAAAAAGTAAAAATCTCCGAAAAACGTCTTGAGGAAATCAACAATTTTCTTCTAGATTCTAACAACAAACTGATCAACGATTTGTTGGGTATTGTCGAGAAGTATGGCGGTGTTGATGAAATTAACAGAAAGGCTGAAGAAGCAGGGAAGCTGGAGAACATACTGGGAAAATTGCGTGAAAAGAAATCACCCTATATAAAAGACTTGGAATGGCTAACTGAGAAAAGAGATAATAGTGAATTCATATCTATTAAAAATTTTCGGAGAAAAGTTCTGGGCGACAAAGCAGACTCCTTACAATTCAATGATGATAATGCTGTTACTTTGGAGATTAGTGCCTGTCAGTATTTTCCTTTTTTAATGGCAGAAGCAAAGCACGCTGTTGAGTACGAGGAATTGATGCCAGGAAGGTTTATAAGAGTAAGAGCTATGAAGGAGCAAGAAGCCGATAATGACATTTTGGCTGTTTCTGCTGCTTTGAAAATTATTGGTGCAAGCCAGTGTGAAACGCTTGATACAAAAGGAACAGATGGCTCAAATGTACACCTGGGTGGTGCAGAAACTATCACGGGTTATTTTGGAGGTGTTGGTCAGCCAAATGATTATCCTATCAAATGGGCAGATGAATTTCTGTATTATTACACAAATTATGGTATAAAACAGGTACTGAATGTTAATTTTGGAACCATCCTTATGGGTTATCTAATGCATAAGTTGGGTATTAATAATGAATTTAAGATATCTGTATTCGTTGGCAATGATAACCCCTATTTCTTCTTTGTTACTTTCCTGCTTGCAAAACTTTTTAGCAGAGAAGATGGAAGTACTTCACTTATAGGTCTTAATCCTTCAAATTCAGTAAATAACAAAACAATTCAAGAAAGTGACGTGATAAGAAAAGCCTTTGGGTTTGAGGATAGTGTTAGGTTTGAACATCACATATTAGAATCACAAAAAAGTATTGTAATACAACCTTATGATAGAAGAAGCGAGCTTATGGAATTAGCATCCACGGTTAAGAATGTCAGTGCAAAGCATGAAGGCGGGGATTTAGAAACCGAAGCAAAGAGAGAGCATCTTTCTAATATTTTAGATTATTTCTTGCCAAAAGATGAAATCGATTCAGACCTAATGAATCTTCTTTTACAGAATTATATGGATAAGCATCAGGCAGTAAACCATACGGCAAAAGCATTGACAGAGCATGGTTTAAGTTTTGTTGCAGCAAAGAATCTGCATAAATAAATTTGACTTGAGTATTTTCAGATTCAAAATTGGGAAGTCGACAGAGTTCTTGAAACCTTTTATTAAAAAGGAGGCAGTGAGAAATGCTTTTCGGAAAATTACTACAAATTGACCTATCTAATAAAAAGATAAACGAAATAAATGTAGAAGATGATGTGGTGAGAAACTTTCTTGGTGCAAAGGGACTTGGTGCATACCTATTGTACACGATGCTTAAGTCTCAAACAGATCCGTTATCTCCTGATAATCTCCTTATGTTTTTAAACGGTCCTTTGACAGGGACATCTTTCCCCACTTCAGGGAGAACAACAGTAGTTACTAAGTCACCATTAACAGGGCTTTTTCTAGATTCACATGCAGGTGGCTTCTTTGGTCCGGAGTTAAAGAAAACAGGATATGATGGCATAGTATTGAAAGGTGCGAGTGAAAAACACGTGTACCTCTGGATAAATGATGGAAAAGTGGAAATAAGGGATGCAACTCATTTATGGGGTTTACCTGTAAGCGAGACTGTCAAAAAGATAAGGGAAGATACCGACGAAAAAGCTCATGTTGTTTCCATAGGTCCTGCAGGGGAAAATTTAGTTAAATTTGCTTCTATAACAATTGATAAAGATAGCGACCCATGGAGAGCAGGAATAGCTGCGAGAGGTGGACCAGGAGCAGTAATGGGAAGCAAGAAGCTAAAAGCAATAGCTGTAAAAGGCTCTGGGAAAGTTAAAGTTTATGACGAAGAGAAATTCAAAGAGCTTTCTTCTAAGCTTAATAAAAAAGTCACTGATAATACATTCGTTCATACCAGAAGGGTATTGGGCACTTCATATTGGATAGATCCAATGAACAGAATGGGTATATTACCCACAAGAAATTTTCAGTCGGGATATATTGAGAACGGCTATGGTCTAATCGGTTCGAATATGAAATATTACTCTAAAAGAGATGTAAGCTGCTATAATTGTCCTATCATGTGCGGGAAAGTTTTGAATGTTAATGGAAACGATGTAAAGGTTGAATATGAAGATATTGCTCTACTTGGCAGCAACAACGGAATGACAGATGTATTGGATGTTGCAAAAGCACTTGTGCTTTGTAATGAACTTGGATTGGATGCACTCTCTACCGGGGGAACTGTAGCTTTTGCGATGGAGTGTGCAGAAAAAGGTATACTAAAGGATGCTCCTGAGTTTGGCGATGCGGAAGGCCAAAGAAAGTTAATCAATGATATAGCATATAAAAATGGAATAGGAGATTTGCTTTCCGAGGGTACTAAGAGAGCCTCTGAGAAGTTGGGCCAAAATAGTACGGATTTTGCTATTAATGTAAAAGGGTTAGAACTTCCAGGATATTCGCCGAGAAGTTCATGGGGAATGGCACTTGCCTATGCTACTTCTGATAGAGGAGGGTGTCATCAAAGAGCCTGGACAGTAAGAGCAGAAGTAGATGGCGTTTTGAAAAGATTTTCAACAGAAGGAATTGCACAGTTTGTAAAAGATGTACAGGACGAAAGAGCAGCGGCTTTTTCCCTTGTTGTATGTGATTTTGTACCACTGAGCATTGATGACTTTATGAGTGGTTTGAAGTACGGCATAGGGGTTGATCTGGATGAGAAGGAGTACATAAAAGTAGGTGAAAGAATATGGAATCTGGTAAGATTGTTTAATATAAGAGAGGCGGGAATTTCGAGGAAGGATGACACATTACCAGGAAGAATGTTTAAAGAGCCTTTACCAATGCCACCTAAAGGAAAGGAGAAGATATCTTTGCCAAAAGAATCCTTTGATGAGATGCTTTCAGAATATTACTTTATCAGGGATTGGGATGACAATGGTACTCCAACTAAAGAAAAACTTGTAGAATTAAATTTAAACGAAATTTAGGAGGTGAAGAAATGAAGTGGAAATTAGCTATTATAGGTTTTGGAAACGTATCGCAAGGGCTTATAAGTATACTCGCGAGCAAAAAAGAAATGCTGAAAGAAAAATATGGGTTTGATTTTCAGCTTATGGCAATTTCAGATCCTGTGAAAGGTTCAGTTTACAGCGAAAATGGTTTGGACTTAACAAAAATTATTGAATTGCTAGATAAAACAGGTAACATAAAGGGATATCCAATAGGAATAAAAGATTTTGATAGTATAAAAACGATTAAGGAAACCGATACGAATCTTATTATTGAAACTACGCCTACGAATGTAAAGACAGGGGAGCCCGGGTTGACACATATGAAAACAGCTTTACAAAGCAAAAAATTTGTAGTTACAACCAACAAAGGCCCTATTGCACTTGCTTATCCTGAATTAAAAAAGTTAGCAGATGAAAATGGGGTTTGTATAAGATTTGAAGGAACTGTTCTCAGTGGAACTCCTTCATTGAACCTAGCGCTGGAGGCATTAGCAGGGTGTAGTATTTCAAAGGTTCAAGGGATTGTAAATGGTACCACCAATTTTATCTTAACAAAAATGGAAGATGGGAAAGGTTACAAGGATGCATTAAGAGAAGCACAGGAATTAGGATATGCCGAGACAGACCCAACTGCGGATGTCGAAGGTTGGGACGCAGCTGTAAAAACTGTCATAATGGCTAATGTTGTTATGGGTGGAAACGTTACAATAGAAGATGTCCAGAGAAAAGGAATCACAGAGATAACGCTTGATGACGTTAAAAAGGCAAAAGAAAATAATAAGAGGATAAAGCTTGTTGCTGAAGTGTTAAAAGAGGAAGATGGGATAAAGGTATCAGTATTGCCAAAAGAATTACCACTTACACATCCTCTGGCAAATGTTATGAATGCAATAAATGCTCTTACGTTTACAACTGACCACTTAGGAGATATTACAATAATAGGTCCTGGTGCAGGAAGGGTGGAAACGGGTCAGGCTTTGCTTGCTGATATCCTTGCAATTAATAGATTAGTTAGTAAGTTGTAGGATTTTAATTTCCTTAACATGAAACATGAGGAGATAAAATGACAAATGATTTAAAGTTACTGTTCTCTTCTTAATTTTGAAACAAGGTATCTTACGGTTAGTGGCAAATATCGGAAAGTTTATTAATGTGGAGATAGAAATTCACCAAGTATGAAAATCAGAACTAAAAGACCCATTGTTGTTGCCAAGAAAACAACAACTGAACGTTCCTTGCTCTTTATAATGCTGATTATCCCGGCAAAACCTATATGAAAAATTCAAATTATTTAATAAAACTCTTAATTTTGGTATGTTTTAAAAATGAAATTTACAGTTACCTTATTCAGTGAACAATATAATATTATAAGGAGGTAAGAAATAGTTAAAATTGTAATAGACTCAACGGCTTACTTAGAAGAAGATTTTATAAGGGAAAACGATATAATAGTTGTCCTGAACCCTGGACTGCAACGTTCCAGTGCAGGCTTGATTCAGGATAAATCTTAAAAGAGACAGTAAATTCCTATTAATCATAATTCCTGATGAGCGGTTTTATTATTCTTGATTACCATAATCATTGCTATAAATATTAATGTTGAACCAAAAATTTCTTTCAATGCGAACCTTTCCCCGATAAAAATAAAGGAGAATATTGCTGCAAATAAGGGTTCCAGAGTAAATAGAATAGATGCTCTATCTGGATCGATAAACTTTAAACTGTAGGTCTCTGCAAGAATTGCAATAAAACTTGCTACGGTTCCAAGGAAGATTATTGATAGAATTACCCATAATGGTAAATTGCCTGTTTTGTTAGAAATCATAAAGGGAGTAGTTAAAAAAAGCACAGTAAAAATTTGAACCGAGGTTATCAATACTATACTCTCTTTTTTCACAAAGATACTTGTAAATACTATCTGCAAAGCACAAGATATTGCCGTTACGATTGTTACGAGGTTTCCCGGGTTAAAACTAAGTTTCATGAAAGAAAAATTTGAAAGAAGAATAATACCGAAAAAAGCTAAAAGAAGTGAGAAAAACATAACTTTTGTCATTTTTTCCTTTGTAAAGAAAAGTGCAAATATTGGAGTGAATACAACATATAATCCTGTTATAAATGCGCTATTAGAGGGCGTTGTATATTTGAGACCTATTGTTTGGGTTATATATGCAAGCCATAGTAGAAAACCCAGGAAAAATAGCTTTAAGATAGTTTTTAAACTTGCTTTTCTGATTCCTCTGATTAGAAATGGCAAGCAAATTACAGCGGCGGATAGAAATCTATAAAAAATGAGAGGCATCGGAGATACGTATTTCAACATAATTTTTATAAGAGGGAAAGTTCCTCCCCATACCAGGGTCATCAATATGATGGAGATAATGGCTTTGTTCTTTTGATTTTTCACAGCATTATTATATTGTTTTTATTCCGGTTGCAAATTTTTAATCAGTTCTTTAAGGTGCAGGGCATTTTTCACAGCAAATCCACCAAAGTCGTTATTTATGCCTTAATTCAATGGCAAATTTATCACTCTTCGACTGCTAAGACACCTTCCTTAAGGTAGGTTAAATTATAATAAGTAAACTTTGAAAGTTCAACTATTAAAAGGTTTAAAAAATATTTACAGTATTGATTTTTACTTCAAAAAGTATACAATATTAACGGTAAGGAGGATAAGTAAATGGAAAAATCTTTTGGCACTATAAAAGTTAAAAGAGGCCTCGCCCAGATGTTAAAGGGTGGAGTTATAATGGATGTAACTTCTGTGGAACAAGCTAAGATTGCCGAAGAAGCCGGAGCAGTTTCAGTAATGGCTCTCGAAAGAATTCCTGCTGATATAAGAAAGCAGGGTGGTGTGGCAAGAATGGCTGATCCAAAGTTGATTAAAGATATAATGAATGCAGTAACTATACCTGTTATGGCAAAAGTGCGTATTGGTCATTTTGCTGAAGCGCAGGTAATAGAAGCAATAGGCGTTGATTTTATAGATGAAAGCGAAGTTTTAACTCCCGCTGACGAAATTCATCATATTAATAAATGGGACTTTAAAGTTCCTTTTGTCTGTGGCGCGCGAAACCTTGGAGAAGCTCTGCGTAGAATTGCTGAAGGCGCTGCAATGATAAGAACAAAGGGTGAACCCGGCACAGGGAATATCGTTGAAGCAGTAAAGCATATGAGATTGGTTATGGATGAAATTAGAAAGATACAAAATATGAGTGAAGAAGAACTTTACCAAGAGGCTAAAGAACTGCAATCTCCTATTGAGCTTGTTAAAGAAGTTAAAGGACTTGGAAGGCTTCCAGTAGTTAATTTTGCAGCAGGTGGCATAGCAACACCTGCGGATGCTTCTTTGATGATGCAACTCGGCGCTGATGGAATTTTTGTTGGTTCAGGAATTTTTAAATCATCTAATCCTCGTAAAAGGGCTAAGGCGATAGTTTCTGCAACAACTTACTTCGATGATCCAAAGATTGTAGCAAAGGTATCTGAAGATTTAGGTGAAGAAATGCCTGGTATTGATATACGTGAACTTGAGGAAACCGAAAAGATGCAGACTAGAGGTGAATAAATGAAAATTGGCGTACTTGCCCTTCAGGGTGATGTTTCTGAACATATTAAGATGATCGAATTAGCAGGAGCAAATGCTGTTCCTGTAAAAACAATAGAAAATATCAAGAAAATAGATGGACTTATTATTCCAGGTGGTGAAAGCACCACTATTGGAAAATTAATAAAAAATTATAAACTTGAAGTAATAATAAAAGAAAGGATAAATAAAGGTATGCCAGTTTATGGCACATGTACAGGTATGATCTTGCTTGCTAAAAAAATCCAAAGATTTGAACAATTTACCTTTGATATTCTTGATATAACTGTTGTAAGAAATGCTTTTGGAAGGCAAGTTGACAGTATGGAAATTGACTTGGATGTAAAAGGTTTTGATTCAAAGTTTCATGCAATTTTTATTAGAGGGCCTGTTGCTATTAACCTAGGACCTGACGTCGAAGTTTTGTCTTCTATTCCGGAAGGAGCTGTATTTTTAAGGCAAAACAACATTTTGGTATCTTCTTTTCACCCTGAATTGGGAAATGATATAAGAATACATAGATATTTTTTAGATATGATAAAAAAATAAATTAGGAGGATAAAAAAATGTCTGGACATTCGAAGTGGCATAATATTCAAGGGCGAAAATCTTCGCAGGATGCGAAAAGAGGTCAACTTTTCACTAAACTCACGAAGGAGTTGATAATTGCTGCAAAGCAAGGTGGAGGAAATCCTGAAACAAACTCGCGACTAAGAACCTCTATTGATAAAGCAAGGAGAACAGGAATGCCGATGGATAATATAAATAAAGCAATTATGCGAGGAACAGGAGAGCTCCCAGGGGTAAGTTATGAAGAACATACATACGAAGCTTATGGTCCTGCTGGAACTGCATTCATTGTTAAGATATCAACGGATAATAGAAATCGAACGGTTGCAGAGTTAAGAAAAATTTTTAACAATTTCGGAGGAAGCCTTGCAGAATCAGGAGCAGTTTCCTGGAATTTTGAAGTAAAAGGAAATATTGAACTAGAAGATGTTAGAGGGATGAACTATGATGATCTTTTTATACTTGTAGCCGACGCGGGTGGTGAAGATTTGAAAGAAGACGGAGGTGTTTATACAATCATAACCGATCCAAAGCTACTTGAACAGGTCAAGGAAAAAATTGAAAGCAAAGGCTTTAAGATTAAGGATTCAGATATAATTCTTATACCAAAGAATTTTGTTAAAGTATCAGGCGAAGAAGCTGTAAGAGTGGTAAAACTTTCTGATGAACTCGAGAATCATGATGATGTGCAAGATTATTATACAAATTATGATATAGACGAAGCTGAACTAAAAGTCATTGCTGAAAAGATTGGTTCTTGAATTGGATAAAATAACAGTACTTGGAATAGACCCGGGTTTGGCTCTTACAGGTTTCGGCATTATAAGTAAAGATAAAGATAAACTTGAAGTAATTGAATATGGTGTTATAAAAACTTCAGTCAAAAAGATAATCCCTGATAGGCTAAAAGAACTTAACGAAGGACTTTCTAAAGTAATTATATCTAATCAAATTGACCATGTAGCAGTTGAAAAGATTTTCTTTAACACGAATCTTAAAACTGTGGTGATTGTCAGTGAGGCAAGAGGAGTTATTCTTTTTACATTGAGCAGCTTCAATAAAAAAGTATTTGAATACACACCTCTTGAAGTAAAGAAAGCAATTTTTGGTAGTGGCAGAGCAACAAAAGAAGAAATAATAGTCTCTGTAACAAATATCCTTAATCTTGAAAAGGAAACTAAGTCAGATGATGTTGCTGATGCATTAGCAATTGCTCTTTGCCATATTTATTCAATTTCTTACCTGGAGAAAGTAGATGTTTGCACTGATTAAAGGAACAGTAGAAGAGAAGAATGAAAACTCAATAGTTGTATTAATAAGTGGCATTGGTTTTGAATTACTTGTGCCATATCCTGAGAGGATTGAAAAAGGTAAACAATATTCCTTTTACATTTTTGAACAATGGAAGGAAGATGGAGTAAACCTTTTTGGTTTCATTGACAAAAAAGACAAAGAACTCTTCGAACTTCTTATAAAAAAAGTAAATGGCATAGGTGCAAAAACTGCACTTATGATTTTCCGTCATATGGATAGAGAAAATATTATATCTGCAATTAAAAAAGGTGATTTTAAATCATTTTTGAAGATACCAGGCATTGGTGAAAAAACTGCTAAAAGAATTGTTATAGAACTCGGTGGCAATATAGAAGACTATATTGAAAGTCCTCAAAATGATAGTCTGAAAATAGCAAAAAATGCCCTTATTTCTTTAGGCTACAGTGTTGAATCTGTAAGAGCAGTTTTGAAGGATTTTGATATCGGTGAAGCTTTTACAGTTGAAGAAATTATAAAATTGGCAATTAAGAAACTGAGTAATGTATAAGAGTATAAGACCTAAAAATCTTGATGAGTTTATTGGACAGGAAAACATCAAAAAAAGCTTAAGGATATTTATTGATTCTACGAAGACAAGAGATGAAGCCCTTGATCATACTTTATTTTATGGTCCACCTGGTCTTGGTAAAACAACGCTTGCAAAAATAATTTCTGAAGAATTAAATGTTTCCATAAAGCAGACAAACGGTCCGTCTATCGAAAAAGTAGCTGATCTTGCATCGATTTTGATAAATCTTAGCAAGGGAGACATTCTTTTTATCGACGAAATTCACCGTTTACCAAAAACTGTTGAGGAGGTTCTTTATTCGGCCATGGAAGATTTTAAACTTCCTATTGTTGCAGGCTCTAGAAAGAGCGCTCACACGATTGTTATAAATTTGAATCAATTCACTCTTATTGGTGCGACAACCAGATTTGGCTTGCTTTCACCTCCTTTAAGGGATAGATTCGGCATTGTTTATCATCTTGAGATTTATTCTCCAGAAGAGCTTAAAGAGATAATTCTGAGAGACGCACAGATTTTTGAAATAAAAATAACCGATGAAGCCGCCAGATTAATTGGACTTCGTGCCAGAGGTGTTCCAAGAATTTCAATTCAACTTCTTAAAAGAATGCGAGACTTTACTTCTGTTATTGGGAAAAACGTTATTGATGAGGAGTTAGTTGGTAAGGCTTTCAAAGATTTACATATAGATGATTTTGGTTTGAACGATCTCGATAGAAAGTACATTTTTAATCTTACTTCAAGATTCAAAGGTGGTCCTGTTGGAATTGAAGCTATATCGACTTCGCTTGGAGAGGACAAAGGCACCATAGAAGATATTGTTGAACCTTATTTAATAAAAATTGATTTTATTTTAAGAACACCAAAGGGACGTATTGCAACAAATAAAGCTAAAATTTACTCTAAAAAGTTTTTCGAATTAGAGGCAGATGCTTCTGAATCAAACAAAACTCTTTTTTAATTTTTCTAAAATAATATAATACTTATAGAATGAGTGAAAATATAATAAATCAGGTTTTTGTTTTTTTACTTGCCGGGGGAAAAGGCGAGCGGCTTTACTCGCTTACTGTAGAGAGGGCTAAACCAGCTGTTCCTTTTGGCGGCAAATACAGAGTAATTGATTTTACTTTAAGCAATTGCATAAATTCAGGCTTTCGGAAAATTGCCGTTGCAACCCAGTATAAATCATCCTCTTTAAGCAGACATCTTGCGTTAAGTTGGGCATTTTTAAGTAGTAACCTTGGAGAATATGTCACTGATTTACCTCCCCAGCAACGCTATGGCGAAAAATGGTATTCAGGAACTGCCGATGCTATCTATCAGAACCTCTACTTTCTTGACCGAGAGAAGCCAAAGTATGTTATGGTTTTATCTGGAGACCATATCTATAAAATGGATTATAAAAAAATGCTTGAATTTCATATAGAAAAAGGTGCAGATACTACAATTGGAACGGTGATTATTGATAAAACTAAATCTCAGACTTTTGGAATTATGCAAGTAGATAAGGAGTATCGAATAATCGGATTCAGAGAAAAACCAAAGAGCAACCCACCTGTAATGCCAGAAGATCAAGATAAATGCCTCGCTTCTATGGGTATTTACATTTTCAATACGAATACTTTAATAGATTTGCTTGATCACGATGAACGAATAGAAACTTCTTCACATGACTTTGGCAGGGATATAATTCCTTATGCAATTAGTACTAAACTTAGATTATTTGCGTTTAAATTTTTAAATGATAACGGAAGCCAGGGATACTGGCAGGATATTGGAACAATTGATGCATTTTATGAATCCAATATGGATCTGCTGTCGGAATCTCCTAAAATTGATATTTATGATAAAAGTTGGCCTTTTTTTACACATCCGCGTCATCATCCTCCTGCGAGATTCACTTATGGCAACTTAAATGGGGGAAAAATCAATAGTTTAGTTGAGGATTCAATTGTTGGAGAAGGTACAATTTTAAAGGGTTCTACAGTTAAGCATTCTATTATATTTTATGATGTAAGCATAGATGCTGGTTCAGTAGTAGACAACTCTATAATTTTCTCGGAGACAAGAATTGGGAGGAATGTTAAGATTAAACGAGCGATTATAGACAAACTCGTTGAAATTCCCGATAATGTTAAGATTGGCTATGATTTAGATTTTGATAAAAAATATTTTTATGTAACTCCATCTAATATTATTATAATACCAAGGAGTTTTAAGTTTAGCAATATAACTTCAACAAGAGGTGATTTAAATGCGTGAAAAATATGAAGATATGAATAAAAAAGAACTTTTACAGATTGCTAAAGTTTACGGAATTAAAGACAGGCATAAAATGAAAAAGGAAGATCTAATAAAAGCTATAAAAAAAGGTAAAAAACCATTAAAAGAGATTAAGAAAATCGAAGAAAATTTAAAAGGAGAGATTAAGAAAAAAACTCTACAAGACCATTTAGAATTACTTCCAAAAGAGCCTGGTGTTGTGTTTGTTAACTGGCAGGTTGATACAGCAGGTTTAGAAACTAACGAAGGCGAACTAAAATTGGTTGGAGGGAAAAAAGAAATTTTGGATCTACCTGTTAAAATTTCTGAGGGAAAAGGTTATATTAAAGTAGAAGAAGGAATCACCGTAAAGGCAGCGATTGGTTTTAAAAAGAGAGGTCATTTTAAGACAGTAATTTCTTCAGAGTCCATTGTTGTCCCAAGAGGAAGTGCATTGAAAAAGACTGAATTGAAATGGGGCAAGATAGACTTTAAAAAAAGAAAAGTGGAAAAGAAAACTGTTACTACCAAACCAACTAAAGAAATGGAAAAGGAAAAAAAGAAATTAGAAAAAGAAGCAAAAAAAATCAAATATATTAGATACCCCAAGGAATAGTTTGAACAAAAAAGGTTTTCTAAGCATAGTTTTACATTCTCATTTGCCTTTTGTAAAGCATCCCGAAGAAGAATTTTTCCTCGAAGAAAATTGGCTCTATGAGGCAATTTCTGAAAGTTATCTTCCTCTGTACATAGCTTTCACCAATCTGAAGGAAAAAGGCACAAAATTTCAGATAACAATGTCTATGACTCCGCCTTTAGTTTTAATGCTTCAAGATAATTTGCTTTTAAAAAGATTCAACAGGTATTTGAAGAACAGGATTGAGCTGCTGAAAGAAGAGTTTTCAAGTACTGTAAAAGGCGAAATAAAAGAATTATTTAAATTTTATTACGATAGATATCAGGATCTTTACAGGGTATTTAACGACGAACTTAAAGGAGATTTAATTTATGGGTTTGGAGAACTATTTAATGAAGGGCTTTTAGAGCTTATTACTTGTTCAGCAACACACGAGATTCTACCATTAGAGATAAATGAAAAAATAAAAGAAGTACAGGTTTACTTAGGAGTCGAAACTTTTATAAAGGCCTTTGGTAGAGAACCGAGAGGTATTTGGCTTGCTGAATGCGCCTATACCCAGGGTATAGATAGAATCCTTTCAAAACATGGAATTAAATTTACGATACTTGATACTCATGGAATTTTGTATGCCGATATGCCTCCAGTTTATGGAGTTAGCGCCCCGATTATTTCTGAAAGTGGTGTAGCATTTTTTGGACGGGATCCAGAATCTTCAAAACAGGTCTGGAGTGCACTTGAGGGTTATCCAGGTGACTTTAACTACAGGGAATTTTACAGGGATATAGATTATGATTTACCAGAAGAGCTTATTAAAAAATATTTGCATCCTGCGGGTTTTAGATTTGACTCGGGTATCAAACTTCACAAGATCACAGGGAAGGTTCCCCTCAATAAGAAAGAGCCTTATGACAGAAACAAAGCAATGGAAATGGTTGAAACTCACGCAGGAAACTTTATGTTTAACAGGGAGTTGGAGGCAAAATACCTTCTTGGAATTATTGATAGAGAGCCAATCATGTTAGCCCCTTTTGATGCTGAACTTTTTGGCCATTGGTGGTTTGAAGGTCCGGACTTTTTAGAATCCGTTTTAAATAAAGTTTACAATTTTTCAAATGTTATTGAAACAATTAATCCCTATGACTATCTTGTTAAATATCCCGTGAATCAAATTTCAGAGCCATCTACTTCTTCATGGGGTGATGGAGGTTATTTTAAAGTCTGGCTGAACGAGGGAACCGACTGGATTTATCCCTACTTGCATGTTATGGGTCAGGAAATGATAACTCTCGCGAAGAAGTATAAAAACCCTACGCTCTTGGAAAAAAGATTACTGAATCAAATGTCCCGTGAGCTTCTTCTTGCAGAAAGCAGTGATTGGGCATTCCTTATTTCTGTTGGAACTGCCGTGAATTATGCTACCAATATGGAAAAATTTCATATCAATGCGTTTTATACTCTTGAACAAGAGCTTAATAATAAGAAAATTAATCTGAATTTCCTTGAATATTTAGAAGAAAAAGATAGCATATTTCCATTTATCGACTATAATATTTTCAAATAAAATCTGGAGGCATTATGAATAGAGATCAATATTTTGAAGAGCTTAAAAAGAGAGTTCATGATGAAAACCTTATAAAACATATGCTCTCAGTGGAAGCCGTTTTGAGAGCTCTGGCTGTTAAATTCGATCAGGATGTTGAAAAATGGGGGCTTACAGGTCTACTTCATGATATAGATTATGAGGTTACAAAAACCGATCCAGAACAACACAGCCTTATAGGGGCAGAATGGCTCAAGGAGATAGGACTTTCCGATGATGTAGTTTATGCAGTAAAAGTTCACAATGAAAGACATGGTTTGCCGAGGCTTTCACTTTTAGATAAGGCCTTATATATCGTTGACCCTTTAACGGGTTTTATAACTGCTGTTGCTCTCGTTCGCCCTGATAAAAAACTTGCTTCGGTAGAGTTGAAATCATTGAAAAAGAAATTCAAGGAGAAAAGTTTTGCAGCTGGTGCAGATAGAGAGCAGATTAAACTGTGTGAAACAGAACTAAATATCCCTCTTGACGAATTTCTTGAAATATCTCTTAAAGCGATGCAGGGGATCGCAGATAAGTTGGGCCTTTAAGTTTTTCTGACTTATTATTTTAGAATTGATCTTTATGAAAGAATATTTAGAGAGTTCTTTTGGTTTTTGTGCCTCATTCTTACTTTAATTCCTGAAATAAAAACATTCCATTTTTAATACTTAAAAGAACTTTTACCGATAAACTCCCTTAATATTGAAGTAGGTGGTACTTCCTCGGTGATAAGTGGAAGTATGTGAGAAAGAAAATTTAAAAGTCTTAATGCTTCACCGTATTCTTTTTCTTTATAATCAATTGCCCTTAATGGTACTTCTGCATAGTTCCTTAATACTGCGAGTTCATAAACAAGAGTTGAGTTGAACATTACATTTGCATTTTCTTGATATGGGAATATGTATTTTTCTTCTGCTTTAATAACCGTAGGCCAGTTTTTAATTGTGTCTGATGCTGAAATTCCTCTAAAATGATTATCTCTAACGATTCTTCTAATAAGCCTTGTATCTCTTGTTGGTATCCTGTTTATGTTGTCTATATTTATCTGTGTTAAAGCACTGACATAAATCTTAAATTTATTTTCTTCTTTTATGTTGCTTGTTAAGGCAGGGTTAAGCGAGTGTATGCCTTCTACAATCAAAATTCCTTTGTTATCGAGTCTTAACTTTCTCCAGTGCTCGCCTCTACCTGTTGGGAAATTGTATTTTGGGATTTCAACTTCCTCTCCTTTTAAGAGTTTTTCAAGTTGAGACTTTAAAAGGGTATGGTTAATTGCATCAAAGCAATCGTAGTCAATAGTTCCATCTTCTAACTTAGGTGTTTTGTCTCTATCTATGAAATAGTTATCAGTTGAAATTATAAATGGCTTTAAGCCATTTACTCTGAGTTGTATTTCAAGTTTTTTGGCAAAAGTCGTCTTTCCAGACGAGCTTGGTCCTGCAATTAAAATAAGCCTTGCGTTGCTTTTTGATATCATATCTGCAATATCGCTTATCTTTTTTTCATGAAGTGCTTCCTGGATTTTTATAATGTTTGATATTTTACCATTTATTATACTTTTATTTATTTCGCCTACATTGCTTATTTCTAATTTTTTAAGCCAGATTTCGGATTCGTCAATTGCCTCAAATAACCTGCCGACTTTCGGTACCTCGCTTATTTCCTTAAAATTATCCTTTTTCGGCAACAAAATTAAAAATCCTTTTGAATAAGGTACTATATCAAAAACTTTAGCCATTCCTGTTCTTGGTAGTAAGGGACCCGCAAAGTAGACAAAACTGTTATCTAAATGATATAAAGGAATTGTATCCTTAGATAAATATTTAAGAACATTTATATCGTCAAATCTGTTCTCTCTTTCAAGCCTTTGAATTGCTGTTTCTTTTGTCAGCTCTATCTTGGATATGTTTTTATTTTCGTTTATAAGACTGAGTATATTTTCTTTAATCCTGGAAACAGCTCCTTCCTCAAAACTTCCAATTATTTCCCCATATAAAGCATCTCCAAGTGAATGTTTAATTATAATTTTAAAGTTCTGATTTATTTTTTTGACTGCGATTAAAGCAAGGAACGTAAGGGTTCTTTCATAAGTTCTTCTTCCCTCTCCCCATTCCACAGAAAGCAATTCTGCACTTTTCGGTTCTTCAACTTCATCTAGAAACCCCATTCTTTGATTATTAACGATGGCACAAGTATAAGGATAATCTACATTCTCAAATAGTTCAATAACTCTTTTAGTCATTTCCTACCTCCAGCTATTCAAATTTTTATTCTTTTTTACCCCAAACCTCTAAAAGCATTTTATTTAAATTTGTAAGTTCTGCAATTTTTCTTACGGCTTCTTCAGTAAGTTTGTTTGTAACATGTGTGTATTTCATTGTTGTATTTAGTGAACTATGCCCAAGAAGTTCACTTATTGTTATCGGGCTTACGCCTGTTTCAAGGGCGAGTGTTGCAAACGTATGTCTTAATTTATGAGGTGTTACGTGCTTTTTGAGCATGGCCTTCGATGCGTATTTTTTTACAATCAATTGAATTGATAGTGGGGTTAATTTCTTTTTATACTTGCTTAAAAATAAATAGTCGCTGTCTTTTTCCTTTTCTGAAACATACTTTGCAACAATCATTGCAAGTTCATTTGTTAACGGTACAAATCTTTCCTTATCTCCTTTTCCTTTTATTCTTACAACTTTTTCTATCAAGTTTATATCCTCAGTTTTTATATTCACAAGTTCGCTCACTCGCACACCAGTGTGTATTAGAAATGCAATAATCGCAAGATCTCTGGTGTTCCCTGAAGCACTTAATAATATTTCATTAACCTCTTTTTTTGTAAGAAAAATAGGAAGGGTCTTTCCAGTTTTTGGTGCTTCAGGTAGAAGGAAGTTTATTTTTAGCTCTCTTTGCAGGAATTTACCAAAACTTCTTAAAATTCTTACCTGAGTTGCTCTTGAATTTTTGGTAATACTTTTTTTGTTCATTAAATAATCTTCTGCAGATTTTTCGTCAGGGATTTTATATTTTTCAAGAAAATCGTTTATTATATACATGTAATTTCTGATAGTCATTGGTGAAAACCCCTTCATACTCATACTCATCATATATTTTTCTACTTTTGTTTTCTTATTCACCGTTTCCTCCTATGCAATAGAGCCCTATTGCATAGTAACAGAAAAATAAAAAATTTCAAAATATAATAATTAAAAGAATGAGATCTACGAACATAGGTTTTAAGCCTATCGAATTTTAAACTTCGAAAATAAGGCCTCAAGTTAAGCATTTTTTTATAAGGTTGATGTTTTATACCTTAACCATTCAAAATTTTCAAAGTAGGGGCATTCCTGTAGATCATTTTTTCTCTCAAGATTAATTTTTAAAAATTTTTAGTTAAAATATTAGAGTGGTAAAAAAAATAAAAACAAAAATTTTTTTATAAAATTCGTATGTAACACTTTCCTAAAAGTTTTTAATTTTAATGAAATTGCATTTTTTTGTTTTTAAGAACTTAAAAAAATAAAGACAAAAAAATATATAAAAGTAAATAATTATTGATAGAAAATATTTTTGCCTTTACCTTTTACATCGTTGATGGCAGTTAGAATATTATCATAACTTGCATTCATATTTGTTAAAAGGTGAATATTTTTATCACAAAATCCGTATTTCTCCATAAGTGTGGTCTTTACATCAGTAGCATACCGTCAGCATAGTTTAAAATCAAACTCTCTCCCTGGATAATCTGAAATACCTATTACGATTGCATACTTGTTACCCTTACATGGTTTCCCTAAAAATTCCAGTTGTAACAGTTCTGGATGGTTTACCTTTTCCCTGTGGAGAGCGAATAGAAACTTTTTTACAAGTTCAACATTAGTTGCATTTAAGGGTTTCTCCCTGTTGTTTGCTGCTTGTAATTTTCCTGACGATAAAAGCATTATAATAAGTAACAATACAATAAACCATTTTTTCATACTCATCACACCTATTTATTATAATTATTCTTCTTTCTAAAGCTTAAAGTCAAAAAAGCATTCATTTTTTTCAATAAATAATGATTTTCGTATTTAGATACATTTGAATTGCAATCTTAAGAGTTTTTCTATTTCTTGCTATAAAGTATTATAATATAGCGAAGGTGAGTGCTTTTATTATAGCTCGTTTAGGCTCTTGATTATTGTTTTTTAATTAGTATAATATCTAAATTAAAATAATTTTAATTTAGGAGGCAAAAGATGAAACCTATGACGGAAAAAAGCCTGAGAGAGGCTTTTGCAGGTGAAAGCCAGGCGCATATGAAGTATCTTATTTTTGCAGACCTGGCAGAAAAAGATGGGAAAAAGGATATTGCAAGGTTGTTCAGAGCTATAGCTTATGC
>Ga0210024_1000877_pt1 | contig 27401 bp, 26 predicted proteins | sample CryGeymeta201525_FD_183988 | JGI IMG/M metagenome (GOLD analysis project Ga0210024, IMG submission 183988) | Groundwater microbial communities from Crystal Geyser aquifers in Utah, USA - Crystal Geyser metaG 2015-25 (SPAdes) (version 2) | ecosystem: Environmental > Aquatic > Deep subsurface >...
CGCCGGGCGCGCGCACCGCCACCACCATGCCGCTGGGGCCGGAGCCGGGCGCCGAGTTCGGCAAGGGCAAGAACGTGCCGCTGATCGCCATGGCGCACGAGATCCCCTACGTCGCCACCGCCACCGTGGCCGACCTGCGCGACCTGGAGGCCAAGGTCGCGAAGGCGATGTCGATCCACGGCGCGCGTTATCTGCAAGTGTTCGTGCCCTGCCCGCTGGGCTGGGGCGCGGCGAGCTGCGACACGATCAAGCTGGCGCGGCTGGCGCGCGAGACCGGCGTCTTCCCGGTGTTCGAGGCCGAGCACGGCGCGATCACCAATGTCACGAAAATCCGCCGTCACACCCCCGTCGATGACTACCTCAAGTTGCAGAGACGCTTTGCGCATCTGTTCGGCAAACCGGGGCGGCCCGACATCGTCGCGCGGATTCAGGCGAGCGCCGACCGCAACATCGAACGTTTCGGCCTGCTGGACGCGGAGGCGACGTCATGACCATGGAGAAACCCTTCGCGATCACGCTCGACCCCGGCTCGTCGCTGGCCAACAAGACCGGCGCCTGGCGCACCGAGCGGCCGGTCTATGTGGACCGTCTGCCGCCGTGCAACAACGAGTGCCCGGCGGGCGAGGACATCCAGGGCTGGCTGTTTCACGCCGAAAGCGGCGACTACGAGGCCGCCTGGGCCCACCTGACCCGCGACAACCCGTTCCCCGCGATCATGGGCCGGGTCTGCTATCACACCTGCGAAAAGGTCTGTAACCGCGCCAAGCTGGATTCCGCCGTCGGCATCAACTCGGTCGAGCGGTTCCTCGGCGACGAGGCGCTGAAGCGGGCTTGGGCCTTCGCCGCGCCGGCGGTCGAGAGCGGCAAGCATGTGCTGGTGGTGGGCGCCGGGCCGTCGGGCCTGTCGGCGGCCTACCACCTGCGCCGCATGGGCCATCGCGTCACGGTGATCGAGGCCGGGCCGACGCCGGGCGGCATGATGCGCTTCGGCATCCCGAAATACCGCCTGCCGCGCGACGTGCTCGACGCCGAAGTGAAGCGCATCGCCGACATGGGCGTGACGTTTCGCTACAACGAAAAGGTCGCCGACATCGTGGCGAGCATGGCGGCGGAAAACGCCGACGCGGCCTATCTGGCCATCGGCGCCCATATCGCCAAGCGCGCCTACATCCCGGCCAAGGACAGCGCCCGCATCCTCGACGCGGTGTCGGTGCTGCGCTCGATGGAGGGCGCGGAACAGCCGATGCTGGGCCGCCGCGTGGTGGTTTATGGCGGCGGCAACACCGCGATCGACGTGGCGCGCACCGCGCGGCGTCTGGGCGCCACCGACGCCATCATCGTCTATCGCCGCACCCGCGACCGGATGCCCGCGCATGATTTCGAGCTTGAGGAGGCGCTGGAGGAAGGCGTCAAGGTCAAGTGGCTCAGCACCATCACCGGGGCTGTGGGCGAGACGCTGACCATCGAGAAGATGACGCTCGACGCCGACGGCAAGCCGCAGCCCACCGGCGAGTTCGAGACGCTGGACGCCGACTCGCTGGTGCTGGCGCTGGGGCAGGACGTGGACATGTCGCTGCTGCAAGGCGTCGAGGGCCTGCTGACCGAGGACGGCGTGGTGCAGGTCGATCCCGTCACCCAGATGACCGGCCATCCCGGCCTGTTCGCGGGCGGCGACATGGCGCCCGGCGCCCGCAACGTGACCGTCGCCATCGGTCAGGCGAAAAAGGCCGCGGGCCACATCGACGCCTGGCTGCGCGGCCAGACCGTGGCGCCCAAGGCGGAAAAGGACGTGGCGGCGTTCGAGAAGCTCAACACCTGGTATTACAGCGACGCGCCCAAGACGGTGCGCCCGCAACTCGACATCGCCCGGCGCACCTCCAGCTTCGACGAGGTGCAGGGCGGCCTGACCGAGGACACCGCGCTGTTCGAGGCGCGGCGCTGCCTGAGCTGCGGCAACTGCTTCGAGTGCGACAACTGCTATGGCGTCTGCCCCGACAACGCGGTGATCAAGCTGGGGCCGGGCAAGCGGTTCGAGATCAATCTCGACTATTGCAAGGGCTGCGGCATCTGCGCCGCGGAATGCCCCTGCGGCGCGATCAAGATGACGCCCGAGGAGGTCTGAGGCCCGTGCGCGCGGCTTCGCTTCACTCTGGCGGCGCACCGCCGCCCTGTCCGCCGCCCGATACGCCTGCGAGGTTCTGAATGTCCGTCATAACCATCACGAGGGGGCTGGACCTGCCGCTGGCCGGCGCGCCCGAGCAGCGCATCGAGGACGCCGCGCCCTGCGACACCGTGGCGATCCTCGGCGCCGACCATGTCGGGCTGAAGCCCCGGATGCTGGTGGGCGAAGGCGACACGGTGCTGCGCGGTCAGCGCGTGATCGAGGACAAGGCGACGCCGGGCGTGTTCCTGACCGCGCCCGCCGCCGGGCGGGTGCTGGCGATCCATCGCGGCGCCAAGCGCGCGTTCCAGTCGATGGTGATCGCGGTCGAGGAGGGCGACGACCCCGCCGACAACCAGATCCGCCTCGTCAGGCGCCGCAACGCGACCCCCGAGCAGCTCAGCGGTGAGGAAGTGGTCGAACTGCTGGTCGAATCCGGCCTCTGGACCGCGCTGCGCACCAGGCCGTTCTCGCGCACGCCAAAGCTGGGAACCCGGCCGCGCGCGCTGTTCATCACCGCGATGGACACAAGGCCGCACGCGCCCTCGGTCGATGTGGTTCTGGCCGACCAGATGCAGGATTTCGTCACCGGCGTCGCCTGCCTCGCCAAGCTGACCACCGGCCCCACCCATGTCTGCGTTGCGCCCGACAGCGCGGTGCAGATGCCCGAGCGCGCGACGGTGGCGCGCGTCGCCTTCGCCGGGCCGCATCCGGCGGGCGTGGTCGGCACGCACATCCATTTCCTCAGCCCGGTCGATCTGGAGCGCAGCGTCTGGCATGTCGGCTATCAGGACGCAGCGGCGATCGGGCGGCTGTTCTCGACCGGCCTGATCGACACGCGCCGCGTGGTCTCGCTGGCCGGGCCGGTGGCGCGCGCGCCGCGGCTGCTCAACACCCGGCTGGGCGCGGCGCTGGGGCCGATGCTGCGCGGCGAGATCGCGCCCGGCGCGCACCGCGTCATCTCCGGCTCGGTGCTCGACGGCCGCACCGCGCAGGGCGACGTGCACGGCTATCTGGGCCGCTACGCCGCGCAGGTCGCGGTGCTGGCGGAGGCGGGCGAGCGCGAGATGTTCGGCTGGATACGGCCCGGCGGCGAGAAGTTCTCGATCTGGGGCGTGGTCGCCAGCGCGTTTCGCAAGAACGTCAGCCTCAACCTCACCACCACCACCAACGGCGGCCATCGCGCCATGGTGCCGATCGGCGCTTTCGAGCGCATCATGCCGCTCGACCTGATGCCGACCTTCCTGCTGCGGGCGCTGCTGATGCAGGACATCGAGCGCGCCATGGCGCTGGGCTGCCTCGAACTCGACGAGGAGGATCTGGCGCTCTGCACCTTCGTCTGCCCCGGCAAGGCCGAATACGGGCCGCTGCTGCGCGAGACCCTTTTCCGCATCGAGAAGGAGGCAGCCTGATGCGCCCCTTGCGACGTCTGCTCGACAAGGCCGGACGCCCGTTTCACCCCGGCGGCAAGCTGCAACGCTTCTATCCGCTCTACGAGGCGATGGACACGTTCTTCTACGCGCCCGGCTCGGTGACCAAGACCGGCGCCCATGTGCGCGACGCCATGGACCTCAAGCGGATGATGATCCTGGTGGTCATCGCCGCTTTCCCTTGCGTGCTGATGGCGCTCTACAACACCGGCTATCAGGCCAACCGCATCATCGATCCGGCGCGGATCGGCGAACTGGTCGGCTGGCGGCACGGACTGATCCAGACGCTTGGCTTCGGCTACGACCCGCGCAGCATCCTCGACAACATCGTCCATGGCGCGGTGTATTTCCTGCCGCTCTACATCGTGACGATGGTCGTCGGGCTCGGCTGGGAGGTGACGTTCTCGATCGTGCGGCGGGTGGAGGTGAACGAGGGCTTCTTCGTCACCGGGCTGCTGTTTCCGCTGATCCTGCCCGCGACCACGCCGCTGTGGCAGGCGGCGCTGGGCATCAGCTTCGGCGTGGTGCTGGCCAAGGAGGTGTTCGGCGGCACGGGCATGAACTTCATCAACCCCGCGCTGGCGGCGCGCGCCTTCCTGTTCTTCGCCTATCCGGCGCAGATCTCGGGCGACGCGGTGTGGAACGCGGCGCCGCTGTCGGCCACCGTCGATGGCGTTGCGGCGCCCACCATGCTCGCCGACATGCGGCTGGGCGTGGGCTTTGAGGCGCAGGCGTATTCGTGGTGGGACGCCTTCATCGGGCTGATACCGGGCAGCATGGGCGAGACATCGGCGCTGGCCTGTCTGCTGGGCGCGGCGCTGATCATCGTCACCGGCGTCGGCTCATGGCGCACCATGGCGGCGGTGACGCTGGGCACGGCCGCCATGGCGACGCTGTTCAACGTGATCGGCTCGGAGACGAACCCCTGGTTCGCGGCGCCGTTCTGGTGGCACATGGTGGTGGGCAGCTGGGCTTTCGCCACGGTGTTCATGGTCACCGACCCGGTGACCTCGGCCTTCACCAACGCCGGCAAGTGGATCTACGGCGGCATGATCGGCGCGCTGATCGTGCTGATCCGCGTCGTGAACCCGGCCTACCCGGAGGCGGTGATGCTGGTCATCCTGCTGATGAACGTGATGGCGCCGCTGATCGACTATGGCTTCATCCAGGCCAACATCCGCAGGAGGCGCGCGCGTCGTGAGTGACAGCAAAAGTCTCAACGTCAACGCCACCGGATACACCATCGGCTTCGCGCTGGTCGTGGCGCTGATCTGCGCGGCGCTGGTGTCGGTGACGGCGGTCTCGCTGAAGCCGATGCAGGACGCCAACGCGCGGCTCTACATGGAGAAGAACGTGCTGTTCGCGGCGGGTCTGGCCGAGCCGGGGCAGTCGCTGTCGGTCGCCGAGGTGGACGCGGTGTTCGACCGCGCCATCGTCGCGCGGCTGATCGACCTGCGCACGGGCGCGCTGCTCGACGCCGACCCCGCCGAGGCGCGGCGCTTCGACCAGCGCGCCGCGCGCAACGATCCCGCCACCAGCAGCGCGGCGCCCGCCAACGACGCCGGCGTGCGCCGTCTGCCCGACCGCGCGCAGGTGTTCTTCATCATGCAGGGCGACGCGGTCGATCAGGTGGTGATCCCGGTCGAGGGTCTGGGGATGTGGGGCACGATCTACGGCTTCCTGTCGCTCGCCCCCGACGCCGAGACGGTGCGCGGGCTGACCTATTACGAGCACCGCGAGACCCCCGGCCTCGGCGGCGAGATCGCCAACCCCGACTGGCTGGCGCGCTGGGAAGGGCGCAAGATCCATGACGCCGACGGCGCCGTGGCGATCGCGGTGCGCAAGGGCGAGGCAGGGCCGCCCCAGACCGATCCGCTGCATGTCGATGGCCTGTCCGGCGCCACGGTCACCATCAACGCCGTCACCCGATTCATGCAGTTCTGGCTGGATGAGAACGGCTACGGCCCGTTCCTGCGCCGCTTCCGCGAAGGAGAGCTGTCATGACCGCGACAACGGAAGGCGCCGCAGGGCCGGTCGGCTCCGGGCGCCCGCGCAAACCGTGGCTGAGCGCCGAGGCGCGCGCCGCGCTGGTCAACCCGATCCTGCTCAACAACCCGATCGGCATTCAGGTGCTGGGCATCTGCTCGGCGCTCGCCATCACCACGCGGGTGGACAAGGCGCTGGTGATGAGCGCAGGGGTGATCGTGGTGGCGGTTCTGGCCAGCACCGCCGTCAGCCTGATCCGTGAGCGGGTGCCGACCTCGATTCGCCTGATCGTGCAGCTTGCGATCATCGCCTCGCTGGTGATCGTGTTCGACCAGGTGCTCAAGGCGACGCTTTACGAGCTGTCGCTGGAGCTGTCGGTGTTCGTCGGGCTGATCATCACCAACTGCATCGTGCTGGGCCGCGCCGAGGGCTTTGCGATGAGCAACCCGCCGGGGCTGGCCGCGCTCGACGGTCTGGGCAACGGCCTTGGCTATGCGCTGGTGCTGGTGCTGGTGGGCGCGGTGCGTGAACTGCTGGGAACCGGCAAGCTGCTGGGCTTCGTCATCCTGCCGCTGACCCGCGACGGCGGCTGGTATGCGCCCAACGTTCTGATGCTGCTGGCGCCCTCGGCGCTGTTCATCATCGGGTTGCTGATCTGGGCGCTGCGCACCTGGAAGCCCGAATTGCAGGAGAAGGAGTGATGGAGCACTTCATCAACCTCGGCCTGCGCGCGGTCTTTCTGGAGAACCTCGCGCTCGCCTATTTCCTCGGCATGTGCTCGTTTCTGGCGTGCTCGAAGACTGTGGCGACCGCCATCGGCCTCGGCGCGGCGGTGGTGTTCGTGCAGACGCTGACCGTGCCGCTCAACAACATCATCCTCAACGCGCTGCTGGCGGAGGGCGCGCTGGGCTGGCTCAGCCCGGCGCTGGCCGATGTCGATCTGAGCTTCCTGTCGTTCATCATCTTCATCGCGATCATCGCGGCGGCGGTGCAGGTGGTGGAGATGAGCGTCGATCGCTTCGCGCCCGCGCTCTATGTGTCGCTGGGCGTGTTCCTGCCGCTGATCGCAGTGAACTGCGTGATCCTGGGCGGCTCGCTGTTCATGCAGGAGCGCGACTATACGCTGGCCGAGAGCGTGGTGTTCGGCTTCGGCTCCGGCCTCGGCTTCGCCATCGCGCTGATCGCGCTGGCGGCGATCCGCGAGAAGATGAGCTATTCGCATGTGCCCGCCGGTCTGCGCGGACTGGGGATCACCTTCATCGTCGTCGGCCTGATGTCCATGTCTTTCATGGTCTTTTCCGGCATCCAGCTTTAGGAGCGCGGCCGTGCTGTCGATGGGAATAGCCGTCCTTCTGTTCACCGCCGTCGTGCTGGCGCTGGTGCTGCTGCTGATGGCCGCGCGGCGCTCGCTGGTCTCGACCGGCGACGTGTCGATCGTGATCAACGAGGACGAGGAGGCCGCGTTCAAGACGCCTGCGGGCGGCACGCTGCTGAACGCGCTGACCGCGCACCGCATCTTCCTGCCGTCGGCCTGCGGCGGCAAGGGTTCGTGCGGCGTGTGCGACGTGGTGGTGAAGGAGGGCGGCGGCGCGCTGCTGCCCACCGAGACCGGCTTCATCTCGCCCGGCGAGGCGCGGCGCGGGCACAGGCTGGCCTGTCAGGTCAAGGTCAAGCGCGACATGCGCATCGACCTGCCGCCCGAGATCTTCAGCGTGCGCAAATGGCCGTGCACGGTGATCAGCAACGCCAACGTCTCGACCTTCATCAAGGAGCTGAAGCTGGCGCTGCCGGAGGGCGAGGCGGTGCCGTTCCGCGCCGGCGGCTATATGCAGATCGAATGCCCGGCCCATTCGCTGTCGTTCAAGGAGTTCGACATCGAGCCGAAGTTCCGCGCCGAATGGGACAAGTTCGACCTCTGGCGCTTCGTCTCGGTGGTCCCCGAACCGGTGGAGCGCGCCTATTCGATGGCGAGCTATCCGCTGGAGAAGGGCATTCTGCTGTTCACCATCCGGCTCGCCTTTCCGCCCAAGTATCGCAACGACATCCCGCCGGGGGTGATGAGTTCGTGGCTGTTCAACCTCAAGCCCGGCGACAAGGTGACGTGCTCCGGCCCGTTCGGCGAATTCTTCGCGCGTGAGACCAACAAGGAGATGTGCTTTGTCGCCGCCGGCGCGGGCATGGCGCCGATGCGCTCGCACATCTTCGACCAGCTCTATCGCCTCAAGTCCAAGCGGCGGATGAGCTTCTGGTATTCGGCGCGCAACCTCAGCGAGGCGTTCTACGTCGAGGAGTTCGAAAAGCTGGCCGCCGAGCACGCCAACTTCACCTTCCACCTGGTGCCGTCGGAGCCGCGCCCGGAGGACAACTGGACCGGGCCGGTGGGGCTGGTGCGCCAGCAGGCGCTGCGCAAGCACTATCTCGACACGCACCCGGCGCCCGAAGACATCGAATACTATCTCTGCGGGCCTGACGTGATGAACAAGGCGGTGATCGCCATGCTGCTCGATCTGGGCGTGGATCGCGAGAACATCATGCTCGACGATTTCGGCAACTGACGCGCACGGGGGAGGACAGGTCATGAAACAGACCATAGGCGCGGTGCTGGCGGCGAAGGCGGACGACGCCGCGCTGTTCACGGTGGACGCAGGCGGCACGGTGCGCGACGCGGTCGAGGTGCTGAACGCGCAGGGCATCGGCGCCGTGCTGATCCGGAACGAGGACGGGCTGATCGACGGCATCTTCACCGAGCGCGACCTCTTGCGCCGGGTGGTGCATCCAAGGCTGGACCCCGATGCGACGCCGATCTCGATGGCGATGACGCGCGACGTGCGCTTCGTCGGCCCGTCGGACAGCGTCGAGGCGTCGCTGGCGCTGATGTATGTCAACCGCTTCCGGCATCTGCTGGTGATGGACGGGCCGCGCGTCCTGGGCCTGGTGTCGATCCGTGACATGACCGACCACCTGCTGCGCCATGGCGAGGGCCGCTTCGAGGCGGCGGTGCGCGACGCGGCCCGGTCGCAGACGACAAACGCCGAAGGAGGCAACTGATGGACATGCTGCTCTCGCCACGCCCGCATAAATCGCTGGCGCCGTCGCGGCGCGCGGTGCTGGCGGGCTTCGGCGCCGTCGGCGCGCTGGCGCTCGGCGGCTTTGCGCTGGCCCCCGCCTCGCCCGCCCGCGCCGCCGCCGTCGGCTTCGGCGGCCAGACCATGGGCACGACCTACACGGTGAAGATCGCGGGCCGCGCCCTTGCCGCCGCGCGCATCGAGGCGCTGCGCGCCGACGTGCAGTCGGCGCTCGACGGCGTCGATCACGCCATGTCGCTGCACCGGGCGTCGTCCGAACTGCGCCGGTTCAACGCGCGGCCGGCGGGCATGACGGCGATCTCCGACGCTTTCTTCACCGTCCTGCGCGAGGCCTGCGCGGTGGCGGCGTGGTCGGACGGCGCGTTCGATCCCACGGTCGCCCCGCTGGTGGAGGCCTGGGGCTTCGGCGCCGCGCGGGTGTCGGCGGCGCCCTCGGCGGCGGCGCTGGCGGCCGGGCGGCGGGCGGTGGGCTTTGGCGGGCTGACGCTTGACCCCGCGCGCCGCGCGGTCTCGAAGGCGCACGACGCGCTGGCGCTGGACTTTGGCGGCGTGGCCAAGGGCTATGGCGTGGACGCGGCGGCGCGCGCGCTGACGGCGCAGGGTATCGAGCATTTCATGGTCGAGGCGGGCGGCGAGGTGCGCGCCCAGGGGCTGAACGCCGAAGGGCGCCCGTGGGCGATTGGCGTCGAGCAGCCCGACGCCTGGCCGCAGCGCGCGCGGCTGGTCCTGCCGGTCAGCGCCGGGGCGGTGGCGACGTCGGGCGACTATCGCACCGTCATCGAACACGACGGGCGGCGCTATACGCACGAGATCGACCCGCGCACCGGCGCGCCGATCGCGCGGGGCCTCGCCTCGGTGACGGTGGTCGCCGACGACGCCATGCGCGCCGACGCGATGGCCACCGCGCTGATCGTGATGGGCGCCGACAAGGGCCGCGCGCTGGCCGAAAGCGCGGGCGTCGCGGCGCTGTTCATCACCCGCGACGCCGCCGGGGCGCTGTCGGACGCGCCCACCACCGCCTTCGCCGCGCTGGGCGCGCGGCGCGCGGTCTGAACGGGGGCTTTGGCGATGGCGACGCTTGCGGCGGTGTTCGGGGTGGTGGCGACAGCCTTCGCGGCGGCGATCGCGATGATGGCGGTCGGGGTGATGCTGCGCAGGCCCTGCCTGCGCGGCTCCTGCGGCGGCCCGGCGATCCACGGGCCGGACGGGGTGAAGATCTCCTGCGCCACCTGCCCCAACCGCCGCCGCAAGGCGGTCTGAACGCGCTTTCAGGCGGCTGGCGGGCCGACCAGCAGGCGCTCCGGCGCGATCGCGCCCGCCGGGTCGGCGAAGGCGGTGACCGAGCCGAGCGTGGTCTGCGCGATCTCGGTCAGCGCCTCATGGGTGAAGAACGCCTGATGGCCGGTGATCAGCACGTTGGGAAAGCTCAGAAGCCGCCCAAAGGTGTCGTCCTGCAGGATCTCGTTGGAGCGGTCGTGGAAGAACAGCGTCTCCTCCTGCTCATAGACGTCGAGGCCGAGATAGCCGAGCCGCCCCGATTTCAGCGCCGAAATCGCGGCTTCCGCGTCGAGCAGCGCGCCGCGCCCGGTGTTGATCAGCATCACGCCCTGCTTGCAGCGCCCGAGGGTTCCGGCGTTGATCAGGTGATAGGTCTGCGGCGTCAGCGGGCAATGCAGCGTGATGATGTCGGACTCGGCGAACAGGTGGTCGAGCGGCGCATAGGTCATGCCCAGCGCCAGACAATCGGGGTTTTCGCGCAGGTCATAGCCGATCAGCCGCACCCCGAACCCCGACAGCGCGGCGGCGACGCGATGGCCGATCTGTCCGGTGCCGACCACGCCCACGGTGCGCCCGTGCAGATCGAAGCCCATCAGGCCGTTCAACTCGAAATTGCCCTCGCGCACGCGGTTATAGGCGCGGTGGATGCGGCGGTTGAGCGAAAGGATCAGCCCCACGGTATGCTCGGCCACGGCATAGGGCGAATAGGCCGGAACCCGCGCCACCGTCAGCCCCAGCGCCTTCGCCGCGCCGAGATCGACGTTGTTGAACCCCGCGCAGCGCAGCGCGATCAGCCGCGTGCCGCTGTCGGCCAGCGCGGCCAGCACCCCGGCGTCGAGAATGTCATGCACGAAGGGGCAGATCACGGGGAAGCCGTGGGCCAGCGCCCTTGTGTCCGGCCCCAGCCGCGCCTCGTGAAAGGTCAGCGCATGGCCAAAGCCTGCGTTGACCGCCTCAAAAGTCTGCCGGTCGTAGGGTTTCGTGCTGAAAAGGGCGATGTCCATGGCGCATCCTTTGGGTTCGGGTCGCGTTGGGTCGGGTTGGGGCGGCGGCGGTCAGCCGCGTTCCGGCGCAGGCTCGGGCGTGTTCGCGGCTTCCGGTTGGGCGGCGTCGCCGGCCTGCCGTTCGGCGCGGCGGCACATCTCGGCGGTCATGCGGCGGAACAGCACCAGATGCGCAGGCTCCATCGCGCGCCAGTAGAGCAGCCCCGCCAGCCCCTGCGGCTTCCAGTAGGCGGTCGCCGCCAGCCGCGCGCCGCCGTGCACCGGCTCGATGTCGAATTCAAGCACGCCGTGGCCGGGCGCCTTCATGCCGAATTCCATGGCGAGGCGCCGGGGCCGGTCGGCGACCAGCACGCGCCAGCTGTCGATGACGTCGCCCACCGCGACCTCGGCGCCGCGCCCGCCCGCGCGCCGCATCCCCGGCCCGCCGATGGCGGCGTCCATCCACTCACGCACCGTCCAGAGCGTGTCGAGCGCGTAATAGCGATGCTCGCCGCCGATGGCGCCGACGACCGACCACAGCGCGTGCTGCGGCGCGCGGGTCAGCGACGCGCCGCCGGCGTGATAGGGATAGTCGCGGTACGCGCTCACCGTCATCGCCAGCTCCTGAAAGATTGGCCCAAGGCCGGGCTTGACCGCGCCGCCGCGCACCCGATCATCCTGCGCAGCGTGCGACCGGCGGCGCGCCGCCGCAACGCGACAACGCCGCAAGCGGCGGGAAAGGATTTGCGCCAGTGAAACCGCAGAGCATCGCCGTCACCGGCGCGACGGGCATGATCGGAACCGCGCTGACGGCGGCGCTGCGCGCCGAGGGGCGGGCGGTCACGGCGCTGACGCGCGACGCGGCGCTGGCGCGGCGGGTGCTGCCCGGCGCCGGGGCGCCCGGCCTGCGCGTGGTCGCCTACGATGCGCAGAGCGGCGCCGGGCTGGCCGAGGGCGTGGCGGGCTGCGACGCCGTGGTGCATCTGGCGGGCGAACCCATCGTCGGGCGCTGGACGCCCGAGACCCGCCGCGCCATCGGCCAGAGCCGCGCCGACGGCACGCGGCGCGTGGTCGAGGCGATCGCGGCGGCGCGCGAGCGGCCCCCCGGCCGGCCCCGCGTGCTGGTCAGCGCCTCCGCCGCGCGTTTCTACGGCGTCAGCGACACGGCGATCTTCGACGAAAACAGCCCCCCCGGCCCGGCGTGGGACTTTCTCGCCACCGTCTGCCAGGCATGGGAGCGCGAGGCGCTGGCCGCCGAGGCGCTGGGCGTGCGGGTGGTGATCCTGCGCTTCGGCGTGGTGCTGGGCATGACGCGGCGGATGCGCGAGGTGCTGCCGACCGTGCGGCGCTTCATCGGCGGGCGGGTCGGGTCGGGGCGGCAATGGCTGTCGTGGCTGCACCTGAGCGACGCGGTGGGCGTGATCGGGCGGGCGCTGGACGACGACGCGATGCGCGGCCCCTACAACGCGACCAGCCCCAACCCAGCGCAGATGGCGCAGTTCACCGCCGCCCTGGGCCGCGCGGCGGGCGGGGTGATCCCGATCCCCGTGCCTGCGGGGCTGATCCAGCGCTATATGGGCGACGGCGCGACGGTGATCCTCGACGGCCAGCGCGCGCTGCCCAAACGGCTGCTCGCGGCGGACTATCACTTTCTGGAGCCTGACATCGCGCGCGCGGCGGCCAGGGCGCTGGACTGATCCGCCGCCGCGCGCCGCGCGATGGCGCGCGCCATGGCGCCCAGCGCCAGCGCCCGCAGCGGCCACAGCACGAACCAGTAGAGCAGGCCCAGCGTCCCCGCCGGATGCCAGTGCAGCGTCGCGTCCAGCCGCGTCGCGCTCTGCGGCAGCGGCGCCAGCGCGATCTCCAGCCCCCCGGCGCCGGGGCCGGTCATGGTCGAGACCAGCGTCAGCCGCGCGCCCGGCGCCGCCGCCAGCACCCGCCAGCCGTCGAAGCGCAAGCCCGCCGCCAGCGCCTGCGCGCCCCGGCGCGGCGCGGCGTCGCCGCCCAGCCTGCGCTCCAGCCAGCGCCGCGCGCGCCACAACGGCGCCAGCGCGAAATACCCGGCCTCCGGCCCGCCGATCATCGCGACCGTGCGCCAGACCGCACCGGGCGGCGCGGCGATGTCGGCGCTGCGCGTCAGGCTCTTGCCGTAGAAGCTCACATCGTGGCGGCGACCGCGCAGGTCGAACGCGCCCTCGCGCCAGCGGTCCACCGCCAGCATCGCGCGCTCCTGCTCGAACACGCGGGTCACGGCGGTCTCGAAGTCGGTCGCGGGCGGCGGCATGATCGCGCGCAAGCTCGCGTCGTCGGCGGAAAGATCATAGCGCAACCCGGTGATCAGCGCCCGCGCCACGTTGACCGGCGTCGCGCTGATCAGCGCCAGCCACCAGCTCGACAGCTCCGGCGTCAGCAGCGGCACGGGAATGATGATCGGCGCGCGCCGCCCCATCAGCCGCGCCAGCGCGCGCATCATCTGCTCATAGCTCATGCGCTGCGGCCCGCCGACCTCGAACACCTGCCCCCCCGCGCCCGGCGCCCTGGCCAGCGCGATCATCGTCGCCAGCAGGTCGTCGAGCGCCACCGGCGGCGACTGCGCGCGCACCCAGCGCGGCGTGACCATGGCGGGCAGATGCGCCACCAGATCGCGCATCACCTCGAACGCCGCCGAACCGGCGCCGATCACGATGCCGGCGCGGATCTCGACCACCTCGACCGGCCCTTCGCGCAGCAGCGCGCCGGTCTCGATGCGCGAGGCGAGGTGCGCGGTGTCGGGGTTGCGCGGCGCCAGGCCGCCGAGATAGACGATCCGCCGCACCCCGGCTTCGCCCGCCGCGCGCGCCAGATTGGCCGCCGCCGCGCGGTCGCGCGCGGGAAAGTCGCCGCCCGCCGCCATGGCGTGCACCAGGTAATAGACCACGTCCTGACCGGTCAGCGCGGCGCGCAGGCTGTCGTAGTCAAGCGCATCGGCGGGCTTGATCGCGACGCCGTCCCAGCCCTCCGCCGCCATCGCCGCCGTGCGCCGCGCCGCCGCCGTGACAGCGTATCCCATGGTCGCAAGGCGCGGCGTCAGGTGGCGGCCGATGTAGCCGCTGGCGCCCAGCACCAGAACCCGCTCAGCCATCCGCCGATCCCCCTGCGCCGCCTCCGGCACGATAGGCGACGGGGGTGGCGCGCTCAAGCCCGCGCATCCTCCGGCGCGCCCAGCGTCGCATCCGCCCCCGCCGCCATGGCGCGCGACAGCGCGATCAGGGCGCGGTAGCAATCGCTGGCGCCGACGCCCGTCTCCATGGCGGCGACAAGGCGCGGCAGCCAGCGGCCAAGCTGTTCCCGCCAGAAGCGTTCGCGCCGCGCGCGCCAGACCGCATCGCCGGTCACTGCTTCCTGAAACGCCAGATAATACATGAATTCAAGGGTGTGCGTGATGTGATCGGGCGGCTCGGCCTGAGCGCCGGTCATGGTCAGCCCGGCCTCGGCATAGGCTTCGGCGGCGGCGCCGGCGACCGGCCCCATCAGCCGCTGCTCGGGGTCGAGGTAGAAGCTCGCCCAGGGCGGCGCCGCCACAAAGAACGGACCGACGAACAGCGCCGCATGGGCGCGCGCCATCGCCAGCGGGTCGGCGCAGGCCTCGATCGCCGTCGCGCAAGTCTCGGCGGCGCGCGCGGCCTCGGCGCCCAGCGGCGCGAAGGCCGCGCGCAGCAGATCGGGCAGATCCTGCGGCCAGCCCGACGGCGGGCCGAAGGCGCGCGCGAGCGCGAACCAGGCGTTGGCCTCGCGCGTGGCGTCGGCGGCTGGCGGTGCGCTGAGGGCGGCGGCGAACTGGCTCATGGGCGGCGAGGCTCCTGCGCGGCGATCACGCGATGCGGCGGCGGACAGGGCGCGCGCCCTCAGGGGCTTGGGCGCCGCCGCTGGTTACGCACGCCGCCGCCCTGGCGCGAGGGGCCGGGGCGGCGGCGGGGAAGGGTCGCGGCGCCTGTGCGTGCGCACGGGCGCCGTCCTGCTCAGCTGTTGAAGTCGCGGATGTAGAACACATGCGGGTGCGTGCCCTGATCGCGCTGCAGCACGCGCGGCGCGTGGGCGGCGAGCGCCTGGCTCGGCTTGCTCTCCGGGTCGTTGATGTCGCCGAAGATGCGCGCGTCGGCCGGGCAGGCCACCACGCAGGCCGGGTCCTCGCCCACCGCCAGGCGATGGTCGCAGAAGGTGCACTTCTCGACCACGCCGCGCGGCCGGATGCCGGCGTAGGTCGTCGCGCGCGCCGGGTTGTAGTAGGGGATCGGCGCGCCCGCCGCCTGCGCCGTCTCCAGCCCGCTCGACGTGCCGCCGGGAATGGCCGGCTCGCTGGGCAGCGTATATTCCTCGTGCGGATCGTGCTTGTTGAACCAGATCACACCGTAGGGGCAGGAAAGCTGGCACAACCTGCACCCGATGCACTTGTCGGCGTTGTGCAGCGTCAGCCCGTCCTCATTCTTGTACATCGCCGTCGTCGGGCAATTCTGCACGCACGGGGCGTTGTCGCAGTGATTGCAGAGCGTCGGGATGTAGCGATACTTGGTGTTCGGAAAGGTTCCGCTGGTTTCGGTGATGTGGTTGGACCAGCTGAACTCGACCGGCACGTTGTTCTCGCTCTTGCAGGCGATATCGCAGGCGGCGCACCCCACGCATTTGTGGAGGTCGATCACCATGGCGTAGCGTTTGGCGGACATGTCTTTTCACTCCATCCGATGGGGGCTTCAGGCCCGCTGGACCTTCACCAGGGTCGCGCCCCCATGGCGCGCCGTCGATCCGCTGAGGCGCTCGAACTCGGCCTCGTGCAGATCATTGTTGTTGCCGCCGCGCGGCATCCGCTGGGCGAAATTGGCCGCCGCCACCCGGCCATAGGCCCAGTGACCCTGACCGTAGCACTTGGCCACCGTGCCGGGCCGCACCCCTTCCCACAGCTTCAGCCGGACGGTGATCGCGCCGTTGCGCGAGCTGACCTTGACCATCTCGCCGTTGGCCAGCCCCAGCTTCGCGCCATCGACCGGGTTCATCTTCAGCACGTCGTCCCAGTTCTCGTCGCCCGGATCGGCGTTCTTGTGCGCCTGGTACCAGGTGCAGTTGGCCGACCGGCCCTCGCGGTTGAGGCGCGAGCGGTGCTCGAAGAAGATCAGCGGGAACTCGGCCGCGTCGCCGTGGCGCAGCGCCGGCTCGAAGTGCGGCACGAAGGCCAGTTCGCCGCGCGCCTCGTAGTTGGTCGCCTCCATCACCGCGTCCACCGAGACGTTGTGCCGCTCGGCGTGGCCAGTCAGCGCCTTCTTCAGCGTCTCGCTGTAGAACTCGATCTTCTTGGTCTCGGTCTTGAAGGCGCCAAGCCGCTGGTCATAGGCGTAGCGGTGCGCGTTCCAGACGCCCTTTTCCTTGAAGTCGGCCCAGCCCTCCAGCTTGTCGCCATACTTGCCATAGTTCTCGTGTGTGCTGTCCCAGCAGCCGCGCGTCAGCATCTTCAGCGCGTATTCGGTGAACTCGACCGCGTTGGTGGGGTTGAACCCGGTCTCCGGGTCGGCGAACGCCTCGGTGTAGTAGCGCCACAGGTTGTCGAAGCCGCGGTCGCGCAGTTTTTCCGCCAGCATCCAGGTGAACTCGGTCTCGTCCATCTTCGCATCGACGATCGGTTCGATGACGCGCTGGTTGAGCGAGATATAGCTGTGCAGATTCTGCTTGTTCTTGATGTAGCCGCTCTTCTCGAACAGCTGATGCGCCGCCGGCAGCACCACGTCGGCGAACATCGTCATTTCCGAGGCGTTGGTGGTGAGGTGGACGAAGAACGGCAGCGCCGACATCGCCTGTTCCCAGCGCTGCGCGCCGGCGCAGGAGAAGGTGAAGTTGCACCAGTAGCCGATCGCCATCTTGATCTCGTTGGGCGATTTGGCGAGCATCCCGTCGGCGGCGGCGTTGGTCACCACGCCGCCGCCGCTCTTGCCCTCGGTCAGCGCAGGGAAGGCGAGCGTGCCGCGCTGGTCGATCTTGGGCAGCTTGGACTTCTTGGTCGCCATCTCGTCCATGTAGGGCGCCACATCGGGCACATGGCCGGTCGGATCCTTGCCCTTGGCGACCACGCCGCCGATCGAGTCGAACGAGCCGACCAGCCCGTTCAGCGCATGGGCCGCCATGCCGCTATAGCCGCCGCGCGCCTGCATCGACGCGCCCGGCGACAGCCAGCTGATCGCGCGCGGCGCCGCCGCCGCAAAGCCCAGCGCCACGCGCCGGATCTGGTCGGCGGGAATGCCGGTGCGCTCGGCGGCCCATTCCGGCGTGCGGTCCTTCAGCTCAAGGTTCCACCACTTCACAAGGCCGTAGGTCTGGTTTTCGTTGAAAATCGGAACCATGGCCGGCGCGGCGTCGGTCGCGGTCTCGCCGTCCACAGGCGCCTGGGCGATCTGCTCGGGCACCGTCTCACCGGCGATGAAGCGGTTCTTGCCGTCGGCGAAGTCGCCGACGAAGGGCTTGTGCCAGACGCCCTCGGTCAGGATGACATGCGCCATCGCCACCGCCAGCGCGCCGTCCTCGCCGGGGATCACCGGCAGCCATTCGTTGGCCTTGGCCGCCGTCGCCGACAGCCGGGGATCGACCACCGCCACCGTCGCCTGGTCGCGCATCGCGCCCCAGAAGTTGATCGCGTGCGGCACCTGGCGGTTGGAGCTGACCGGATCGGCGCCCCAGCACAGGATATAGCGGGTGTGCTCGATGTCGTAGTCGCGATAGTCCCACAGGCCCTCGACATAATAGGAGCCGAACTTCTCCGCCTCGGCGCAGATCGCCGAATGGCTGATGGCGTGCGGGCTGCCGATAACCTTGGGCACCGCGCCGTAGAGAATGTCGCGCATATAGGTGTAGCGGCCCCGGAACAGCGCGAATTTCTCGGTCTCGTCGTTGTTGCGCAGCTCCATGATCTTGTCGGCGACCATGTCCATCGCCTCGTCCCACGAGATCGGCACGAAGCCGGGGTCCTGGTCGCGGCCCTTCTTGGGGTTGGTGCGCTTCATCGGCTGGCGCACCCGGTCGGGGTCATAGACCTGTTGCAGCGCCAGATGCGGGCGCGGGCAGATCTTGCCGTGGTTGGCCTTGGCGTGCGGGTTGCCGCGCAGATGGATGGCGCGGCCGTCCACCACCTTCACCTGCACCGGGCACCAGCTGGTGCAGCCCTGGCAGGTGGTCGATTTCCACTCGCCGACCGAGGTCTGCGGGCCGGTCTGGGCCTTGGCCGCCTCGGCGAAGAAGCTGAGCGCCGGGCCGCCCGCCGCCCCGGCCGCCAGCCCCGCGCCTTGCAGGAAGCCGCGCCGGGTGGGCGTCCAGGCCATGTCGGTCTTGGGTGTTTTCTCATGGATGGCCATGACTGGGGCTTCCTCAGGAAAGGATGGCGAGGGAGGCGGCCTGCGGGGCGATCTGCCCGCCCAGCACCACCGAATAGCGGATCGCGTAGCCGCCGATCACCAGCAGCAGGCAGGCCAGCGCCAGCGCGGCGACCGGCGGCTTGCCGGAGGCGCGCGCCTGCAGCGCCGCCCATCCGCCCAGCAACAGCGGCAGAACAAGGCCAAGCAGGACGCCGACGCCGCCAAGCAGCATCGCGTATTCGCCAAGCAGCGCCGACAGCGCCTCCCGCGCGCGCACCGGGCCAAAGCGCAGGTCGATCCACCACGCCAGCAGCGTCACCAGCAGCAGCGCGGCGGCGCCCATCATCACGCCGCCCAGCGGGCGCAGCCCCATGAAGAAGGCGGCCTGGTCGCCCTCCTCAAAGCCCTCGCCCGCCACCGCGCGGCGCAGCATGTGAAACAGCAGCGCGACGGAGGCGCCGGTCAGCACGAACAGCAGCACCGAGGCGATCACCATCGGGCCGGTCGCCCAGACCGCGTGCGAGGTGATCGTGGCCAGCAGCGCGCCGTGGTAAATACCGATGATCGCCGCGAACGGCACGGCGACGATGCTCACCAGCCCCGCCGACATCGCCGGGACCAGATCGATATCGGGAAACAGCAGCCGGAAGGCGAAGATCGCCGACAGCGCCACGAAAGCGCCCTGGATCATCGCACCCCACCACATCACCGAGGTCGAGGCGATGTTGAGGCCCATCTGGTAGGCGTGGATCTTGTAGCCCAGCTTCCAGAACAGCAGCGACAGGCCCATCGCCACCGCGATCGGGGCGATCACCGCCGCCGTCTGCGCCAGCGCGCGATAGCGCGGTGCGCCGAAGCGCCACAGAGCGAAGGCGAGCAGAAAGGCGCCGACGCCGACGCCACCCAGAAACAGGTCGGTGGCGACGCGCCAGTCCCATATCTCTCCGATTTGCGTGGTGTAGAAGACTGTCGGCTCCATCGCCACCTCCATTGCCCGGTCAGATCACATGGCGCGACGCGCCTGTGCGCATCGCTTCCAAGAATCATGGATACAGGGGCTGCGACCGGTTCACCTTGATGCAGGTCAACAATGGCGGGCTTGCGCAGGTCCGGCCCTACGCGACATTGGTCCTATGTCTGCGGTCCTATGTCTGCGGTCCTATGCCCGCGGTCCTATATCCGCCGTCCGGTTCCCAGATGGCGGCATTCGGGGCATTTGCGCATCTGCTCCAGCATCGGCGCGCCGGCGCCGCCCGCCGCAGCCTTGCGCAGCATCGCGTCGCGCAGCGGCAGCGGCATGAAGGCGGTCCCGCAGGCCTCGCAGGCGGCCATCGGCGCGGCGTTGAGGCTGCGCCAGCCCGAGCGGACCGCCACAGACGCCAGACGGGGAACCAGCGTGATCGCCTGCTCCGGGCACATCCGCGCGCACAGCCCGCACTGCACGCAGTTCGCCTCGACGAACTCGATTCGCGCGGCGCCGCCCCCGCTGTCGTCTTCGGCGTAGCGGATCGAGGCGGTGGGGCAGGACCGCGCGCAGACCGAGCACAGCGTGCAAGCCGAAGGGTCGATCTCGATCGCGCCCACCGGCCCGCCCTGCGGCAGAGGCGCAGGCGCAAAGCCGCCTTTCGGCTCCAGCCGCGCCAGCGCCGCGTTCAGGAAATCGCGCTTGCGCTGGGCGGGCGGCGCGATGATCGGGGCGGCTTGGCGCGCGTCGGCTGGTCGCGCGTCGGCTGGTCGCGCGTCGGCTGGGCACGCGTCGGCGGGGGGCGCGCCATCTGCGGCCATATGCACGGCGTCGGCCCCCAGGCCCAGCGCCGCCGTCATCGCCTCCGCCATCGCCAGCCGTTCGGCCAGCAGCGCCCGCGTCTCTGGCGGCGCATCCGCCTCGGCGGTCAGCGCCACCGCCTGCGCCCCGGCCGCCAGCGCCGCCAGCCACAGCTCCTCGCCATAGGCGGAGAGCACCGGCACTGTGAGCGCGGCGCCGCCCTCGCCCGCCGCAGAGACCGTCAGAACCCCACTCTCCCGCGCCGCGCCGCCTTGCGCCAGCGCCGCATGGGTCGCATCGAGCAGGAAGGCGCGGTTGGGCGCGGTAACGCTCAGCGCGCCGGTCGGGCAGGCCAGCGCGCAGGCGGCGCAGCCCTGGCACAGCCACGGCTCGACATGGATCACCGTTCCCTCGGAGCGGATCGCCTGCGCGCCGCAGACGTCGAGGCAGCGGGTGCAGCCGGTCTGGCCCTGCCGCTCATGCGCGCAGATCTCGGGCGCATAGGTGAAGTATTTCGGCTTGCGGAACGCGCCGACCAGCGCGCCCGCCGCCGCGACCGCCGCCGTGATCTCCGCCGCGTCGCGCGGCGCGTAATAGCCCGGCGGCGGAACCGAGCGCGCAACCAGCGGCGGCGCCGACAGATCGATCACCACGTCGGCGCGCAGCTCTCCGCCGCCTTCGACCGCGATACGGAACACGCCCAGCCAGCCGCTGACCGCCGACGCCCGCACGCCATGCGCCGTCACACCCTCGGCTGGGCGCGCATCGGGCGCGATCACGATCACCCGGCGCTGCGGCGCCAGCCGGGCCGCGACGGCCCCCGCTCCGGCGCCGATCACCGCCACCACCCCCTCGGAGAGGTAGCTGACGACATCTCCGCCCACCGCCTCGTCCGGCGCCACGCGGGTCAACTCCATCCTGCAGCCGTGCATCCGGCGTCCTTCGGGGAAGGTGAGGGCGCTTTACGCCGCAGCGCCGCGCGCCCTCAGGCGGCGCGCGAGGCGATGTTCTCGGTCAGCACGGCGTAGAGCGCGGTGGCGTCGGCGCAGGAGCGCAGCTTGGCGCACACGCCCGGATCGCGCAGCGCGCGCGACACCCGCGCCAGCGCGCGCAGATGGTCGGCGCCGGCGTCCTCGGGCGCCAGCAGCGCGAACACCAGATCGACCGGCTGATCGTCGAGAGCGTCGAAGTCGATCGGCTTCTCAAGCCGCATGAACACGCCGCGAATCGCCTCGACGCCCGCCAGCCGAGCGTGGGGCGCGGCGACGCCCCGCCCCATGCCGGTGCCGCCAAGCCGCTCGCGCTCCAGCAGCGCCTCGAACACCGCGCGGCCGTCGAGGCGGTAAACCTCGGCGGCGCGGGCGGCGATCTCCTGAAAAAGCTGCTTCTTCGACGTGGCGCGCAGGTTGCAGACAGTTGCATCCGTCGCAAGGATGTCCCGGATTTCCATCGGTCCCTCCAAACCCTCTCAGTGAGACTTAGCCGAGAGAATTTCGGGATCAACCCAGCCGATGTTGCCGTCGTCGCGGCGGAAAACCACGTTCAGCCCGCCGTGGCGTTGATTGCGGAAGATCAGGAACGGCGCCTGCGCCAGCTCCATCTGCATCACCGCCTCGCCTGCGGAGATTTTCTGGATGTCCATGGTCATCTCGGCGACGATCACCGGGTCGAGCGTGGCGGGTTCGGCGTCCTCGTCCGTGTGCTCGGCGCCGCCCGCGATCACATAAGCGGCGGCGGCGGTCGCCTCGATCGGCTCGCGCCGCTCGGCGTGGTGGTCCTTCAGGCGGCGCTTGTAGCGGCGCAGCTGCTTTTCCAGCTTCTCGAGGCAGGCGTCGAACGCGGCGTAGATCTCATGCGCGCCGCCTGCGGCCTGCGTCATGATCCCGGTCGGCAGGCTGATCTTGGCGTCGCACTTGAAGGCGGCGCCGTCTCGGGAAAAGGTGATCTGTCCGTTGACCGCGCGCTCGGCGTATTTGCCGATCGCGTCCTTGATCCGGGTCTCGACATGGAGCCGCAGCGCGTCGCCGATGTCGATCTGCTTGCCGTTGATCTGAATTTGCATGTGTCATCCTGCTGGGGTGCGCGCCGCGCTGCGCCGCGCACCGCCTGTTTCGCCGTCCCCGTGACGGTGGCGGACCCTAGTTTCGTCTCAAATCCAAGTCAACGAAACCCCAAAAACACCCGGCGGCGGGAAACCCGGAATCGCGCGCCGCGCGCGTTGTCCCCGGCGCGTCGCGCGCCTTGTCCACGGCGCGTCGCGCGCCTTGTCACAGCGCGCCGCGCGCGCGGCGGCGGCGGCCGACGGAGGAGGGGATCTTCAGCGCCTCGCGATACTTGGCCGCCGTGCGCCGCGCGATCTCGACGCCCTCCGCCTTGAGCGCGCGCACCAGATCGTCGTCGGAGAGCGGTTTTTGCGGCGGCTCGGCGGCGATCAGCGCCCGGATCCGCGCCTTGACCGCCTGCGCCGAATGCGTCGCGTCGCCCTCGCCGCCGCCGACCGCCGTGGTGAAGAAGAACTTCATCTCCAGCAGACCGCGCGGCGTGGCCATGAATTTGTTCGCCGTCACCCGGCTGACGGTGGATTCGTGCACGCCCACCGCCTCGGCCACCGCCTTCAGCGTCATCGGCCTCAGCCCCGCCACGCCCTGCGCAAAGAACCGCGCCTGCGCCCGCACGATCTCGGCGGCGACGGTGACGATGGTGCGCGCGCGCTGATCGAGGCTTTTCTTCAGCCAGGTGGCGGTCTGGGCGCATTGGCTGAGGTAGAGCCGCGTCGCCTGATCGCCGCCGCCGTCCACCCGCGCGGCGTAGCTGTGGTCGATCAGCAGGCGCGGCGTGGCGTCGGGGTTCATCATCACGCGCCAGCCGCCCGCGCCGTCGGCGCTGACCAGCACATCGGGGATCACCGGCTCGGCTGCGCCGCCGCTGAAGGCGAGGCCGGGCCGCGGATCGAGCGCGCGCACTTCGGCCAGCATGTCGGCCAGATCGGCCAGATCCACGCCGCAGCGCGCCGCCATCTTCGCCGCCGGGGTGGCCGGCAGGTCGGCGAGGTTGTCGAGCAGCGCGCGCATCGCGGGGTCAAGCCGGTCGCGCTCGGCCAGTTGCAGCGCCAGACATTCCGCCAGATCGCGCGCGCCCACGCCGGTCGGCTCACAGGCGCGGATCGCGGCGGCGGCGGCCTCCACCGTCGCGGGCGCGGCGCCCAGCCGCGCCGCCGCCTCGGCGGGATCGACGCGCAGATAGCCCGCCTCGTCGAGCTCGCACGCCAGCGCTTCGGCCACGACGCGCACCGGCGCGGCCAGCCGGGCGAGCGCCAGTTGCGCCGTGACATGCGCCGCAAGCGTCACCGGCGCGACCAGCGGCGCGTCGTCGTCGAGCGTCTCGAAATCGGCGCGCCCCCCGGCGCCGCCGCGCAGCGAGGGCGGCGCCTCGGCGGATTCGTAGAGATTGTCGCGCCCGGTCGCGAACTGCGCCTCGCCCGCCGCAAGATCGGCCCGGCGCATGTCGGCGTCCACCGCAAGCCGCTCGCCCGCCGACGGCTCGGGGCGCGCCGCCGCCTGCACGCCGTCGGCGATCTCGATAAGGGGGTTGCGCTCCATCTCCGACGCGAGGAACGCGCCCAGCTCGATGGTGGACATCTGCAGCATCTGGATCGCCTGCCGCAGTTGCGGCGTCATCACCAGCGACTGCGTCTGCCGCAGATGGAGGCTCTGGCGCATGTTCATGCGCGCGCGCCTCCGCGCCGCGCCCGGCGCCTGCGGTCAGATGCGAAAACGCTCGCCCAGATAAACCCGCCGCACATTGGCGTCCTCCACCACCGCTTCCGGCGCGCCGCTCATCAGAACCCGTCCCTCATGCAAGATATAGGCCCGGTCGATGATCTGCAGAGTTTCTCGCACGTTGTGGTCGGTGATCAAGACCCCGATGCCGCGATCCTTCAAATGCGCGACAAGTTCCCGGATGTCGCCGACCGCGATCGGATCGACGCCCGCAAACGGCTCGTCGAGCAGCACATAGGCCGGATCGCCCGCCAGACAGCGCGCGATCTCGACGCGCCGCCGCTCGCCGCCCGACAGCGCCACGGCGGGCGTGCGGTGCAGGTGCGAGATCGAGAACTCCGCCAGCAGCGCCTCCAGCCGGTGCTCGCGGATCTGGCGGTCGGGCTCGGCGATCTCCAGCGCGGCGAGGATGTTGTCCTCGACGCTGAGGCCGCGAAAGATCGACGCTTCCTGCGGCAGATAGCCCACGCCCAGCCGGGCGCGGCGATACATCGGCAGGCTGGTCACGTCGCGCCCGTCGATCAGGATGGCGCCGCTGTCGGCGGGCGCCAGACCGGTGATCATGTAGAAACAGGTGGTCTTGCCCGCCCCGTTCGGCCCCAGCAGCCCCACCACCTCGCCCCGGCGCAGGTCGATGTCCACGTCGCGCACCACCGGGCGGCGGCGATAGGTCTTGCCGAGACCCCGCGCGCACAGGCCCGTCGTGCTGACCGGGCCGGTCATGCGCGCGCTTTCGCGCGAGACTTCAGTCTTGTTCGAGATATCATGGGCGTCAGAAGGGTCACGGGCGATCGGGGTTTCACGGGTGTTCGGGGCTTCACTTGCGTCTCCGGCCTCACTGGCCGCTGCGCGAGGCCGGATTGAACACCGACTGCACGCGGCCGCCCTCCACGCGCCCCTGGCCGCTGGTGAGATCGACCACCAGCCGCTCGCCGCGAATCGCGTTCTCGCCCTGCGCCAGCACCACGCCGCCGCCCATGGTGATCATGCCGGTGGAGACCGTGTATTCCGCCCAGGCGCCGCGCGCCGACTCCGCGCCGGAGGTCAGGAACACGTCGCCTTCGGCGCGCAGCCGGTCGATGTCGCCGCCGCCGCCGCCGCCTTCGGCCTGCGCATACCACACGTCGAGCGTGTCGGCGGTCAGCCGCAGGGTTCCCTGTCCGGCCACGACCGCGCCGCTGAAGATCGCGCGGCTTTCGGCCTGACGCACCTCCAGCGCATCGGCGGTGATCTCGATGGGCTGGGTGCTGTCGTGCTTGAAGCCGCCGAACGGATTGGCCGCCTGCTGCGCCGCCGCCCCCATCGCCGAGAGCGCCAGCGCAAGCGCCGCGCCGGTCATGCGCAAGAAGTTCATCGCCCCGCCCCTATTTCGCGCGCTCAGGGTCAATGCGCACCCGCACGCGGTTCTCGAACCACACCACGAAGTTTTCGTCGCGGCGCGCGGCGCGCATCGACCCCGACGCAATGTCGCCCGCCGGACCGGAAACTGCAACAGGGCCGTCCGCCGCCAGCGTCTCGGCCTTCATGTCGATGTCGGCGCGCGCGGCGCTGAGGCGATAGCCGTCGGTCGTCTCGGCCGCGACGCCGCCCTCAAGGCGCATGGTGTTGAGTTTGGGGCGGATCTCGCCGCCCTGCGCGGTCAGCGTCACGCGCCGCGCCGCGTCCATCTCGATCTCGCCGCGCACCGGGCCAAGGCCGACGCGGTCCGGGTCCGGCCCGTCGGGCAGCGCCCAGTCGGCGGTGATCACGAAGGGCTGGCCGTTGCGCGTGACGCCGGTGAAGCGCGGCTGCGACAGGCGCAAGCCATCGGTCACGTCGAAGTCGATGGCCGAGACGCTCACGCCGCGCCCGATGTCGCCGCGCGACACCAGGAACAGCGCCGCCACCAGCCCCAGGGCGGCCAGCGGCAGCGCCACCTTGAGAAAGCGGACGATTCCGCTCCGGGCGTCGCCCGCCATGCCTAGACCACGCCGGCGCGCAGACAGTCGTGGACGTGGATCAGGCCGAGCGGGCGGCGCGGCCCTTCGCCCGGCTCAACCACGAACAGGCAGGTCGCCCGCCGCGCGCCGTTCATCACCGCCAGCGCCTCCGACGCCAGCGCGTCGGGGCCGATGGTCAGCGGATCGGCCGTCGCCACGTCGCCCGCCACCCGGTCGAGCAGCCCGTCCATGTTGCGCCGCAAATCGCCGTCAGAGATCACGCCCACCAGCCGCCCGCCTGCGTCCACCACGCCCGCCACGCCAAAGCCGCGCGCGGTCATCACCAGCAGCACCTCGCGCATCGGCGCCTCGGGCGCGACCACCGGCATCTCGGCGGGGCCGTGCATCAGGTCGCGCACCTTGACCAGCATGGCGCCCAGCTTGCCGCCGGGGTGAAAGGTTCGGAACTGCTCGACGCTGAAGCTGCGCCGCTCCATCAGCGCCACCGCCAGCGCGTCGCCCAGCGCCAGCGTCATCGTGGTCGAGGTCGTCGGCGCCAGGCCCACCGGGCAGGCCTCCGCCGCCTGCGGCAGCACCAGCGCGATGTCGGCGGCCTGCAACAGCGCGCTGCCGGGGCGGCTGGCCACGCCGATCAGCGGGATCTGGAAGCGGCGGGTATGGGCGACGATGTCGTGCAGCTCCGCCGTCTCGCCGGAGTTGGACAGCACCAGCGCCACGTCGGCGCGCGTCAGCATCCCCAGATCGCCGTGGCTGGCCTCGGCGGGGTGGACGAACTGCGCCGGGGTGCCGGTGGAGGCGAAGGTGGCGGCGATCTTGCGCCCCACATGCCCCGACTTGCCCATCCCCGAGACGATCACGCGGCCGGTGGCGGAGAGGATCATGTCCACCGCCTGCGCGAAACGCTCGTCGAGCGCATCGGCCAGCAGGCCCAGCGCCTCGGCCTCCAGCCGCACCACGCGCCGCCCCGCCGCCAGCATCGCGGCGGCGTCCGGCTCGGCGATGCGGGCGACATGGGGCATCGCGAGGCTCCTTCAGTGGGCGAAAATGTCGATCTCCGGCCAGCCGGCCAGGTCCAGCGCCGCGCGGTCGGGCAGAAAGCGGAAACAGGCGTCGGCGATCTCGGTGCGGCCCTCGCGCGCCAGCATGTCGGCCAGCTCGGCGCGCAGCCGGTGCAGATACAGCACGTCCGAGGCCGCATAGGATTCCTGCGCCTGGCTCAGCTTCGCCGCGCCCCAGTCGGAGGTCTGCTGCGTCTTGGAGATGTCCACGCCCAGAAGGTCGTGGCACAGGTATTTCAGCCCGTGCCGGTCGGTGAAGGTGCGCGTCAGCTTCGAGGCGATCTTGGTGCACCACACGGGCCGCGCCAGCACGCCGAACCGGTGCGCCATCACCGCGATGTCGAAGCGCCCGAAGTGAAACAGCTTGAGCACGGCGGGGTTGGCCAGCATCGCCGCGAGATTCGGCGCCGACTTCTGGCCCTGCGCGATGCGCACCAGATGCGCGTCGCCGTCGCCCGCCGACAGCTGCACAAGACAAAGCCGGTCGCGATGCGCGACAAGCCCCATGGTCTCGGTGTCGATCGCCACCACCGGACCCAGGTCCAGCCCGTCGGGCAGATCGCCCTCA
>Ga0210024_1000896_pt1 | contig 27108 bp, 32 predicted proteins | sample CryGeymeta201525_FD_183988 | JGI IMG/M metagenome (GOLD analysis project Ga0210024, IMG submission 183988) | Groundwater microbial communities from Crystal Geyser aquifers in Utah, USA - Crystal Geyser metaG 2015-25 (SPAdes) (version 2) | ecosystem: Environmental > Aquatic > Deep subsurface >...
ACAGAACTCTCTTCTAATACGAGATTTGTCCTGAATTTTTTTAAAAAAATTCAGCCAAAAGTCTCTGGAAATTTCCTTTTAGCCAATTTTTCCTTAAATTCAACGAATCTGTCTTATTTTGAAAACGCCATTCCTGTCATCAAGGAAAACCATAGTCTTACTTTAGGTTATCAGTTATTTTTAAAAGAAATCCAGATCAATACCGATACCGATAGCAAAAAAGCGACCGAGATTTTAAAAAGTTTTTCTCCTGATCACCCTTCAAGCTATCCTATTGAGACAATCGTCGCTCCATTACTTAGGGAGTTTGGATCGGAAATAAAAAAATTTATTAGAGATAGAAAACCGAACAATCTATATTTTATTAATAATATAGCTTACTTTCCGTCTCTCACTTATTTTATAGAAAAACAGATATCTCTGCCTACTTCTATCCTTGACCCTTCCTTTTTTATAAAAAAAAGCCAGTTAGTCGACAGTTTTGTTCACGAATTACCACTTTTTGTCTCCACTCTCGGTGGCAATCTAAGATGAAAAAATTAAACATTAATCTTATTATCAATCGCGAGGATTATCAAAAGTATCAAATTTATTTTGAATATTTAAAAATATCCTTAATCGTTTTGGTTTTTGTTTTTTTCAGCCTATTTTTTATTTTATTTCTTATCTTAAAAAATAAAACTGACCTTGAAAAAAAACTCAATCTGCAAAAAGGAACTTTGCTTGAAATTTTAAAGGATAAAAAAGTAGACGAGGTCAAAATCAGTTATATAGGAAAAAAATACCAAGATCTAAGTTCCTACTTAAAGGACGATGCTTTCTCTTCTCCTTACTATGCTTTTCTTAATTCAGCTATTCAAGAAAGCAGTGAGTCTGCTCAACTTGAAACTTTTTTAATTACAAAAAGCCGTGATGTTGATTTTACAATCGCTTTCACTGATTTTCCCCAGTTGATGAGTTTTTTTAAGTTTATTGAGTCGGAAACTTTCTTAAAAAATTTTGAGACTATTTCTCTTAAAAGTTTCTCTGTTATTGGCGCTACAGAAAATCAAAAAGAAAATTACGAGTTAAGTTTTGCTGGAAAATTTAAACCCCTAAAATGAAAATTAAACCATATTTGTTTCGCTTAATAAAAGAAAATGCTGTTTACATCATAAGTATTTTTTTTCTTCTCTTGATGATTATCGTCGTAATTCTGGTGGGCTTAAATAGAATTTCCAGTTCAGTATTAAAAATAAAAGCATTGACTAATGAAGTTGATCAATTGCAAAAAAGAACCAATTTCTTTCAAACAACTATTCTTCCTACAGAAAAACTCGATGAAGATATCAAACTTTTGAACAGTTTAATTCCCAATATCGAAGATTATTTTTCCATCATCTATTCTTTGGAGATCATATCGCAAAAAACCGGCTTCTCTATATATGGTTACTCTGTCGATATTGGCCAATCTACAGTTAATAAATTGAGGTTAAGCGTCACTGGCAGCGGTGACAATATCTCGTTTATGAAGTTTTTAGATCAATATAATTTCGGCGGTGGAAGATTGATCACTTCGGATAAAATCGAACTAAATCAGGAGTCGACAGAAGCAATGAAAATCGATTTAACTTTTTATAATAAGGACGTACCGGTTAGCGGCATCTCCGAACTACCTACTGATGACAAGATTTTTAAAGATTTAGAAGCGATAAAACAAAAAGTAAGTTTTGATTTCAGCCAAGCTTCAGAGGAAGCAAATCTCGATCTATCGTATCCCAGAAAAAGCAATCCGTTTTAGCCTTGTTCCATGTTCCACATGTTCCACCGCGGCGGTGGAGAGGCTATAGGTTAAATTTTGCGGTTTTTAAGGAGTTTGCGGAGGCCTTCGGAGATGATAGCCCCCCGGCTGACCCAATAATCATATCTTTCTTTATTGATATTTATAAAAACAGGTTCGGCTATCGGATCGTATTTGCCAACTTCTTCAATATAGCTACCGTTGGATTTATAGCGCTTGTTGACAACAACGATTCGATAGGCTGGTCTGCCTTTTTTACCTATTCTGTATAGTCTTAAAGTGGCTGCCATATTGATGAATAATATCAAATATTTTTTAGATTTTCAAAGGCTTTTTTGGCAGCTTCTTCTTCAGCCTCTTTTTTTGAAGGAGCAACGCCTATTCCTAGTTTTTTTCCTGCAAAAAAAACGCCGATCTTAAAAATCCTCTTGTGTTCGGGACCGGATTCGGAAAGAACCCGATAAAGAGGCGTGGTTTTGTATTTTCCTTGGATAATTTCTTGTAAACGGCTTTTTGGAGAAAGGTACTCTTTGCTTTTGACGAGCTGATCCAGTCTGTCTTTAAACAGAAACCGGCAAACAAATTGATAGGCTTTTTCAAAACTTGCATCCAAAAATATCGCGCCGATTAAAGCTTCAAAACAATCGGCGAGAATATTTTTGTTGGTTTTGCCGCCGGTTTTATCCTCGCCTTTTGACAAAAGCAGGTATTCGTTTAGACCCAAATTTTTGGCCGAAGTCGTCAGACTCTCTGTTTTGACAATGGCGCTTTTTATCTCGGTATAATCACCTTCTTCAAGGTAGGGAAAGTTCCTGAAGAGATAAACCGAAGTTATTAAAGATAAAACGCTGTCTCCTAAAAATTCCAAACGTTCGTTTGAAGGAAGTTTATAATTTTTGTGTTCATTGAGATAAGAGCGGTGGATAAAGGCGTTTTGTAATAAGGATTTGTTTTTGAATATAAGGTCAATTTTTTTTTCAAGAAAATTAAGTTTTTGTATCATAGATTTTTCCAAGAACAGCATTAACAAAGGCAAATGATTTTTCGCTTCCCAGTTCTTTTGCTAACTCTACCGCTTCGTTGATAATAACTTTAGCCGGTTCTTTTTTTTCTATGGTTAACTCAAAAATCGCCAGCCTCAGTATCGCTAAATCTATTTTAGCAATTTTTTCGAGAGGAAACTTGGGAGCGTGTTTTGTAATTTGCGAGTTTAGAGAGTTTAGAGAGTTTAGTATAGATTTTGTTTTTGGCAATAGGAAAGGCTGTTCAGTAAAATCTTGGCTATAAAGTTCTTGGACGATTTTTAATCTTAGTAAGTGTCGTGGATCAATCATAGTTAAAATTAGTCGAAGTTGGTCAGAAGCTAGTTAAAACTAGTTATAACTAATTTCAACCAATTTCAACTATTTACCGCAATATTTACAAATTCTATGAGGCAACTTTGTTTTACTGCAACTACTGCATTTGACCAAATTAGGCAATGATTTCATCTTAGCGGCTTTTCTTTTTCCCGATCTTCTGGTTGAATGTTTTCTTTTTGGTAATGGCGCCATTGAAATATATTACCACATGATTTACCTCTTGACAAATGGAAAAGGGATAAACTATATTTAAAGTATATGAAAAACTTTAAGTACGGTTTTACTCTTATTGAACTTTTGATCGTCATTGCTCTTCTTGGTGCTTTAGCAGTCGGACTTCTTGCAGCTCTTGATCCTTTTGAACAGTTGAAAAAAGGTACCGATACTGGAAGAAGAAATACGGCAGCAGAACTGCATGGTGCGGTTATACGATATTATGGAATTAAAGGATATATGCCTTGGTGTACCACTTCAGCTTGTACTGCTTTTAGAGATGCGGGTGATGATGATAGTTATGCTACTGGAATTTTAGGAACGGATTGGACTAACACTATACTTGAGATTGAAGCCTCTGGTGAATTGAAGTCTGGTTTTTCGAATATTGCCGGTTCAGGAACCATGGCCCAAATAACTATATGGGGTGTTAATGCTACCAATCCTAAAGTAAAAGTATGTTATAAACCAACCGCTAAATCATTTATTAATGACCCAAATACAAAGTTTTTAGCTGCAACGGGTCTTGAATCGGCCACTTGCAAAGGTGCAGGTGGAGCTGACTTGACATGTTTATGGTGTATCGAATAAGTAATTTTATATTAATAAGGAGAGGCTTTAGCCTCTCCTTTTTTTTAGCAAATATTGTATATTTAAATTATGAACAAAAAAGCATTTACTTTGATCGAACTTCTTGTTGTCATAATGATACTTGGGATTTTAGCAGCTCTGATTTCCGGAAATTTTATTACTTCTTTAATAAAAGGTAGAGACACTCGGAGAAAAGCCGACCTTGAGCAAATCCAGAGCGCTTTGGAGATGTACTATGAAGATAAAGGATCTTATCCAACTTTTAACATCTTTGCTACTGCAGGTTATCAACTGTGTGAAACAAAGATTGCCAGCACATGCGGTTCAGAAAAAGTTTATATGATAAAAATTCCTGATGATCCTTTATCTAGTAACAACTATGTCTATAGCCAAACCGGCTCAGCCTATCAACTTTATTCATGTATCGAAAACAGTCAAGACCAGGGTCAAGGAGTTAAACAAACTGGTTATGGTGTCAGTTGCGGGTCTGGTGTTTGTAATCCTTGTAAGTATGGTATTTCCAGCCCAAACACCAATCCTTAAAGCAAACCGTATTTTTTTAGAAGCTCTTTTTTAAGATTAAGGCCATCTAGAAAATCTTTTTTTAACTCGATCGCTTTGTTAATTTCTACCAGAGACTGTTTTTGCCAACTGTCTTTTTGAATTTGTTTTTTTTCCGCATCAGATAAAAGAGAATAATAGACCGCTAAGCTATAAGGAATTTTCGGGTCGGTCGGAGCTAATTTTACGCCAACCTGCAAGGCCTTAATTCCTTCCAGAAGTTTATTGCTATCTAAACTAACCTGGTAGAAAAGATATTGATTTTTGGCTCTCGTCTTCCAATAAAAGATATTTTTAGACGAGGAGTTTAGGCTTTTTTTATTGTAATAATCACTCAAAGACATTAACTGTTTGGCCATCTTATTCTGTTTTTGATAACTGGCAACTGCCGAAAGATATGACAAGCTTGAAGAAAATCTGTCTTCGTAAACAGGTTCTTTCCTTATCTTTAAAGCTCTTTCAAAATAACTAGCCGCATTTTGATAATCGGCAATCTGTGGCTTCAAATAATTTAGTCCTAAAGCATATTGGGTGTCGGCCAACCAGTAGGCAAAGGTAGAGAAGAGTAGATAGATTGTAGAAACGGAAATGATAAAAATAGAAAGGTATTGATATAAACTTAATTTGTTATTTATAGTTCGAGCTTGTCGAGAACTTCTCGACTCGTCGCTTTCCTCCTCGCTCGAAGAATAAAAAACTAACGCCGGAATCAGATAGAAGAATAGATTAATCGTCGTGGTTGAGAAGCCGAAGAAATTGGTGATGAGAATTGTTAACCAAGCCGTAAGTAAGCTCAAAACTAAAATCCTAGAACTCAAATCCAAATCTAAAATCTTTAAATCTTTCTTTGGTTTTGACATTTGAGATTTGGTTTTGACATTTGAGATTTGAGTTTTGAGATTATTTATTACGTAAACAATAAAAAAGATTATGAAACCTAAATAAGTTAATAACCCAACAAATCCTGTCGTTGCAAGGTAATTTAAGAACTCATTATGCGCTTTGTTATAAATAAAATCCCACTCAGAAGTAAGATTGTGTTGTTTTGGACGGACAAAGTTATAACTATAGGCAAAAGTCTCCACTCCGGTTCCAAAGAAAGGATATCTTAATCCCAGGTCAATTGCTCCTTTCCAAACGATCTTACGAATATCTAGGGACTCGGTGACAGAGGAAGCATTGTTGTATTGTTCTATTGTTATATTGTTTTTTAAATCTTTTTTATTTTTAATATGTATTTTTGATATTTGATATTTGATATTTGATATAGACAAGTATTTGTCAACTCTTTCAATCCCTGTTTTAAATAATAAGATCGGAACAACAGTAATTAGTAATAAAGTAATAATTAATTTTTTAGCGTTTAATTTAATAAATAATAGGTAATAGGCAACAAATAATACTAACCCTATCCCAACTGCAGCTAAGGCTGATCTCGAACGAGAAAATAAGATAAATGAGAAATTGACAAAAAGGTACACAATATAAATTAGGTTTATTTTGTCATTTCGAGCGAAGTCGACCTGCCTACCGACAGGCAGGGAAATCTTAAAAAGATCCCTCGACTCGTCCGATGTCACATCGGACTCGCTCGGGATGACAAGGGGGCGGAACAAGAAATATATTCCAATGAAAAAGTTGATCGCTAAATAAGCTCCTAGCCAATTGGGCTGGCCTAAAGTGGAAAAAGACCGATTAGCCGGATCGAAAACATTAGTCTCTCTTGACCAACAGCTGTTGTCAAAACTTCTTCCTCTGCTAACTAAAAAACAGGTCAGATCATGGCCTAACTTCCCAGGCAAGCCATAGATCATCACCAAAACAGATGACCAAAGAGAGATTTTTAATAAAGAAAGAATATCAAAAGAATTAGAGACAAACCCGTAATAAAGTATGATATAACTAATAATCGATAAAAGACCACCATTAAATCGACCGTAATAGCCAAAAAAAGATACATGGCGGTCAATGGAAAAGATTGTCGCCATTACTTGACTAAAAAGAAATAATATTATAGGAATATCTAAAGGAGTCTTTTTAAAAATCATTTTTTTTGCTAAAATCATCTTAAGAAGCCAAAAAAAACCGATAAGAATAGTAATAAGATAAATAAAAATCATTTTATTAAACTCAAAGAGTTCGGAAGTTGAAGTAGCAAATATCAAAGGAGTCAGGAAAAAAAGGCTTCCGTACAAAAATTTAAGAATCCTGTCTATCATAATGAATAATTTTACTAGTTGGCTGGCAAAAATCAAACTGCCTTTTTTTTCCAGTTTCGAAATCTATTTTGACCTCGGTACGTCTTTGACAAAAATTGCCATTAAAGACAAGGGAATTATACTTCGAGAACCGACCTTTTTAGGATATAACAGCAGGATTAATCAATATCTGTTTTTCGGAACTGAAGCAAAATCCATCATTGGTAAAACCCCGGATTTTATTAAAATCGTCAGGCCGGTCGTCGGAGGAGTGATTTCCGATTTTGATGCCGAGGTGATCTTGATAAAAAAATATCTCGAAAAATCAGTTTACCTCTATTTTTCAAATAAGATAATTAAACCGATAATGGTCGGCGTGGCAGTCATACCTTCAATTGCGACCGAAATAGAGCAAAAAGCCGTTGAAGAGGCTCTCTATAAAAATGGCCTGTCCCAGGTTTTTTTAATTGAAAAACCGCTGGCAACAGCTGCTGGTTGTAATTTGAATATTTTTTCCCACCAACCTAATTTAATTGCTGATTTAGGTGGCGGATTGATCGAACTTTCTATTGTAGGAAGTGGCGGAATTATTTCTCAAAAGACCTTAAAAAACGCCGGTGACAATATGAATAAATTAATCTATAACTATGTTTATCTAAAATATGGCGTCATTTTAGGAGAAGCTACCTGCGAGGAGTTAAAAACAGATCTGTTGAACTTTGAAAATACGGAAAAAACTATTACCATTCGTGGCAAGTCTCTGGAAACCGGTCTGCCCAAGTCGGTCAGAATAAAGAGTTCAGATATAAAAGAAGCGCTTCTCACCAATTTTAATCTCATCATAGATGGAATTAAAGAATTGATTGAATCTTCACCTCCTGAGATTGTCAACGAGGTAATGAAACAGGGAGTGATATTAACAGGCGGCCTCTCACAAATAAAAGGTTTGGATAAATTTTTCGAGCAGGAAATTAAAATTAATGTTTTAACTTCTGAAAACTATCAATATGCAACGATTAACGGCCTTATTAAATTAGCCAGGAATAAAGAAGAACTATCCAAATTAATTATCCGCTTAAGCTGATATAATAATATTATGATTACATTAACCTCTTTAAATAATTTTTTAAGCAAATTATTGATATATGACAAAAAATTCAATCTCTCTTTAGTTGATCCTTATATGGCTAATGGATTGGTTTATCATGGTGAAGAAAAGATTAATAAAATTGCTTTAGCGGTATCGGCTTCTTTAACTGTTTTTGAAATGGCAAAAAAGGCTGACGCTCAAGCTTTGATTGTTCATCATGCGTTTAATTTTCCTCCCAATGTCAGATATGATCAGCTTTTCCAAAACCGTTATTCGTTTTTAGTAAAAAATAATCTGTCTCTTTTTGGTTATCATTTTTTGCTGGACAGCCATCCACAGATAGGACATAATGTTTCTATTATCAAAGAAATCGGCGGGACAATAGAGAAGCCTTTTTTGCATAAAGGAAATCCATGGGGATATTTTGGAAGAGTGAATAATCTTCCATTAGCAAAAATAATTAATGGATTAAAAAATAAATTAAGTCCTTCAATGACTCTATATGACTTTGGTCCGAAAAATATTAATCGGGTAGTGGCGATTTCTGGACGAGGGACACCTCTTCCGCCGGATATTCAGTATTTAGTTGATAATAAAGTTGACCTGTTTATCACTGGAGAAAACAGCGAATGGATCAGAGAAATATTCCGCGAAGTAAAGATTAATTATTTAGCCGGAGGACATTACCATACCGAAAGATTCGGGATATTAGCGTTAGAAAAACTAATCAAAGAAAAACTTGAGGTAGAAACGGAGTTTATTGAGTTGGTGAATAATGTTTAATTACAAACAATGTCAATGATCCAATTTTTCTTTCAGAAAAACCTGCAGATCTATAAAGAGTATTTTCTAATCCAATAATGAGCATGAAACCGAGTTTTAAAAATCAACAGGATTAACTTTTATTTTCCTAAATAATTTCTGTTTTTCTTTCTCCATAATTGCGGCAAATTCATTATCAGAGTATTCTTTAGATATTGTATCAAGTTTTTGGGATGAAATCCCGCTTTTCAGAAAATTACCTGCCCCTGTAATGCCTTTAAAGGCTTCGTATGGAGTTTGGTAGAGGTTGTATGTCTTTTTCTGCTTTCCTCTTTTATCTGTTTTGAGACTGGCAAAACGAGAGGGTCTATGAAAGTTAAGATAGGGGTTAAAATATTTCATGTAAAAGTCATTTATCTCTGGTGCCGATTTTTGACTGATGTAAAAATATCCCATATGCTTTCTGACTACCGCTCCATTCTTACATTCAACTTGTGCATTATCATTACAGTGGCGGCTCCTTGATTTGGTGAGTTTAATCAAAAGTTTGTTTAATAATTTTGCAACTATTTTGTTAATATACTCACTGCCATTATCTGCATGAAACTCAAAAATACGAAACGGATATTGATTAAGAATTATTAAAAGAATTGGTTCAAGATAACTTTCAGATATCTGCTCAACTGACGCTACAATCTGCCACTGTGTAACTTCATCAATCGAGTTAATATGGTAAACGCCCTTTTTGCCATTTAAGTCTCCCTGATGCACCGTATCTACTCTCAAATATCCAGGCTGACCATTAGGAGCGGGCTTTCTTCTCTCTCCAATATTCCTCTGTACTGCTTGAGTTTTAGTAAAAGTTAGTGCATGAGATTTATACTGACTGGTTCTCCTTAAGTTGTAAATATGGGCAACTGAAATATCTTTGATATTTTCATAATCTTGTTTTTTAAATTCTTTGTACTCTCGTATTAATATTTTTTTAGTAGACCAGCCGTTAAGGCATGAATGAACATTGTCAGTAAGGTTAAGGAGCGCAATATCATGTGGCGTATATTTTGTTGGAAAAATATTTCTGTTGTATGTTCTCCAGATAAGCTTACCTTTAAAATATTGTTTTATCAGTCTTGTCAACTGAGCGTCAGAGTAGCCGGAAATCTTTTTTAAATATTTTCTTACAACCCCTCTTTCCTTTTTCTTTAAAGACCTAAAATTAAACCTTACAAGAATTTCCCTTATCCAATTATATTTTTCTTTTTTGGAATTTAGAGAAGAGAATACAATCTCTTTTGTTCCTCCAAGAAATGTTTCTAATTGGTTAGAATTAGATAGGCGTGAGTCGGTCATAGTAATATTCATATCCTATGATTTTAAACTCACGCTCTATTTTTCATGCTCATTTTGCATTGGACAAGACTTAGTGTTGCTTTTTTTTAGTCGTTCATATAGAATTTAATCTGCTCAATTTTTTGAGTAGATTTTTTTGCACTTTGAAAATTTGAGACAGTTTTCTTTGCCAATATTGATTTAGTTTCATTAATCGGGTTAGGAATTTAAACTTTTTTAAGAGTTTGATCCTGGCTCAGGATGAATGTTGGCGGCGTGCCTGAGATATGCAAGTCGAACGCCCTCCCGACGCAAGTCGGGGGGAGTGGCGGACGGCTGAGTAACGCGTAGGAACCTACCCCTTTCTGGAATATAGCTCGCCGAAAGGCGGGGTAATAGTCCATGATGTCCCGCTCTGCGGGATTAAAGAGTGTAACTACTTGGAAAGGGATGAGCCTGCGTCTTATCATTGGTAGTTGGTAGGGTAACTGCCTACCAAGCCTATAACGAGTAGCTGGTCTTAGAGGATGGTCAGCCAGAGGGGGACTGAGACACGGCCCCCACTCCTACGGGAGGCAGCAATCAGGAATAGTCGGCAATGGGCGAAAGCCTGACCGCGCGACGCCGCGTGTAGGAAGAAATTCTAACGAATGTAAACTACTGTAGTAGGGGATAAAGGTCCGACGTTACGTCGGACTTGATAGTACCCTGCTAGAAAGGGGCCGCTAACTGCGTGCCAGAAGCGTCGGTAATACGTGGGCCCCGAACATTATCCGGTTTTATTGGGTGTAAAAAGTAGTGTAGGTGTCCTGTTAAGTTTTGCTTTAAATACTGTAGCTTAACTATAGGAAAGGGTAAAATACTGACAGGATTGAGTTATCTTTAGGGAGATTGGAACTCAAGGAGGAGTAGTGAAATGCGTTGATACCTTGGGGAACACCAGTGGCGAAGGCGAATCTCTGAAAGATAACTGACACTGAGACACGAAAGCTAGGGGAGCGAAGCAGATTAGAGACCTGCGTAGTCCTAGCCTTAAACCATGCTTGCTAGCCGCATTTTTTCACCTTCGGGTGAAGGAGTGTAGCGAAGGTAACCCGTTAAGCAAGCTACCTGGGGAGTACGACCGCAAGGTTAAAACTCAAAGGAATTGGCGGGGAGGCACACAACCAGTGGAACATGTGGTTCAATTCGATACGAACCGAAAAACCTCACCAGGGTTTGACATACTACCGTTTATTCCGCTAGAAATAGTGGGAAATCCGCAAGGATGGTAGCACAGGTGCTGCATGGCTGTCGTCAGCTCGTTCCGTGAGGAGTGCCCTTAAGTGAGACAACGAGCGCAACCCCTATCTTGTGTTAAATCTGTCACAAGACACGGTCCCGACTTAGTCGGGAAGGAAGGAGGGGCAGACGTCAAGTCAGCATGGCCCTTATACCCTGGGCCACACACATGTTACAATGGGATGAGCAACGGGCTTTGCCAAACGGTAACGTTGAGCAAATCCCTCAAACCATCCCTCAGTGGGGATTGAGGTCTGCAACTCGACCTCATGAACGCGGAATTGGTAGTAATCGCGGATCAGTCATGCCGCGGTGAATACGTTCTTGCCTCTTGCACACACCGCCCGTCAAGCCAACAAAGTCGGGGATATTTGAATCTTACCTATGGTAGGAGAGAATATCATCGGCGATGGGGGTTAAGTCGTAACAAGGTAACCGTTTTGGAAGAAGCGGTTGGATCACCTCCTTTCTAATTTTTTTCTTAAGAAAAAAATTAGTCCGTCCTGTTTTTTTAACAGGAATGACTTAAAACAAATTTCCTAGCCCGTTTAATAAACTAAATTTTATAGAGGTCGAGATCATCAAGAGTAATCAATCCCTCTATGTGTTTCTGATCGTCAATAACCGGTAAAGCATAGAGTTCATATTTTAACATTTTTTTAATAACAATTTCTTTAGGAGTGGTAAGATGAACAATAATGACATTTTGAGTCATAAATTTATAAACAGGAGTGTCTAAATCCTGCATCAGAAGATTGTGAAGACTAAAAACTCCTATTAATTCTCGTGTTTTATTGACGACAAAAATATAATCTAAAGAAGAAAAATCTGCTGTTTTACTGCGAACTTCATCTATGATTTGACGAACGCTATCTTCAGGTCTGACAACAAGAAATTCGCTGGTAATCAGATCTCCGATTGGATTTTTTGAAAGTTCGAGGAGATGAAGGATCTTTGTTTTAGTTTCTGCATCGAGAAGGTTAATTATTTCCTCCTTCTTATTTTTCGACAATGTTAAAAGGACATCAACGGCTTCGTTAGGATCGATGAAAGTTAAAAATTTAGCTGCTTTTTCCGACCGGAAACTTTTAAATAACGCTGTCTGATAGTCGATATTTAAGTTGTTAATTACTTCGGCAGCTTTTTCTGTATCAAGTATTTTTAAAAATTTTCTCGCATTGATAACATTGGTTTTTTCAAGATAATCGGCCAAATCTTCAGGCCTGACTTTTTGCAGTTTCTCTTCTTTTTTTCTAAGCTTGACTTGACCGCGAACCAACTCTAATGGTTGAATATCGGCCCATGATAAAAAATTAGAGGTTATCTTTATGTTAAAAAACCTAATTAGTTTATAAAAATTATCGACTCCGAGAAACCTAATTCTTCTTGCTAATCCTAAAATACCAATATCGACTCCGGCAATGGTTAGTTTTTCTTTATCTTGATTTAATATTACATCGTTGACGCGAACAATTTTATTGCCTTTAAGATCAATGATTTGTTTATCAAGAAGGTTTTTTACCAAAAATAACTCGTTTTCTTCAAGATATGTAGAAAGAAACTCTTTTTCTATGGTTAAACAATTGTTTATCTTTTGCAGATAATCAATGGAAATAATCAGCTTTTGACCGGAATGACTACGAACAACTATTTTGGTAACTAGGGGATTTTCAGAAACTAAAAAAATAAGATCTTCGAGACGGCCAATAATGATTTTATCCTCTGTATAGACTTTTTTTCTTGCCAGTTCGGAAAAGTAGAGCATAAGGTTATTATATAAAACAATAAAACAATATGCTATAATTTTTAAGTTTTAGAGCGCTCTTAGTTTAACGGCAAAACAGTTCTCTGATAAAGAACAGAGCGATGGTTCGACTCCATCAGAGCGCACCACGAGAGGACTCGTAGCTCAGCGGTTTAGAGCATCTGATTTACATTCAGAGGGTCAGAGGTTCAAATCCTCTCGAGTCCACATTACGAGTCAGACACAAGACAAATTGATTGGGAACAGCGAAAGCTGGCGCTAGCTTAGGGTTCGAAAAGCCTTTAAAATGGTAAGAAACGCCTTCAGGATAAATCAGCCTCTGAACTCTTGGTTTCTTTTCCGGCAGAGCGTCAGACCATTCCTTATTAATAGTTCGAATAGCTTCTAATCCTTCATCAAGAAGCGAATCAATATCAAGCTCTTTATTATTTGTGTTGTCTAACGATTGTTGAAGCATTAAAATTTTCTTTTCGTAATCGGATAAAAGTTCTTTCAAGGTTAAATCGGGAATAATTCCTTTTGCTCCTTTCTCGGCTGCTGTTATTTTTTCTTTTTTCAGCCGGTCGAGTTCGTCAATCTGTTTTATATAATCACCCTTAAAATCTTTTTGTCTTTGGTTATACCGATCAATAAAGATTTCCTTGAATAGAGGAAGATATTTTTCTTTTGGCTTAGTTTTGCATAAATAAGCAATAAATTCTTCATGAAGATCACCAAGTGATAACATTTTGGCGTATTTTTTACAACTTTTATTTACACAGTAATAATAAGCGTAGTGTTTACCGGTGTGACTTTTGGACCAGCCGGCGGTTAAAGAATGATGACAAACACCGCACAAAGTAAACCGTCTTAAAGGAAAATCAGGATGTTCGATTAATCGTTTGTTAATCGAGTGGTTGCTTTTACATTTCTGTATCTCCTGGCATTTGTTCCATAGTTCCATTGAGATTAAAGGTTTGTGTTTCCCCGGTGTCAGTTTTCCATGCTTGGGTTTAAGAAGACCAATATAAAAAGGATAGTTCAAAATTCTTTTAATCTCCTGTTTCATGAAATGAAATCTTTTGGTTTTATAGTTTTTGACAATCCGAGTATTCATTAAATTCGAAAGAGATGAAAATGTATATACGCCCAAAGAGTAAAGCTTGAAAATATCAATAACGTCTTGATAACAGCTTGTGTCCCAAACAGCCGGAGCCAGATGACCGTTTTCGGTTTTATTTGATTTATAACCTAATGGAATCTGCCACGGCCACAAACCTTCTTCAACCCGCCGGTACATGCCGTTTGTCACCCTTTCTTTTCTTATTTCATTGTCATATTGGTTAAAGTTGGCTACCATTCCCTCAAACAGTTTTCCGGCAGGTGTTTCATCTATAGTTTCGGTGGCCGATCGTAAAACAATATTTAACTTTCGCAGCTCCTCCCTTAAAGTCAAATGCTGCAAAGTATCGCGAGCAAACCGGTCGAGTTTATAAACCAGTAAAATCTCGAACTTATCTTTATGTTTTTTGCAGTAACGAAGTAAATCAATAATCCGCTCGTAATTATCGCTTTTGGCCGAGACTGCCTCCCGTTTTTGAATATCAAATATCTCCAGTTTTTCTCGTTCACAATAACTTCGGCAAATTGATTCTTGAGTCGAAAGACTGGTATTATCAATCTGCCGATCACTACTGGTTCGAAGATAAATGACTACTTTTTTCATATTTTTCAATATTCAAATAGCCGCCCCGGTTGAGTACAAACCCTTACGGATCTGTCCGAGACGGCTATTAAAAAACCGTAAGGTCAGTTTGTACTCGTTTATAAGTATCACAATTTTAAATATTAAAATCAACTGCTAACGGTCGAATTTTCGTGAACGTTTGTATCAATCCATTTCATATCTTCTATGGTCAAGGAACTAAATCCCATTTCCTCTTTTATTTTTTTATACTCCTCTTCTGATTTTAAAGAATTACATCTATCCTTATATGAACTTATATCTGATATAGACGAAACTGTTTGCTTGTGAGCAAACTTTTGAGGCTGATTATCGGTATTCTCTTTAGAGATATTTGTTTGCTTATGAGCAATCAATTTTTGCTCTGAAGCAAATTCATTTTGCTTGTGAGCAATATAATCGTAATAGTCAACGACTTTACTATTTTTTGTAATTCTAGACAAAACTGACGTTTCTATAAGTTCAAATCCGACGACTTCGATCTTTTTGTTTTTATTAATTCTCCAAAAACCTTTTTCTATTAATCCTTCTTTAAGTTTTGATACATAACCGGAGGACACATTGAGTAGCCATTCTATCTCCTCTTGAGTAAGATCGATCACACCATAACTGACTTTTTTCTCTTTATCCCAACTAGCGAATGAAAGAATGGCTTCATAAAGAATAAATTCTTCCTTAGTTAATATTTGGTTATGAAGTAAAAGAAGAACACCTCTTCCAATTCCGTGATAACCATTTAGTTTTTTGATAATATCATTCGGTTCTCTCATAGGAAAATATCTTGTGCTTAAGATGAGTCATTGCTTCATAAAATTCTCTTGCGTTAACTTGTAACTCACCAAAAAAGAAATCAGATGAGAGTTTTTCACATTCCTCCTTGTTCTCAAATACAAACCAACAAATTTTTCCTTCCCAATCCATTCGGATAAGTTTTTGTTTCTTTACAATTAATGCTCCGGCCTCCCCAAGATCTTTTGTTGAATATTCAGTTGTCATAGAAAATATTTAAAATTTATAAAAATCTCTCATTTATTAGCCTCATAAAGTTGCGGATTTTTTTGTTTCAGTCGGTTGATGAGAGTATATAGCCCCTTACCTTCTTTTGGTCTAAAATTCCATAAAGGACAATCTGGAATTTCACAAAGAAGAATTTCCTTTATTTGACAACAGCAGCAGTCCAAACATTTCATGAAGATTGATTGTTGAAGGTTTTTAATTTCTTTTTTAAGGGCTAATTTTTTGGTTTTCATATGTTTTTTCATTTTTTCTTAAATTCAATTTTTCCAGCCGGCTATCGATAACATAATCGGAAAAGGCAATATAAAAATCCTTAAGTTCTTTAATTTCTTTATCGGTCAACCCAGCTGCCACATTGCCTAAAATCTGTCGGCATTTCTTAACGGTAAATTTATCTTCCATTGTTTAGATCATAGATGGAGCATTACAAAGCATCAATGGAAGCAAATGAAACAAAAGGTAACTTTTTGAAAGCAAAAACGCCTACTTTTCGACAGATAAAATAAACCCTTTTGAAGTGATTATTCTTATTTTATATGGAACTAACTTTTTTCTTAATTTGTTAATAGCGATATCTATATATTTATTGACTTTTGATTTGGTTTCTTTTTTGCAGCTTCTTTCATAGTCTTTATTTGATTCATATTCGAAAATTGTTTTATGATCGACTTTCTGGCTGTAGTTTTCCCAAAGACACTTAAAATATTTATATTCATTAGCCCAGGTATTGGGAAAAGTAAAAGTGATTTGATAATCTTTCATGAGATAGCCTTTTTCTTCTTTTTTCAAAAGTCCCCAGTTTCGAGGAGCTAGATTACCGGCTTTTTCACGGGTAGCAGTGATGAAATCTATTTTTTCAATCTTATTTCCTTTTTTCGCCGGTGTTTCGTCACCGAAAATAAATGAGGGGTTGATTTTGATTAAAACATGGCAATGTTCAGCCGGCCAGAAGAAAAAGCTCGGGTTTTGCGGGTTTTGAATAGGAGGTCGGCCAAGCTCTTTACAAGGATAAGATTTGCTGTTTAACTCATATTTAATCTTTTTGATGGTAATTTCCTTTTCTTCGGCTAAACGGTAGAGTGTAGTCGTAAAATGAATATTATGATCAAGGTTTCTATCAAAAGTTAAGCCGTTATCGGTTTTAACGATGGCAATAAACGGACCAACTATCTTCTCAGTTATCCAGAATTCGTCAGTTTGCTTTTCCATTCTTACGGCTCCAATATATTGCTTTAGTAGTCGTTTCTGTTCGGCAATGCCATAGGGATTAGTTGCTTCTTTATCATGAAGCATACCGATATAACGACACAGTTTCGACCAGTCGACAATTTCAAGATATATTTCGGGATTTTTCTTTTTCACCGGTTCAAAGCGGGGAGTAACCATGTGAGGGATAAGAATTCCTATTCTTTCCAAACTTCTGATTATTCCTAAACTTTTTACTCCACAAACTCCGCAGTTTTCGGCAAAATATTTTTCAGCTGCAGGCGAATTGAGAATAACAATCTCGGCAAGATCAGCTTTTTCTTCATACGCGTCATAAAGCTGGGTAATCAAACCCATTTCCTCATCAATTCCTAACTCTTTCCAGAATGGATTAGTTTTGATTTTCATATCAATTTACATCTCTTTTTTCATTTTATCAGAATTCAGACAGTTACCATAAGGCACCAAAGTTTTATTTTTAATCGTCTTGCAATCTTATAAAGTATCTTAAAGCTTGGATTAGACTTTCCTCTCTCAATATCGGCTAAATAAGAACGGTCGATATAACAATCAAGTGCTAAATTTTCTTGAGAAAGATTATTTTTCTTTCTTAACTTTATTATTGCCTTTCCTAACCTTCCATAGATTGATCTATTATTCATATGAGAGGAAAGGGTAGGAAAAGAAAGTAAAAAACGCAATGAAGCGGCCCTAAATCATAAAGGGTTAATATCTGCTATAATTTAATCATAATATGAAGTATAAAATAGCCATTCTTGATAACATTAACCTTCTTTCTGAAGCAGAAGAGCAGCTTCAGACATTAGCAGATAATCCTTTGATTTTTCCTAAAGAGATAGAAGCTACAGAACAGGAATTAATAGCACGTACTTGGGGATGCCGAAGCAGTTTTAGTTAGTATATTAGGGAAAATTACAGAAAGCTATTTAACAGCTTGTCCGACAGTAAAATATGTTGGTCTATGTGGTACTTCAACTGCCAATATAGATTTTCAAGCTATAAAAAAACATAAGATTGTTTTTAGTAATGTTATTGATTATGGAGATGAACCGGCAGCCGAATATATGTTTATGTTGCTTCTTATGTTGGCAAGAGGCGTAGGAAAATATCAGTGGCAAAAAATGCCTACAGAGATTATGGGTAAATCGATCGGCATTATCGGTTTAGGTGCATTAGGTAAAGCAATTGCAAATTTAGCGTTAGGTTTTAAGATGAAAGTTTTTTATTTTAGCTCACATCGTAAATCTGATTGGGAAAAACGTGGGCTTGAATATATGGATTTGAAAACTCTGTTACAAAATAATGATGTTGCTGCTATTAGCACGCCAACTAATGTTAAGGTTTTAGGAAAACCAGAGTTTGAAATTATTAAACCTAATTCCGTGTTGATGTATTTAAGTTCAGGCGAAGCTTTAGATAAACAAGCATTTATTGAGTAGATAACTAAAAAAGAAAACTTTGCCTTATTTAATTATTCAGCTGGAGATGGGTATTATCAATCTTTTAAGGATTTATCCAATGTAATTTTCCCGAAAGTAATCGCTGGTCATACACGGGAAACAAAAGTAAGATTAGGACAAAAAGTTATTGATAACTTAATGAATTATTTTAATAAAAAATAATATTTACAAATTTAGTTACCTATCTATGAAAAATATAGAATTCACTGTCGATGGGTTAACTCTGAGAGGAGATATCTTTTATCCCGAAAAAATATTGGATAAAAATCCTTCTATTCTTTTTATCCATGGTTGGACAAGCGAAAAGAAAAGAAGTTTCCAGTACGCAGAAGCACTAATAAAATTAGGTTTTATTGTAATGGTTTTTGACATGAGAGGTCATGGAATAAGCGAAGGAAATATCAATATTGCAACCCTAAAAGAATTTTTAAAAGATTGCATTACAGCTTATGATTATTTTTCTTCTATTAAAGGAGTAGATAAAGAAAATGTCAGTATTGTAAGTAGTAGTTTTGGTGGTTATTTAAGCTCGATGCTTACTGCAAAAAGAAAAGTAAAAAATCTAGTCTTGAGAGTACCTGCGGACTATGCCAATGATACGTTTGAAAAACCAAAGATGGGAAATGCTGGAGAAAATCCCAATGTTTTTAAATGGCGAGTGATCCCAAAGAAATATAACGAAACTTTTGCTTTACAAGCTTTACATGAATATGATGGAAATATTTTGATTATTGAGTCTGAAAAAGACTATAGTTCCTCATCCAATAATTCAAAATTATATTAATGCAGTCAAAGATAAAAGTAAATTAACTCATATTGTTATAAAAAATGCCCCGCATAGTATAAAACCGGGTCCCTTTAAGGAAGAAGTAACAATAATATTAGTTAATTGGTTTAAAAACAAATCTACATGATTAAAGCAATTATTCTTGATGTTGATGGAGTAATTGTTGGAGAAAAAATCGGATTTAATTCCCCTTACCCTCATCCTGATGTTATTAATAGATTAAAAAAAATAAGACAAAAAGGAATCTCCATTAGTCTTTGTACTGCAAAACCCCATTATTCAATTCAAAAAATAATTGATGATGCCGGATTAAACAATCTTCATATCACCAATGGAGGCGGAGCGGTAATTGATCCAATTGATAATCTTATTCTCAAAAAACATGTTATTAATAAAGAGCAATGCAAAAAAGTAATTAAGCAATATTTAGACAACGCAGTATATACAGAATTTTATTCTGTAAATGAATATTTTATCCAGGAAAGCCAAAAATCTGAATTGACTAAAACTCATATTCATATTCTTCAAAGAGATCCTCATGTCGTTTCCTCATTAATTGATGAAGTTCAAAAACAGGATATTGTAAAAATAATGCCGATCGCCAAAAATGAAGATGATAAAAAATGTTTAACTGAGTTATTCGAACCGTTCAAAAATGATCTAACATTGAGTTGGGGAATTCATCCAATCGCTCTACCACATTTATTTGGAATAATTACCGCTAAAGGAATATCAAAAAAACAAGCTGCTTTAGAAATTGCCAATAGTATTGGGGTTAAACCTGAAGAAATGTTGGGAGTTGGAGATAGTTCGAGTGATTGGCAGTTTATAGAATCTTGCGGATATGGTGGAGCGATGGGAAATGCAAGTGACGAGCTTAAAAAGCTAGTTTGTTCAAAAGGAAAAGAAAAGTCATTTGTTGGAAAATCAGTAGATGAAAATGGAATTTTAGATATTTTCAATTATTTTTCTGTTTGATTTTTTATGATAAAAGCATTTTTATTTGATCTCGGCGGAGTGCTTTTCACTAATGGTACTAAAAAGTTCATCTCATACATAAGCAGTCAATATAGTCTTAATGAGGATAATGTAAAAGAAATTATCGATGGTAATATCGGTAGTCAATATCGCGAAGCAAAAATCTCCAGAGATGAATTCTGGAAGCATGTTAAAGAAAAATTAAACTTGAAAGAGTCTTCTGATGAACTTGAAAAAGAATGGATTAACAGATATGAACTTATTTCCGAAACAAAAGAAATTATTTCGAAATTAGCAACAAATTATAAAGTTTATTATCTTTCAGATAATGTTAAAGAAAGAGTGGATAAATTAGATGAAAGATTTCATTTCATTTCGCTTTTTACAGATGGCATTTTTTCTCATAAAGTCGGAGTAAGAAAACCTGATCCAAAGATTTATCAATATGCTTTAGAAAAGACTAAGACACTTCCACAAGAAACCGTTTTTATTGACGACAAACCAAAGATGCTTGAACCGGCAAAAAAATTAGGCATGATAACAATTCTTTTTACTACACCCAATAAATTAAAAGAAGATTTAATCCATCTTAGACTCTATTTTTAAACTATGAAATTAATGTCTTACAACATACTTAATGGTGCTAAGGATACTTTGCCACTTGTTATTAAAGCCATAAAATCAGAGTCACCAGATTATTTGACTATAAACGAGGCTAATACGTTCGCTTCTAACAATAATGAAATTCTTGATAAAGTTGCAAAAGAGTTAGATTTTCCATATTTTGATATCGCTTTGTCCGGTGAGTATGATTATCACGTTGCGGTCTTTTCAAAATATCCATTTCTCGAAATACATAAACTTCAACCATTAGCAAGAGCTTGTTTAGTCACCAGAATTAAAACAGAAATAGGTGAGCTAACTATCGCCAGTCTACATCTAACACCTTATACCGAAGATTTAAGACATCCAGAAATAGATTTAATTACTAAATTTCAGAAAAAATATGTAAATAAGATCCTTATGGGTGATATGAATTCTTTATCAAAATACGACGGCTACGATTCAAAAATAATAAAAACATTTAATGATATGCAAATAAAAAAGTTTACAACCGGTGGGAAGTTTCGCTTTGACGCGATTAATAAAATCATGTCAGTTGGCTACTATGATTCTGCTTTTGAAATGAAGAAAAATAAAGATTATACGGCACCAACATCTATTAATGAATATTCAGCGCATTCAAACATGCGACTGGATTACATTTTCCTATCAAAATCTTTATTAAATCATTTAAAGGATTATTTCGTAATAAAAAATAATATTACGAAAAAAGCATCAGATCATTACCCAATAACAATAGAGTTAAAATAGCAAATATTTATCTTGCCTCTAACTAGCCGCGAAACCTATTCAATCCAAATCCGGTAATGGCCAATAACCGGTGAAGACTGGCCACAATTGTCATGGAGAATTGGCAGACTGCATATGGAGAAATTACTTTACTCCGCAAGCTTTGAGAATTTCTAGATCCCTAAAAAGTACAGTTTCATTAGTTGTATACATTAAACCTTTGTTTGGTTGAAAACCAAACCCCAAGTAAATAACTTCAATTCCTCTTTTTCTTGCTTCCTGGACAGCCGGTTGAAGATCAGAGTCAGAACTGCATAAAATAGCCGTTTTAATTTTTTTATCCGCAGCCATTGCCACTAAGTCAACGGCAATTTTGACATCGACACCTTTTTCGCGGAATAGCACCTTTGTTTTGTGATCGACAGTCACTTCCTGACCGCGAACATTACCGGCAATCAAAAATTCAAAACCTTGTTTCTGTAAGTTGGTTTTAAGATAGCGTTGAAACAAAATAAGCTCAATTGATTTGTCTTTGGTTTTGGGGTGAAAATGAAGTTTGGCCGCATAAAAGATTTTTCTCGTGATCTTATATTTCTCCAAAGCTTTATTGAGAAGATAATTAAGATCAATTTTTGATAAATCTCCTTTTTTGATATTTACCTTTTCTTTCCTTAAGACATCCTCTACTTTATGAAGGAAGTTTTCGCCATCAATAAACAAAACTATATTGCTCATGAAATAAGTATAACAAAAAAAACCTCGTCGGGCTTGCGCATGGACGAGGCGTTTATGACATTAATATACTTTACTTCTAGCCCAAAGTCAATACCAATAGAAAGCTGTTGTTAGGCTATAAGTTGATAGTTGCCCCTCGTAAAGTTGGGTAAATTCTCAATCGCTATCTGTCGGGGCAACAATATTTAAACAACTAACGTATTCGGTTTAAGGTTATTTATTGGTATAAGCGGTGTGATCAAATGAACCCGAACATCACCCAGAGATAAACTAAAAAGCAAATCATTCCGCTTGTTGCAAGCCCATCACTGCCGTGCCTTCTTACAGTTAGTCAATAATAAGAAAAACCACACTACATTGTTTTTTTCTTCTAATAGGCTATCGTCTGTGTGCTTGCTAGTTGTTTGTTTATTGCCCGCCTCCCTCCTTCGCCTTCGGCTACGGAAGGCACAGTCGGCGGGTTTTGTTCGGGCAAGTAATCAGCCCTCACAATATAAGTGATTTTTTGATAAGCAAAAAATCACTTGCGATTATCTGCGTTTCCACTAATAAGAGAATTCCGTTCACGATTTTATAAGTCTTTTGTCGAGCCTTCGTGAACGGTGTGGAAACGCAGCACCGCACTAACCAACTACAAAAGAAAAAACAAGAGAAGAATACATAAAGTTTTATAGACGGCAGTCTTCTTAAAGTTTATTTGTTCTGTCCTTGATTCCAATTATAAGGGCAAAAAAGGTTTGTCAAGAACCGCTCTACGCCTATAGAAAAATCGTATTATAATTTACGACTTCGTCGTTTTAATTTTAAGGCTGACACGATTTTTCTGATAGTCTCCGAGCTATCCTTATAAAAGAGTCGGGATTTCTTGACAACCACCCGCCGAATAATGAAGATGGCGGGCTACCTTTTTTTAGCCCTTTACCCCGTTTTTGAAGGACAGAACAGATTGTCTATTGATTATCAGTTTTCTGTCTTTCAAAGAACTTATGTTAGAGACTATTTTGGCTGATATGATTATTCTTCCGGTGGTGGTTTTCCTCGTTGCCAGATTTTCACACAGGAAGTAAGAGCCGGAGTGGGTTGAGCTGAACCGTTTTAGAGCCTACTTGAGATCTCCAGATTTCATCAAAAGACGTGACAAGTTATTCGAAACCAGTTTGAAAGGAGGTGGTGACAATGGATAAATTACGAGAAATAGTTGCTGAAATTTCAAGATTACGCGAAGAGTTGGAAAAAGATCTTGAAAAACAGTCAGATGCTTTATTGGTTGAAGATAAAAAAAGGTGAGGATGGATTAGATCCTCACCAACGGGACACAAATATTGCTATTTGATCCCAGTGCTAAATTCTCGCGAACTTTTGCACATTATTATTTTAGCAAGAATTTTAATTACATGATTATCAAGATTTCGGAAAGATTAAAAGAGATCTTAACTGATTGTCTGAGGAGTGAAGATAAGGTTGACCAGGATAAAGAGCATTTCTGGGTATTTCACCTTGACTGCCGGAACAGGATCAAGTTACTTGAACTGGTGAGTTTAGGGACCTTAAATTCCAGTCTGGTTCATCCCCAAGAAGTATTTACCCGAGCAGTTGGTGAACGGTCAGCTCAAATCATCATTATTGCCCACAATCACCCGTCAGGTGAAGCAAATCCGTCGGATGATGATATTAGCCTTACGAAACGTTTGGTTAAGGCGGGTGAGATATTAGGGATTGAGTTACTGGACCATATAGTGGTTAGCAGTAATTCGTTTATCAGTTTCAAGGAAAAATCCTTAATCTGATTATTACAAATTTAATTTTAATTCTATGAGTAACAATCAATTATCGCGATATTATCAGTTGAGAAGAAAAATCATGGGGTATTACCTCGGTAAAACAGAGATTAGACCCACGAGTGAAGAAAATTCTGAGTACGTAAAACTATTTAATCTTTATGTCTGGAATGTTAAAGACCAAAATTAATAGTTTGCAATTAGCCGCTGGTGTGAAGAGTAATCTTTATACCGGCGGCTTTTTTTATAGTCCGAAAAAGAATATTCGTAATCGAATAAAAACTTCAGCTTAAATATTGTCAGTTAAATTAAGAGGTTTCAATATTTGCAACAAATTGCTCAAAGATTTGATAAAATCATCTATAGTTGGGTTCGAAAGAACGAACTCAAAGTCCACTATTAAATTTTTATTCCGTATCTTTTGGCAGCTATTTTAATGATTCTAAGAAGAAGTTCCTCATACTTAATCCCTGCAACTCTTCCAGCTAAAGGAAAATAAGAAGACATTGACGCCTCAGGAGGTACAATACCAGCTGGAGAATTAATCTCTAAAACATAAGGTCTATCTTTTTTATCGCACCTGATATCAATCCGACACCAATCCAATACCCCAAGCGCCTTCCAGATTTTGAAGCAAATTTTTTTTATTTTCCTATATAAATTTTTGTCGATTTTTGCCGGACATATAAGGTAATCGAGATGATTATCTTCAAAATACCATTTTACTTCCAGAGAATCAATCGATTGATATTTTTTCGGCAAAATTTTATGGTTAGATTCTATTATCGGCAAAATTTCCGGAGGATTACCAAGCATGGAAACAGAAAATTCTCTGCCGTCAAGAAAAGGTTCGACAATTGCCGGCTCATTAAAGATACTGATTATTTTTTTTACTTGCTTTTTGAGAGAGACTTCATTATAAACTACACTTTTGTTTGTAATCCCCATTGAACTTCCTTCAGCAACCGGTTTAACGATTAAAGGAAATTTCAAGACTTTGTCCAAACTATCCTTCTCAGATTCAAAAACTTGAAATAGGGGAGTAGGAATCCCATTAGCGATAAAAATTTCCTTGGCTTTTGCTTTGTTAAGAGAAAACGCGTGAGTCAACGGAGACGATCCGGTATAAGGAATTTTGAGCATCTCTAACATGGCGGGGATCTGAAGTTCCCGATCATTTCCATGAAGACCTTCAGCAATATTGAAAACTAGGTCTATTTTGCTTTTTAACCGATAAAGTTTTAGATAGGCTTTTTCGTCGACTTCGATAGGAAAAATCTTAAAGCCTAAATTTCTTAGATGTTTAATCTGCCATTTTATCGTAATTGGATCATCAAAATCTCCCTGTAATTGATCCCGATAATCTTTTGGGTCTGGATACTGATGACGGACATTATAAAGAAAGGCAATAGTTTTCATAAAAAAGTGTGATTAATTAATCTTGGCAAGTAATTCGAAGAGGTCTTGCTGCAACTGATAAGCTCTTTTTTTGTTTTTCCCCAAAACCGTATAAAGTAATTGTTTTTCTTTAATTGCAGCCGCCGATGAAATCACCACCCCTTCTTTCTTTTTTTTGTCATAAACGATTGGCTTAATTACGTCTAATACTTTTTCAAATGTCGTAATTGTTTGCGATTTGAATTTATAATCATTTCTGTTGAGGACATAGACATCGGAAAAAAAGTCCTCACCGTAAAGATCGTACACCAATTTATAAATATCAGTGCCTCCGGTATTTCTCGTATTTGATTCGCAAACATAGATATGGCTGTTTTTACCGGCAATCATGTCGATGTCAAAGTGGCCCCGATATCCTTCTTCGGCGTATTTTTCAGCGATAAAGTACCCTGTGTCGGTAATTCTTGCCGCCATTCTTTCGTTTACCACATCTTCATGGATATCCAAACCATAATACTTACCTTCTTTTGTTACCATCATGACACAGTAATATAGCATTTCAATTTTTCCATTTCTAAGAATCTTAAACTCAATGTTTGGATATGCCCCAAAAGCCAGGTAGTTAACATTTATTAGTTCTTCAATAATAATCGGAAATCTTTCCCAATATCCATCCTCGCTTAAAAGCTCATAGATTCTTTTTTCGCATGATTTGTAATCTCGAGGCAGTTCTCCTTCACGGAAAATTAATACTCCATGTCCTCCTGAACCTTTATTTGTTTTTAAAACAACTCCTTTTTCCCTTATATAAATATTAGCGGCAATTTTGGCTGCGTCTAGCTTACCAACACAGATAACACCGTCAGGCATTATAAAATCAGGTTCAATCGCCCGACTCTGTTGAGCTAACTGCCTTATCCCCGATTTACTGCCAAAAAAATTAACCGTCCAGGCGTTCTCAATATTGGGAGCTTCTGGGGTATAAACATTCAAACCGAGTTGTATCATTCTTTCTTTTAATTCTAAAAATTCTGGCGATGTCGCGTAACTTACTAATTTTATCTTTTTATATTTCTTGGCCTTTTGAACCAAATCCCCAAATAACTGTTTATCTGTATACAAGTCTTTACAAATTAAGCCCGTTCTTTTTTGGGGAACATAGATATCAACTTTTTTGTTAGTGGTTATGGATTGAAAATAATTCTTAAAATAAGTAGATATTTCTATAGGTGAAATATAAATAAACTCGTTTTCTTCAGCGTTAGCAAAGAGGTAACATTCCGAGGAAGAATTACAATCATTAATCATTTCAAATCTTTTGTCTATCGGCTGGATTGAAGAAAGAAAAGACCATTCATCTTCAACAACATTATAGATATAGATAACTAATTGTCTCTTACTTAATCTGATAGATCTTTTTTTTCGAGAGCTTTTTTTAGGAGGTTTTCTTAAGACCTTCTTCTTCGTTTTTCTCATGTTTTTCCTGCCTGTCGGCAGGTAGACGAATAATCAACATTATTACCGATTTTTTCTAAATGTCAATACTTATTTTTTGCTATACTAAAAATATGACCCCAGTTTGTCCCGAAAAAGTCGGGACTACGTTAGGGGTTAATAATAAAATTAATATGATGCTATGATAAATCAGTTGTCCCGTAAAGTGGGATAATAAAGGGTAATTATTACCAGTTATTATCTTTAAAGGAGGGACAACCTATGAA
>Ga0210024_1000903_pt1 | contig 27069 bp, 17 predicted proteins | sample CryGeymeta201525_FD_183988 | JGI IMG/M metagenome (GOLD analysis project Ga0210024, IMG submission 183988) | Groundwater microbial communities from Crystal Geyser aquifers in Utah, USA - Crystal Geyser metaG 2015-25 (SPAdes) (version 2) | ecosystem: Environmental > Aquatic > Deep subsurface >...
CACGTCGCTGCCGCGCAGGGTGCCAGCAGTGCTCGCGGTATGGACGGTGGCATTGCGGATCAACACATCCTGCGCGCTGGCAACGCTACTGGCGGCGAGCAGCACGAAGGCGATAACACGTCGCATGATGCGGTTCATGGCGATGCCTCCTGGCCGAGCATGAAGTCCGACGTCGGTTGGTGTGCGGGATCATTGCGGTCGTACAACAGCGCGCCATCGATGAACACCTGGTCGGCCTTGGCGTACACGCTGAACGGGTTGCCGTTCCACACCACCACATCGGCCATCTTGCCGGCCTCCAGGGTGCCGGTATGTTCGAGTACGCCCAGTGCGCGCGCGGCATTTTCGGTGAGCCAGCGGATCGCGCGTTCCGGCGCGATGGCGATGCCAACACGTTGTGCACTGCCGATGACCTTGGCGGCCTCCTGATTCAGCCGTTGAATGCCTTCGGCTGAATCCGAATGCACGATCGCGCAACCGCCCTCGGGCCGGTCGACCAGCGCGATGTTTTCCTCGATGCCGTCATAGGCTTCCATCTTGAAGCCCCACCAGTCGGCCCAAAGCGCGCCGCAGATGTGCTCCTTCGCCAGCACGTCGGCGATTTTGTAGGCTTCCACGCCATGATGAAACGCCGCGATCTTGAAGCCGAACTCATCCGCCAGGGCGATCATGTTGGCCATCTCGTCGGCCCGGTAGCAATGGATATGGACCTGAATTTCGCCGTTCAGCACGGCGGCCAGGGTGTCCAGACGCAGGTCGCGTTTCGGTGCCTTGGCGGGCTCGGTTTTTTTATCCTTGCCGGCCTTGGCGGTGGCCTTGGCGTAATCGGCCCATTGCTCGGCATACTCACGCGCTTCGCTGAACGCGGCGCGATAACCGGCCATGTTGCCCATCCGGGTCATCGGCGATTGCATGCGGGTGCCATACACGCGCTTGGGGTTTTCGCCGCAGGCCATCTTCAGGCCATGCGGGGCACCGGCAAACTTCATCGCCTGCATGGTGGTCGCCGGCACGTTCTTCAGCGTCACGCCACGGCCGCCGATCAGATTGGCCGAGCCGGGCAGCACTTGCATGCTGGTGATGCCGCCAGCGAGCGCCTTGGCAAAGCCGGGGTCCTGTGGCCATACGCCATGCTCGGCCCACACCTGCGCGGTCACCGGCGCGCTCATCTCGTTGCCATCGGCGCTGGCGGTGACGCCAGGGCTGGCGTACACGCCCAGATGCGAATGCACGTCGATCAGGCCCGGGGTGACCCATTTGTCGCGGGCATCGATTTCAAGGCTGCCGTCCGGCACCTGCAACTGCGTGCCCAGCGCGGCAATCTTGCCATCACGCAGCAGCACATCGGCGTTGTCCAGGCGCTGCCCATTGCCGATCAATACGGTCGCGTGGCGCAGCACGGTGGCGCTCGACGCGAGCGGTTGATAGGTGCTCGCAAAGGCCTCGCCAGCGGCCGCTGCGGCGATTGCCGGTAGCGCCAGCAGGGTGCTGCTCAGCGCGCAAATCAGGATAGGTCGCATGGGGCTCTCCGGGCAGCGAAACAGCGACGTTACCGACTTGAGTATGCGTTGCCAAGCTGCGGCGCATTACAATGCTGGGGAAACGACGAGAGAAAAGCATGAAGACAAAACAGGAAATCGTGAGCAATTGGCTGCCGCGCTACACCGGCGTGGCGGTCGAGGAGTTTGGTGAGCATGTGTTGCTGACCAACTTCGGTGGCTACCTCGACATGTTCTGCCAACTAACCGGTGCCACCATGCAAGGGGCTGACCGGCCGATGTCCAGCGCCACCCACGATGGCATCACCATGATCAACTTCGGCATGGGCAGCGCCAATGCCGCGACGGTGATGGACCTGCTCACTGCATACGAGCCCAAGGCGGTGCTGTTTCTCGGCAAGTGCGGCGGGCTCAAGCGCAAGAACCAGTTGGGCGATCTGATCCTGCCGATTGCCGCGATTCGCGGTGAAGGCACGTCCACCGATTACCTGCTGCCGGAAGTGCCGGCGCTGCCGGCGTTCGCCTTGCAACGCGGCGTTTCAACGATGATCCGCGACCTCGGCCACGACTACTGGACCGGCACCGTGTACACCACCAACCGCCGGGTCTGGGAACACGACGAGGACTTCAAGGATTACCTGCGCAAGCTGCGCTGCATGGCGATCGACATGGAAACCGCCACCATCTTTTCGGTCGGCTTTGCCAATTCCATCCCGTCGGGCGCGCTGCTGCTGGTTTCCGATCAACCGATGATCCCGGAAGGGGTGAAAACCGAGGCCTCCGATCGCAAGGTCAGCGATGGCTTTGTGCAAGCGCACATCACCATCGGCATCGAAGCGCTCAAGCTGGTGCGGCGCAACGGCAAAAGCGTCAAGCATCTGCGCTTTTGAGTGGTGGCCCGCACGGCAGCGAACAAGCGCTGCGTCAACGCGGTAGCGGCGGGGCACGCCGCGCGGCCAAGGCAACGGTGGTCAACGCGCTCGCAGATACCGGTTCCGTTCGCTACAAGCGGTCGCCACCGACTGTTCGCCAGCGACGGTTACCAGATAAAGTTCAGCGCAATCAGGTCGGCTTTGCCGTCGGCAACCCGCACTTTGCACTGCACGGTTTGCTTGGCCTCGTTGGTCATGCCCGGGTTGATGGTGATCGGCCCGGACAGCAGCAGCAGTCCGTTTTCGGCAACATTGACGCTACTGCGCAGGGCGCCGTGATCGAGTGTGAATGCCTTGTCGGTGAACTTGTCGGCGACGCCATTGGCGCAGGCTTTTACTGCCAGCGCAGGGTCGTCGGTTGCGGCACAGCCGGCCAGCAACACTGCCAGCGCCGCCGTTGTGGTTGTCGCTTGCCATCTCATGTTGCACCTCCGCGGTGGAAGAAGCCCCTCCCGACGGCTTGCAACTGCCGTCGGCTGCCTCCGGCATGCGGCCAATCCCGCATACCAACGCGTACGTTAGCGCAAATACTCTATTTCCACCAACTTTTGCCCAATCCGCCGCCAACCACCGCCACCAGCGCCGCTGCCAGCGCAGCACGTCTGGCGCGCTAACGCGCGGCTCAGTAACGCGGCACGCCGGGGTCGATCTGCTGCGCCCAGGCGTCGATGCCACCTTCGATGTTGTACACGTTGTGAAAGCCCAGACCACGAAAGTGCTCGGCGGCTTGCCGGCTGGAATTGCCGTGATGGCACAGGAACGCCAATGCGGTGTCCTTCGGCAGGGCAGCCAGAGTTGGCAAGCTGCGCTCATCGAGCACCTGATGCGCGGGCGGGAATGGCGCGAGCACGCGATCAGCGCTCGGGCGCACATCGATCACGGTGATGTCGCCAGCGGCGATGCGTTCACCCAGCGCGCTCACGCCAAGGGCTTGTACCGGCGCCGGCGCGTTGGGGTTGCGAATCGCCAGGCCGGCACCACGCACGTCTTCGACCCAGTCGATTTCCATGCCGTTGGCGCGTGGCGCGCTGATCACGTCGATGTACAGGTTCAGCCCGCGTAGCGGCACCACCAACGCGTTGCCGCTGATTTCCTTGAGTGCGAATTGCGCGTTGAACGCCGCGTCGATGCTCAGGTGCAGGCCGGTGCCGGCTGGCACATCGGCCATCGCATTGCCGATCGCGGTGGCCGCGGTTTCGCTCATGCGGATGCTCGGCAGGCTGCGATCCGGTGCCGGCAAGCCGAGCAATGCATGCAGTTCACCGGAATTGACCAGTTGCTCGATGATATCCGAGCCACCGACCAGCTCACCGGCGATGTACAACTGTGGAATCGTCGGCCAATTGCCGAATACCTTGATGCCATCGCGGATCTCGGCGTCGGCGAGCACGTCGACCCCGTGAAAAGGCACGCCAAGCCCGCTCAGAATGCCGACCGCCTTGGCCGAGAAGCCACACTGCGGGGCATTGGGCTGGCCTTTCATGAACAGCACGACGCGGTGGGCGTCGAGCACGATTTGGATGCGCTCGCGCAGCGCGGGTTGAATCGACATGGCACAGCTCCAGACAGGTTATCGCGCTATTTTACGCGCTGGTGCTGCGCCGCGCTAAGCGCTCTGGTGCAGGCGGTTCGGGTGATGCGACAGGCTGGCCACCGCCGGCAATGCGGTGAATGCGAGCGCGGCGATCGCCGCCGGCTGCACGCGATCGCCGCGCGCGTTGGCCAGGCAGGTGCGCTGCTCGGTCCAGTGCATCAGTTCCAGATAGCCGCTGTGGTCCTCGGTCAGCGCGGTGCAGTGTTCCACCCAATCGCCGTCGTTGCAGTACAGCACGCCATCGATTTTGCGGATGCCACCAAAATGAATGTGGCCGCAAATGTGGCCGTCAAAACCCTGTGTGCGGGCGGTTGCGGCAACCAGATGTTCATATTGCTGGATATAGGCCAGTGCACGCGCGATGCGCGACTTGATGATGATGGTGAATGGCAGGTAAGGCAGGGCATGCCGATGCCGCCAGCGGTTGAGGTGGCGATTGGCCCAGCAGATCAACCGCTGTGAGGTGTCGCCCAATCGGTAAAGCCAGCGCCTGCCACCGTAATGCGGGTCAAACTCATCACCATGGCTGACCCGGAAGCGGCGGCCATCGGCGCCGATATGTATGGCGTCGCGCATGACCCGGATAGCGCCGATGCGACGCCCGGCAAAGCGGCGCATCACGGCATCGTGGTTGCCGGGTATGTAGATCACCTCGGTGCCGGCACGCGCCATGCGCAGCAACTGCCCCAACACTGCGGCATGGGTTGCCGGCCAGTAAGGTTGCCGATCCAGGGCTTCCAAATCGACGATGTCGCCGACCAGATAAAGCCGTTGGCAGCGCATCGTGCGGAGAAAATCGAGCAGGTATTCCGCTTTGCAGTCCGGTGTTCCCAGATGCACATCGGATACAAAGACAGTGCGTAGTGGTGGCGATGCCATCGTGATCCCGGTTGCCGAATCGGCCACACGATTCTGGCAATGGCGCATATCACCGCGATGACCAAAGCATTCCGGTTTTGTTACAGGGGCAACCGTCGGCACCAATCAAAAACTCAGCCCCAATGCCGCACACGCCGTGCGCACCTGCTGCCGGGCATGGTCCAGTGCGTCGCTCAGCGGTAGTATCCGCGGCCGGCCATCAAGCGTGCATTCCAGCGAACGGGCGAGCAACCAGGCATGGGCCTGATAGGCGCCTTCGGCGCAGGCAGCATCCCAGATGCCGGCCATGTGGATTGCATCGATCAGTGCTGCGGTATCGCGCGGTACCACCAGTGCCGGGTAATGCGCCGCATGCGCAAGCACCGCCGCCTGCACGGCAAATTCCAGATCGACCAGCCCGCCCTCGCCATGCTTGAGATCGAAACGGCCCGGCGTGGAGCGATCCAGTTCGGCACGCATGCGCTGGCGCATTTGCCGCACATCGTCGGCCACCGTGCGCTCGTCGCGTGGCAGGCGAAGGGTATGTGCCCGCGTTTGCTCAAAGGTGTGCAGCACCGATGCCGCGCCGGCTATGGCGCGGGCGCGCACCAGCGCCTGATGCTCCCACGCCCACGCGCGTTCGCGTTGGTAACCGGCAAAGCGCGCGATGCTCGATACCAGCAGGCCGCCGGCACCATCCGGGCGCAGCCGCAAATCGGCTTCGTACAGCCGCCCGGAAGGCGTCGGCAGCGATAACAGACTGACCAGTTTTTGTACCAGCTTGGCGTACCAGCGTGGCGCATCGAGCGGGCGCGGTCCATCGGAAACGGCATCGACCGGCGCATCGTAAACAAACACCAGGTCCAGATCGGAGGCAAAGCCCAACTCGTTGCCGCCCATGCTGCCGTAGCCGAGAACGGCCAGACCATTGCCTGGTGCAGGGCCGTGGTTGACCGCCACGTCGGCCGTTGCCATCGCCAATACCGCGTCCACCACCACCTGCGCCACCCATGCCAGTTGTTGGGCGCTGCGCGCCGCCGGCTGGCGTGCAGCCAATGCGGCCAGGGCAATACGAAACGACAGCGCGTGGCGGAACTCGTTGAGCACGCGCAGTCGCTCCTCGGTGTCGTCCGCTGCCAGACCGGCCGAGGCACGCGCCAGTTCGCTGCGCAGGCTGGATTCGTCGGGTGGCAAATCGACGTAACGCGCATCGAGCAGTTCATCGAGCAGCAGCGGATGCTGCACCAGATGTTCGGCCAGCAGCGCGCTGCGGGCGATCACATCGACCAGCCGCGCCAGTGCCTTGGGTGCTTCGTCCAGCAGCGCGAGATAGCTGCTGCGGCGGACGATGGCGCCGAGCAGGCTGAGCAGCCGAGGCAGTGCGGTCGGTGGATCGCTGCTGGCGCCGGTGGCGTGCAGCAAGGCGGGCAGCACCCGGTTCAGGCGGGTGCGACCGCGCGTGGACAGCGTGCGCAATACCGGTGATGCGGCAAACTGGCGTACGGCGGCATCGGCGCCTTGTGCATCGACAAAGCCGGCGTCAGCCAGCACCTCGGCATCACCGCCATCCGGCAGGGCGCGCCAATAGCGTTCCAGCGCGCTCGCCTTGGCGGTGCGTTTGCGCGGCGCCAGTAGCCGCTCAAACTCCGCACTGACTACGCTGCGGTGCTGCTGCAAATCATCGTACAGCGCTTGCCAGTGCGGGTAACCCAGCGCCGTCGCCAGGCGCAGACGGGTGAATGCATCGTCCGGCAATTGATGGGTTTGTTGATCGGCCAGCATCTGCAGGCGGTTTTCGAGCCGGCGCAAAAAGCGGTAAGCCGTTGCCAGACGCGCGGCGACCTCGTTACCGAAATGCGCGGCGTCCGCCAATGCTTGCAACGCCGCCAGCAAACCACGCTGGCGTAGTTGCGGTTCATGCCCAGCGCGCACCAGTTGCAGTGCCTGCACCAGAAACTCGATCTCGCGGATGCCGCCCGGCCCGAGCTTGATGTGCTCGGCCATGTCGCGGCGCTCCACTTCCGCCGCGATCAGTGCCTTCATCTCGCGCAGGCCATCGAGCGCGCCGTAATCGAGATAGCGGCGGTAGACGAATGGCCGCAGGGTATCGAGCAGGCGCTCACCGGCCGCCACATCGCCGGCCACCGGTCGCGCCTTGATCCACGCATAGCGTTCCCAGTCACGGCCTTCGTGCTGAAAATAGTGCTCCATCGCGGCGAACGGCAACGCCAACCGGCCGCTGCTGCCGAACGGACGCAGGCGCATGTCGACGCGGTAACAAAAGCCATCGGCAGTGACCGCATCGAGCAGCTGGATCAGTTGTTGGCCGACGCGAGCGAACCAGGTTTCGGCATCCAGTGGCCGTTTGCCGGTGCTCTGGCCGGATTCGGGAAAGGCGAACACCAGATCCACGTCGGAGGAAAAATTCAGTTCGCGGCCGCCCAGCTTGCCCAGCCCGAACACGACCAGTGATTGTGGATCGCCAGCATGGTCGCAGACCGTGCCGTGCCGCTGTGCCATGTCGGCCTGCACCGCAGCCAGCGCAGCGGCGATGCAGCGGTCAGCCAGCTTGGAGGTGTTGCGCAATACATGTTCGATCGCGTGCGGGTCGGCGACATCCGCCGCGATCATCGCCAGTGAACCGGCAACGCGATATCGGCGCAACAGCGCCGGCCACTGTTCGCTGGCGTCGGGTGCGAGTACCGGCGCTGGCGGCAGTGGGTGTCTTGTCGTTGCCCACAATGCCGGATCGCGCAGCAACGCGGCAAAGGCGAAGTCGCTGGCGAGCAGCATGCCGTCGAGCAGGCGCATTGCGTCCGCGTCCTCGACAGCCAAGCCAGCGGCTTGCAGTCTGGCCCGTCGTTCGTTCAGCCAGTCTTTCAGCGCGGGTGAAAGGATGTGTGGGGCGCCGGCCATGCCGCATTCTGGCATAGCTCGACACGGTAACACTGGCGCGCACAGGGTGCGCGCCTACAGAAGCCCTGGCCCACAGGGTGCGTTCACCGCGCGCCTGAGCGCGAAGCGCGATCAGTTTTCAGCAGACGGCCTAAAGACTCGCGTTCACCGCGCGCCTGAGCGCGAAGCTTCGCGCGGCATTGTTCGCCGGCAGAGCCTGCCCCAGACGTGATCTGTGGCAGGCGCCCACGGCAGCGGTTCGGTCATTGTTCCATAAAACGGGGCATTTCAACCATCGCCGAGGCAACGCGCGAAGAAGTCCTCGGTCAGTTTGAGCCGATGCAGTGCATCCTTGCCGCGCAAGCCGTGTTTGGCGCCGGGATAGGTCATCAGCTCGAATGCCTTGCCACGCTTTTGCAAGGCGCTCATCAACTGTATCGAGTTGCTGAACTGCACGTTGTCGTCGGCCATGCCGTGGATCAGCAGCAGTTTTGCGCTCAATCCATCGAGGTGGGTGAACACGCTGCTCTGGCGATAACCCTCGGCGTTGTCGGCGGGCAAGCCCATGTAGCGTTCGGTGTAGTGGGTGTCGTACAGCTCCCAGTCGGTCACCGGCGCACCGGCCGCGCCGCAGGCATAGGCATGCGAGGCTTTGGCCAGCAGCATCAGGGTCATGTAGCCGCCATTGGACCAGCCGTATACGCCGATGCGGTTGCCATCGACGAACGGCAGGGTGCGCAGCATTTGCAGGCCGCGCAATTGGTCATCCACTTCAACGTTGCCCTGTTGCCGGTACAGGGCGCTGCCAAAACGCACGCCACGGCGCGGGGTGCCGCGGTTGTCGATCGAGAACACCAGGTAGCCATGCTGCGCCAGATACTGGTTGAAGTCGGGCGACCAGCCCTTGCGCACGGTTTGCCCGGCCGGCCCGCCGTAAACGTACACCACCACCGGATACTTCTTGCGGGCGTCGAAATTGCTGGGCTTGATCAGGCTGTAATGCAGGATCTGCCCATCGGCCGCGGTCATCGCACCGTACTCGATCGGCAGATGGGCAGCGATGAAGCGTTGATAGGGGTGGCCTTCGCCGATGCGGTTTTCCAGCAGTGTGGTCAGCACCGTGCCGTCGGCGCGGAACAGTTGCGTCTGCGGCGGTGTGCTCGGGTTCGACCACAGGTCGACATAGACGCTGGCATTGTCGGCAAAGCGCGCTTCGTGCCACGCGCCTTCGACGCTGCGCCGGGTTGGGGTGCCGCCAGTCAACGGCAGTGCGTAGATGTGTTTTTCCAGCACCGAGTCGCGGCTGCCGCTGAAATACACCACGCCTTTGTCTTGGTCGAGTGCAAGCACGTCCTCGACCATCCACTCGCCCGAGGTGAGCGCCGTGGCCTCGCCACTGCGCATGTCGATCAGGTACAGATGCGCAAAGCCGCTGCGCTCGGAACTCCACAAAAACGCATCGCGGTCATCGAGGAAACGCAGATTGCTGTGCAGTGGCACCCAGCTATCGCTGGTTTCGCTGACCAGCACGCGCTGCTTGCCGCTGCCAAGGTCGGCCAGAATCAACTCAAGCCGGTGCTGGTCGCGGCTCTGGCGCTGGAAGCTCAACTCGTTCGGGTTGCGCCAATCGACCCGGGCCAGGTAGATGTCCGGGTTCTTGCCCAGATCGATCCAGCGCGGCTTGCCGCCCTTGGCTGCGATTACGCCCAACTGCACGCGGACATTGGTTTCGCCGGCTGCGGGGTAGCGTTGCTCAACCACTGCGGTGTGGTCGGCGTACATCTCGATGCGCTGCTTGACCGGCACCGCCGATTCGTCGATGCGCGCAAAGGCGATTGCGGAATCGTCCGGCGCCCACCAATAGCCGGTATGACGGTCCATTTCTTCATCAGCAACAAACTCGGCGACGCCGTTGCCAATCACCGCCGAGCCATCGAAAGTGAGCTGGCGCGCCGTGCCGTCGGCGAGGTCGATCAGCCACAGGTTGCGGTCGCGGATGAAGCTGACATAGCCGCCTTTGGGCGACACCTTGGCGTCGGTGGCAAAGCCTTCGCCATGGGTGAGTTGGCGCAACGGCGTTAGCGGCGATTCGGCGGTTTGTGTCGTGTTCGCGCGCAGGGGATACAGATACAGATCGCCACCCAGCGGAAACAGCAGCGAGCGGCCATCGGGAGAAAACTGATAATCGACGATACCGCTCAGCGCGCCGATGCGCTGCCGTTCGCGGCGCGCCTTTTCTTCGTCGGACAGGGTTTCCTCGCCGGCCAGTACGCGCGTGGAATCCACCAGCATGCGGGTCTGGCCGCTGGCCAGCTCGTATTCCCACAGATCCAGACGGAAGCGGTTGTCATCCTTGCCGCGCAGAAAGGTGACGCGCGAGCCATCGGGCGCAATCTTGGGTTTCATCAGGCTCGGGCCGGACAACGGGGCATCGCCGGTGAGCGCTTCGAGGGTGAGTTTGTCGGCACTGGCTTGCGTGGAGGTCAGCATGGCGAACACGATGATGAAGAAGACGGAGATGATTTTCATGGCAACGGAGTCCTTGCGCGTCTTGGCTGGGCCGGCCATCAGGGTAGCAAGTTGGCGCGCGCTCAGCGCAGTGCCAGTGCAATCCCGACAAATACCGCAAGTCCCACCCAGGCGTTGTGCATGAAGGCCCGGAAACAGGCATCGCGCTGGCGCCGCCGGGCGATCCAGAACTGCCAGCCAAGCAACGCCGTCGCCACCGCCAAGCTGGCGAAGTAGGGCCAGGCCAGGTCAAGGCGCTGGCCAAGCAACAGCATGCTGAGCACGAATCCGGCGAAAATCACCGCCTGCGCAAGCAGGTCAGCGGAACCGAACAGGATGGCGGTGCTTTTGGCGCCGACCCGCAGATCGTCGTCACGATCCACCATCGCATACCAGGTGTCGTAGCCGGTGGCCCACAGGATGTTGGCCATGAACAGCAGCCAGGCCGGTGCCGGCACGCTGCCGGTGACTGCGGCATAGGCCATCGGGATACTCCAGCCGAACGCCATGCCCAGATACACCTGTGGCAGATAGGTGTGGCGTTTCAGGTACGGGTAGCTGGCGGCGAGAAACACCCCGACCACGCTCAGCAGCACGGTCAGGCGATTGGTCAGCAGAACCAATCCGAATGCCACCACCATCAACACCACAAAGACGAGCAGTGCTTCGCGGCCCGATACTGCGCCGGTGACGAGCGGGCGGTTGCGGGTCCGCTGCACCTGGCCATCGAGCCAGCGGTCGGCATAATCGTTGATCACGCAACCGGCGGAGCGGGTCAGCCAGACGCCAGCGGTGAAAATCGCCAACAACGGCCACGGCGGCGTGCCCTCGGCGGCCAGCCACAGTGCCCACCACGTTGGCCACAGCAGCAGCAGCACGCCGATCGGCCGGTCGCCGCGCAGCAGCAGCCAGTAATTGCGGAGGCGCACACGAAGTGGCGCCCTTTGCGGCAGTTGGGCATTCATGGCGCGCAGGGTAGCAAAGACAGGCGGCTGCCAGCCATGCCTTAAGCGCATTCAAAGCCGGGCCGCTACACTGGACACTGGGACACAATGAGGTGGGTTGCGTGCGGATTTTGGTGGTCGATGATTCCGAACGGCTGCGTAGCGCGCTGGCGACCGGACTGGCGGGCAGCGGTTTCGCCGTCGACCAGGCCGCCGATGGCGGCGAAGCTCTGTCCTATTTGCACAGCGCCGACTACGACGTGATCGTGCTGGATTTGATGATGCCGGTTATCGACGGTATCGGTGTGTTGCGTGAAATCCGCCGTCGTGAACTGCACTGCCGCGTATTGATTCTGTCGGCGCGCGATCAAATCGGTGATCGGGTGCAGGCGCTGGATCTGGGCGCCGACGATTATCTGGTCAAGCCGTTTGCCTTTGAGGAATTGCGTGCGCGGGTGCAGGCGTTGGCACGGCGTCGTCATGACGAGCGCGCACCGTTGTTGACCCACGGCAAACTGAGTATCGATACCGTGGCGCAGAATGCGCGGGTCGATGATGAAGTGTTGCCGCTTACGCCGAAAGAGTTTTCGCTGCTGGTTCTGCTGCTGCGTCATCGTGGCCGCACCATGAGCCGCGAGGCGGTGTTCGAGCACTTGTACAGTTCCGAGAGCACGGCATCGGACAAGGTGATCGAGGTGCTGATGAGCACCTTGCGCGGCAAATTGAGCAAGGCGGGGCTTGCCGAGCTGATCGAAACCCGGCGCGGCTTTGGTTATCTGGTGAACTGATATGCGGCTTTCGTTCGTCGATCAACTCAGTGTGCTGCTGACAGTGTTGCTGGGCATTATCCTTTCGACACTATTCTGGTTTGTCGATGTGCGCATCGATGCGGAATTATATGGGCGTTTTGATCGCGGTCTGCAAAATCGCCTCAACCTGCTGGCCGACATGCAGGGTGTCGGTGCCGGTGGTGTGAAGTCAAACCGCCTTGAACGCTGGCTGCCGGAATATGCCGAGCAGGGTCATACCGCGTTCTACCAGATATGGGATGCGCAGGGTGCCACCGTGGCGCGGTCCGAATCGAGCAATGGCCGCGATTTGCCGGCTCCGCCAGCGCTGGAGCCAGGCGCGCCAGCGCTGTTTTACGACGTGGTATTACCCGATGGCCATGATGGGCGTGCCGCGCTGCGTCGTTACGCCTTGCCGGCCGGCGATTCGCGCGGCAGCCTGTCGTTGATGATTGCCGAAGAGCGGACATCGCTGGACGCACTGGAACGCAGCCTGCATTTTGCCTTGCTGGGTGGCACCGCCCTGGCTCTGGTGCTGGCGATCATCGCGGTGCGCTGGGTGGCGGTGCGCACCTTGGCTCCGCTGCAACGTCTGGGCGAGGCGGCCAGTAAAATCGATCCCGACGGCAAGCTCAACACACTTGAAGTGCAGGGCCTGCCGGCGGAATTGGCGCCGATGGCCGACAAGATCAACGTTTTGCTGGAACGGTTGTTCGCCACCATCGCGCGCGAGCGTCGCTATGCGCGCGATCTGGCGCACGAACTGCGCACGCCGATGGCGGAAACCCGTGCCATCGCCGAGGTGGCCCTGTTGACCGGCGATCACGAGGCATTGCGCCATAGCCTGACCGAAATCGCCGCCATCGGTGCGGAAATGCAGCGCGTGGTCGAAACACTGCTCATGCTGGCACGTTATGAAGCCGGTATGGACCGCCTGATTGCGGAGCCGGTCGAACTGGTGGCATTGGTCCGGGCGCAGTTGCGGCGTCTGGATGATGGCATTCGTGGCAAACGCATCCGCTTTGTTTTGTCGTTGCCACAGGAAGCTTGGGTGTTGGCCGACGCCAGTGCCTGTGAACGCATACTCTCCAATCTGTTGGGCAACGCGGTGGCGCATGCACCCGAGAACAGCGTCGCCAGCATCGATCTGTTCGACAAAGGCGGTGGTTACCAATTGCTGATTGGCAATGCTGCGCCGCGCTTGCGCAGCGATGACATGGCGCAGCTCAGTGGCCGGTTCTATCGCGGTGATGCCCCACCGAACCGGCACCATGCCGGGCTGGGGCTGGCATTGGCGCTGGCGTTGGCGAAAGCGCAGGGTTTGGCGATGCAATGGCAACTGGACGAAGGCTTGCGCTTCCAGGTCAGCTTGCGCGGCTTTGCGCCATTGCCGGATTAGCCACGCGTCGGCAAGCGCGGCGCGGCTGGAGCACGCAGCCTCTCGGCCAACGTCCGCGTTCAACCTTCGGCGGTTGCTGCCAGCACCGGCGGACTGCGCAGCCAGTGGGCCATGGCGTCGGCGGCCAGCGGCTTGCTGAACAAATAGCCCTGGAACTCATCGCAGCCTTGTTGCCGCAATGCCTGTACCTGCTCGCGGGTTTCCACGCCCTCGGCGACCACCGACATGTCCAGGGCATGGCCCAGGCCGATGATGACCTGGGTCAACTCGCGGGTGGTGGGGTCGCTCAACATGGTTTCCACGAAACTTCGGTCGATCTTCAGGTGTTGCACCGGGAAGCGGGTGAGGTAGTGCAGGTTGGAAAAGCCGGTGCCGAAATCATCCACCGCCAAACGGATGCCGTTCGCCTCGAACAACGTGAACGCCTGATGCAGGGTTTCGGTATCGCGCATCAGTGCCGATTCGGTGAGCTCCAACTCCAGCCGTTGCGGGTCCCAGCCGGCTGCCGCACAAATGCGCAACACGCGCTCGGCAAAATCGGGGTCGCGCAGTTGCACGGCGGAAACGTTCACCGCGATACGCCGGAAACGCAAACCTTGTGCAGCCCACGCGGCCGCCTGCCGGCAGGCTTCGTTCAGCACCCAATCGCCGATCGGAATGATTTCGCCGCTGTCCTCGGCCACGGCGATGAACTCGTCCGGCGGCCGCGATTCGCCGCTCGCCGTGGTCCAGCGCAGCAGCGCTTCGATGCCGGCGGTTTCGCCGGTCGTCACGTTGATGGTTGGTTGATACGCCAGCCGGAACTCGCACTTGCGCAACGCGCTGCGCAACTCGTTTTCCACGGTGAGACGGCGTTGTACGCGTTCCAGAAAAGCGTCGGTATAAAACTGAAAGGTGTTGCGGCCCAAGTCCTTGGCGGCGTACATGGCGGTGTCGGCGGCACGCATCAGATCGTCGAGATCGGTGCTGGTTTCGTTCCACAGGGCAATGCCGATGCTGGCGCCGATATGCAAATCGACACCCGCCAGCGAGATCGATTCCTGCAATGAGATCAGGATTTTGCGGGCGACAATGGCGGCATCGTCGGGGCGGCGGATATCGCGCAGCAGAATCAGAAACTCATCGCCGCTGAGGCGGCCGATGACATCGTGCGAGCGCACGCAGGCGCGCAGGCGGCCACCGACTTCGAACAAGAGCTGGTCGCCGATGGCGTGGCCCATCGAATCATTGACGTTCTTGAAACGATCCAGATCGATGAACAGCAGCGCCAGCATGGCCTTGCTGCGCCGGGCATCGTTGATGGCATCGCGCGCCCGCTGGTGAAACAGGAAGCGATTGGGCAGGCCGGTCAGCGAGTCGTAGTGCGCCAATTGCTCGATCCGCTCGCTGGCTTCATGTTCGTCGGTGATGTCCTGGATCAGGCCGACCACGCGATGGGGAACGTTGTCTTCGTATTCCAGTTCAGCGGCGCAACGCACCCATACCCGGCGTCCGTCGGGAGTGCATAGCGCCAGTTCCAGATCGGTCACCGGCATGCCGGTGGTGATCACCTGATCCACTGCCTCTTCCAGGCGTTCGCGCGAGGTCGACTCGTACATCGCCTTGACCTGGGTTTTGCTCAGGGTGGTGCCGAGCGGCAAGCCGACGATGTGATAGACCTGATCGGTCCATTGCACCTGGTCGCTGTCGATCATCCATTCATAGCCACCGATCTTGCCCATCGACGAGATCTGCGCCAGCATTTTGCTGTTCCAGCGGCTCTGGACTTCGCTTTCGCGTTGCTCGGTGATGTCCCGCACCACACCGATCAGGCGCGGCCAACCGCCTTCGTCGCGCAGCACCTCGGCGCGCCCTTCAATCCAGCGGTGCGCGCCGTCGCCGCGCACGAACTCCAGTTCCAGCTCGTACGGCGCGCCGGTTTCCAGCGCCAATTCCACGGCGGCGTTCAAGCGTTGCCGCGACTCCGGCGTGTACAGCTTGAGGTGGTTCGCGCGATCATGCTGGGTCGCGGTTTGCGTCAACCCATAGATGCGATACATCTGTTCCGACCACCACGACACATCGGCGACCGGATCGTAGGCCCAACTGCCGATCTTGCCGACCGCCTGTGCCTTCTGCAGCAGCGCTTCCTGTTCGCGCAGACGCGCTTCCAGGTCCTTGTAGGCAGAGATGTCCTGGGTCGAAATCAGCATTCGAGCGGGCGTGCCGTCGGCCCGCCAGCTAACCACGTACCCGCGATCGGCAACCCAGCACCAGCGGCCATCACGGGTGCGCAGGCGGTGCTCGCATTCGAACAAAGCGCTGGCGCCGGACAGGCAGCGCGCCAGCGTGGTGTCGACCCGCGCCAGATCATCCGGGTGTACCCGCGAGCGCCATTCATTGCTGGCATCGCTCAGTTCGTTCGGTGCGTAGCCGATGATGCTCAGCCAGTTGTCCGAGTAGGCGATACGATCATGCGCCATGTCCCAGTCGCAGATGCCGGCGTCGTTGAAGCGCAGTGCTTCTGCCAGCCGCGCCGCTGGCGCAGCCGCAGTGGCTGCGGCGTCGGCTGCCAACGCCGAGAAGGTGAAGGCTTGCACCGTGCCATCGGCCGCCGTCACCGCGCGCATTTCGCCGTGCAGGTGCTGCTTGCCGATCGCCAGTACATCGTTCAGCACGCGATCCGGGTGTTGCGTCAACAGCGTGCGCCAGCCGCCAAGCGCTTGCCGCAATGCGTCACCGCTGATCGCCGGGATCAGCGATTGCACGCCAGCGCCGATGGCCAGCACCGCGCCATCTGTGCCGAAGACGGCAACGGCACGCCGAAAAGGGTGCTGCAGGAGGCTCTTGGCGATTGCTAAATCCATCATCATTGGTTCAACGCGGTCCGCTGGAAATGAACGGTTTCATGAGTTTCAGGAGTGTCGCTGCCAGAATGCCACTTGTGAGGATTGTTGGCAGAATAACCGTTAGCAGGTTTCATGCCAGCGATCGGCGTCGCAGATTGCGCCGACAAGGCCGACAGCACCCGCGTCACTACACCGGCCAGATCCGGCACCCAGCGCAGCACCAGCACCAGGTCGTTGGCCGGATCGACATAGACGTAGTGGCCGCCAAAACCGGCTGCCCAGAACGCGGATTCGGGTGCGGTTGGGATCGCCTTGCGATGGGTATTGAGCCACCACAGATAGCCATATTCGGGGTTGCCGGTGCTGGCCGCCGTTGCCTGCGACAACCAGTCGGCGGCAAGCAGTTGCCGGCTGCCCCAGCGGCCATTGCGCAGCATCAACAAACCATAGCGGGCGTGATCGAGGGTGCTGATGAACAGGCCGCCGCCGAAGTGGCCACCGCCGGACACCGATTCGACCGGCGTGCCATCGAGCAGCACCATGGAATTGCGATAGCCGCGCCACTGCCAACTGCGCGATGCGCCGATCGGGCCCATGATGCGTTGCTGCAACACCTCGGGCAGCGGCTGCTTGAACACGTGCAGCAAGGCATAGGCGAGCAGGTTTACCCGCACATCGTTGTACTTGAAGCGGCTGCCGGGTGCGCTGAGTGGGCGTTGCGGCCAGTCGGCCGGGGTGGCGCCCTCGGGGCGATCGGCCCAGTCCGGGGTGTCAAACAGGCTGCCCTGCCAGTCCGAGGTCTGCTGCAAAAGATGGTGCCAGGTGATCGCGCCGTTGTGCGGGTCGCTGAACTGGCCATCGGTGACGTAGTGCGACACCAAATCGTGGACATCCTTGATGCGGCCATCGGCGATGGCGATGCCGACCAGCGTCGACAGATAGCTCTTGACCGCCGAAAAGGTCATATCGCTGCGCTCGATATCGCCCCATCGCGCCGCGATAAAGCCGTGGCGAATCACCAGGCCGGCGCTGCCGACCCGATCTCGGATTGGCCCAAGCACCCGGTAGTTTGGCTCGCGCGCGACGTAGGCATCGAGCAGCACCTGATGCATGTCGCTCGGTACCACCACCGCCTTGCTTTGTGCGTAGGCGAGGGCCGCAGCCAGTACCTGCGGATCGAAGCCAAGTTCCGCCGCTGGCTGGTGCGCCCAGGCACCGGGCGGCGGCACGTATTCGCTTGCCCAGGCCGGTGTCAGTGCAACGAGCGCAAGCAGCAGTAATGCGCGCAGCGGGTGCCGCAGTGTCTGGTTCATTGTCCGTCCTTCAAGCGGTTCGATCGAGGTAGCGCTGCGCCCATGCCGCGATCACATTGGCGACATATTCAGCATCTTGCTTGCGAGAAAGCAAGTGATCGGCATCTTCCAGCGATACGAAGCTCTTGGGGTGTTTGGCGGCGGCAAAGATTTGCGCGGCGTTATCGACAGCCACCGTGCTATCCACCGGCGAATGGAACAGCAGCAGCGCCTTGCGCAGTTTGCCGATGCGCTCCAGCTGCGGCTGGCTGCGGATGTCCTCGATGAACGCGCGGCTGATCCGGAAGGGCCGTCCGCTCAGTTGCACCTCAAGCGTTCCCTCGGCCTGGATCTGATCGATATGGGCATCGAACAAATGCGCGACGTGGCTGGGGTCGCTGGGCGCGGCGATGGTGATCACGCCTTTGGCTTCGGCGATGCCGCTGGCGGCGGCCAGCACCGCCGCACCACCGAGGCTGTGGCCGATCAGCAGATCCGGGGCGCGCAGGGTTTTGCGCATGTGTACCGCTGCCGCCAGCAGATCAGCCACGTTCGAGCTGAAGTTGGTGTTGGCGAACTCGCCCTCGCTGGCGCCGATGCCGGTGAAATCGAAGCGCAACACCGCAATACCGTGGCGGGTGAGGCCTTGCGCGATCCGCCGTGCGGCAAAGATGTTTTTGCCGCAGGTGAAGCAGTGCGCAAACAGTGCGCAGGCCCACGGCTCGCCATCGGGCATTTCCAGCAAGGCGGAAAGCTGTTCGCCCTGGGCGTTGGGGAAGTCGAAACGTTGTGACGGCATTGCCTACTCCTTGGGTTTGCGCGATACCCGTTATGCGACCGCCGCGAGCCACGACAGTTGCATGGTGGGCATTGTGAACCGAGGATGCGGCTGCATGGGGCTCGGGGAAAGCCGATGGTCCGCAAAATACGCAAAGTTCGCAAAGGAAAAGCGCCAATGACATCAAAATTTGGATATCGGCTGTACCGGCGCGATGCGCCCCGGGTTTCGGGCGCGATGCGCCCCGGGTTTCGGGCGCGATGCGCCCCGGGTTTCCGGCGCGATGCGCCCCGGGTTTCGGCTTCGCCTCAACCCGGGCTACTGGGGCCTTTGGTGTGCAGCGGTGCCAGTTTGCGTGCGCTGTGGTAGCCCGGGTTAGGCCGCAGGCCGTAACCCGGGATTTTGCGCGCGGCCCCGGGTTTCCGGCGCGATGCGCCCCGGGTTTCGGCTTCGCCTCAACCCGGGCTACTGGGGCCTTTGGTGTGCAGCGGTGGCAGGTTGCGTGCGGCTGCGGTTAACCGGTGTACGGCCCCGGGTTTCGGCCTTGCCGCACCCGGGCCACCGGGGATTTTGGTGTGCAGCGGTGCCAGGTTGCGTGCGCTGTGGTAGCCCGGGTTAGGCCGCAGGCCGTAACCCGGGATTTTGCGCGCGGCCTGCGGTTAACCGGTGTACGGCCCCGGGTTTCCGGCGCGATGCGCCCCGGGTTTCGGCCTTGCCTCAACCCGGGCTACTGGGGCCTTTGGTGTGCAGCGGTGGCAGGGCCGGTGAATGCGTTGACGATAGGTTCCGTCGCTACCAGACAACTTGAGCGCGATCAACGCAGCACCCGTGCTGGCGGTTAAACTGATGCTGGAACCTGCAGGAGCAATTCATGACTTACCCTCACACACGGCTCCGGCGCATGCGCCGCGACGACTTCTCGCGCCGGCTGATGCGCGAACACCAACTCACCAGCGATGATCTGATCTACCCGGTGTTCGTGCATGGCGGTGACGGCCGTATTGCGGTGCCATCGATGCCCGGCGTGGAGCGCCTGTCGATCGATGAGTTGCTGCGCGTTGCCGAACAGGCCAGTACCCTGCGCATCCCCGCAATTACCCTGTTTCCGGTTACCGATGCCGAGGCCAAAAGCAACGATGGCCATGCCGCATGGAACGAACAGGGTCTGGCGCAGCGCGCGGTGCGTGCGCTCAAACAGCGGTTTCCCGATCTGGGCGTGATCACTGACGTTGCGCTCGATCCGTACACCAGCCACGGCCAGGATGGTCTGCTCGACGACCACGGTTACGTAACCAACGATGCCACCGTCGCCGCGCTGGTGCGTCAGGCGCTGTCGCACGCGCATGCTGGCGCCGATGTGGTGGCGCCCTCGGACATGATGGATGGGCGGATCGCTGCGATCCGCAATGCACTGGAGCAAAATGGTTTCGTCAATACCCGCATCCTGAGCTACGCTGCCAAGTACGCGTCGAGTTTCTACGGCCCGTTCCGCGATGCCGTTGGCAGTGCCGGCAACCTCAAGGGCGGCAACAAATACAGCTATCAGATGGACCCCGCCAATTCCGATGAGGCGCTGCGTGAGGTGGCGCTTGATCTCGACGAGGGCGCCGACATGGTGATGGTGAAGCCGGGTATGCCGTATCTGGATGTGCTGCGCCGGGTCAAGGAGCGGTTTGGCGTGCCAACCTATGCGTATCAGGTGAGTGGCGAATACGCGATGCTCAAGGCCGCGGCTGGCAATGGCTGGCTTGATGAACGCGCCTGCGTGCTGGAAGCCTTGTTGGCGTTCAAACGCGCCGGCGGCGATGGCGTGCTCACCTATTTTGCCCTCGATGCGGCACGCTGGCTTGCGCCAACCCGTTGATTCGCGACCTGGAGATTGTCATGCCCGAGACTGCTGCCAGCAAACCCCGTCAGTTCGCCATTTTTGGCCATCCAGTGGCGCATTCGCTGTCGCCGCGTATTCACCAGGCGTTTGCCAGGCAATCGGGCATCGCGATCGACTACCACCTGATCGATGTGGCGGCGCCACAATTGGCTGCTGCGCTGGATCGCTTCGCGGCGGCGGGCGGCGCTGGTGCCAACATCACCCTGCCGAACAAGGAAGCCGCGTTTGCGCTGTGCGCGGCGCGCAGCGATCGCGCCGCACGCGCCGGTTCGGTCAACACCCTGACCCGCGTCAATGGCCGATGGCATGGCGACAATACCGACGGTGCCGGCTTGGTGCGCGATCTCACCGAGCGCCATCGTTTCGATCTGCGTGGCCGCCGCACTCTGGTGCTGGGCGCTGGTGGTGCCGCGCGCGGTGTGGTGCCGGCGCTGCTCGATGCGGGCATCGCCGAACTGGTGATCGTCAATCGCAGCCCGGAGCGCGCCGATGCGCTGGCCGATGCGCTCGGCGATCCGCAGCGCGCGCATGCGCGCTATTGGGATGACCTCGGGACCCTCGGCGAGTTCGATCTGCTGATCAACGCGACCTCGGCCGGTCGTGCCGGCGGTCGGCTGGAGCTGCCGTTTTCGCTGATCGGGCCGCGGGCGCTGGCAGTGGATTTGAATTACGGTGAAATCGCGGTGCCATTCCTGGCCTGGGCCGAAAGCGGCGGTTGTCGGAAGCTCAGCGATGGCTTGGGCATGCTGGTCGAACAAGCCGCCGAAAGTTTCGCCATCTGGACCGGCAAGCGGCCCACCACCGATGCGATCCATGCCGAGCTGGTGCAGCAAGCCAAGGCGCTGCATAGCGCCGACTGAGCGGGGCGCATCGCGCCGGCGCAACGGGTGTGGTGTCGGGCACCGGCCAAATTGCGCCGCCGCTGGCAAAACGCCAGCAGATGGCCTAAGTTGAAGCCGGGCTGTTTTGGGGGGTGACCGATGATCCGGGTATTCCTGCTGGATGACCATGCGTTGGTGCGTACCGGGTTTCGCATGATCCTGACGCACGAAACCGATATTGAAGTCGTGGGAGAGGCAGCATCGGGCGAAGACGGTTTGCCGCTGATTCGCCAGCTCAAGCCCGACATCGTGGTCTGTGATCTGCATCTGCCCGGGGTCAGCGGCCTCGAAGTGACCGAGCGCGTGCGTCGTTGGGATCAGGGTACGCGGGTGGTCATCGTATCGGTGCAGGATGAGGGGCCGATGCCGCGGCGGTTGCTGGAGGTGGGTGCCAGCGGCTATCTGGGCAAAGGTGGCGAAGCCAGTGAATTGCTCAAGGCGATCCGCGAGGTTGCCAAGGGGCACCGCTATCTGGCACCGCAACTGGCACAGCGTCTGGCCCTGGACGCGGTGGTCGGCACGGCGTCACCATTCGATGGTTTGTCGCCGCGCGAGCTGGAGGTGGCCATGCTGCTGTGTCAGGGCAAGCGTCTGGAAGACATCGCGCAACGCTTGAAGATCAGTGCCAAAACCGTAGCCACACACAAGTACCGCAGCTTTGCCAAGCTGGGGGTTGAGGATGTCGTGGCATTGTCGCGGCTGGCGACACAGTATGGTGCCATCGAGCACGCCGATAGCTGACGCGCGTTTGCGCCCGGCGCGGTTGGCCGCGCGTTGGCCCACCGGTTCGCTGACGTACGGCAATGCGTTGCCGGCCGCCGCACGCCGCTGCCACGGCACTGTTGACGAATGCCGCAAGCGGGTATCCTTTCACGTACCCAACCTCACCCGTCCCGGAAGGCAATGACCTCGTCTGCCAGCGCGTCTGTTTCGATTCATGGTGTCTCCCTGAAACCCATTGTTGCCGCCCTGCAGGCATCCCTGCCGCCAGCGCGCCACAGCGAGGCCGAAAGTTTCATCGCGGCGTTTTATTCGCGTCTGACCGCAGAAGAAAGCGTGATGCGCGATGCCGCAACCTGGGCTGCGCTCGCCGGCGGATTTCTGGATTTTGCGCGGGTGCGCGCCGCCGGTGAAGCACGCATTCGTGTTTTCAACCCCAGTCGCGATGCGCATCACTGGGACAGCCCGCATTCGGCGTTGCAAATCGTCAACGACGATATGCCGTTTCTGGTCGACTCGATCACCATGGCCCTGGCCCAGGCAGACCTTTCGATTCATGTACTCGGGCATCCGGTGGCGCAGGTTTCCCGTGATGGACAAGGGCAAATCGTCGCAATCGGCGAGGGCAAGCTGGAATCATTGATGCACATCGAGTTTGATCGTCAGATCGAGCCCGCCGACCAGGAACGCATCGTGGTCAAGGTGCGCGCGGCGATCGACGATGTGCGCGCCTGTTTTCTCGATTGGCGGGCGATGCGCGAGCGCGTGCTGCAGATCGCCGCCGAGTTGCCTGAGCGGCAGATGCCGGTTTCAGCCGAGGGACGGCAGGAGGCGCAGGACCTGCTGCGCTGGGTTGCTGACGATCATTTCACGTTCCTGGGTTTCCGTGAATACGAAGTGGTTGGCGAGGGTGATGATGAGCTGTTGCGTGCGGTGGCCAATACCGGTCTTGGCCTGCTGCGGCGCGATGACCGCGCCGGCAAGCCGCGTTCGTTGAAGACGCTGGCGGCGCACCACATGCCACAGTCCGGCTCGGTGGACGCGTTGATCATCACCAAAACCAATGCCCGTTCCACGGTGCACCGCCCCGGCTACATGGATTACATCGGTGTGTTGCGTTTCGACAGCAACGGCCGTGCCATCGGCGAGCAGCGCTTTCTCGGCTTGTTCACGTCCAGCGCCTACAACCGACGGCCGTGGGATATTCCGTTGGTGCGCCATCGTTTTGAGCATGTGATGCGGCGATCGGGGTTGGCCTTCAACAGCCATAGCGGCAAGGCGCTGCGCCATATCCTTGAAACCCTGCCGCGCGATGAATTGTTCCAGTCGACGGAAGACGAGCTGTTTCATACCTGTCTGGGTATTCTCGGTTTGCAGGAGCGGGTGCGCAGCCGGATGTTTTTGCGCCGCGATCGCTACGGCCGCTTTTATTCGGTGCTGGCGTACATCCCGCGTGATCGCTTCAACACCGACAACCGCCTGCGGATTGAAGCGTTGTTGATGGAATCGCTCAATGGCCAGCGTATCGATACCACCATCCAGGTGGGCGAGTCGCCGCTCGCGCAACTGCACCTGATCGTGCGGCCCAAGGCGGGCGACAAGGGTGCGCCCGACATGGACCTGCTGGAACAGCGTCTGGCCCAGATCGTGCGCAACTGGCATGACGATCTGCGCGATTTGCTGGTGGCACGGCATGGCGAAGTGCAGGGCCTGCGCCTGGCCAATCGCTTTGGCAAGGCGCTGCCGCACAGTTACATCGAGCAGATCAGCGCCGAAGTGGCGGCCGATGACGTGGCCGACGTGGCCGCGCTTGGCGATACCGATGATCTGCGTTTGCGCCTGTACCGCGCCCCCGGTGCGGTGGGCGACATCCGCCTGAAACTGTTCCGTCGCGACCACGGCACGCCGCTGTCGGATGTGTTGCCGATGATGGAAGCGATGGGCCTGCGAATCCTCAGTGAGCATCCATACGAGCTTTCCGCGGATGGCACGATCACGGTGATTCAGGATTTTGTGATCTGTGCCGAGCAGGGCGATATCGATGTCGAACACGCGCGCGAACGCTTCGAGGACGCATTTCGGCAGTTGTGGTACGGCGGCAGCGAAGCCGATGGCTTCATGCGTCTGGTGCTTGCCGCGGGCCTGAATTGGCGGCAGGTGGCGATGTTGCGCACGTATTGCAAATACCTGCTGCAGACCGGCGTCACGTTTTCCCAATCGTACATGGAACAGGCATTGGCACGCTGGCCGCTGGTTGCGCGGCTGCTTGCCGAATTGTTCGAGTCGCGCTTCGACCCGGCCCATGATCGCCCGCATCCGGACAAGGTGGAGCCGGCGCGTCATGCCCTGGCCCGCGCACTGCAATCGATCCTGATACCCGAGCAGCGCAAATCCGCGGCAACGTTGATCGAACAGGTCTCGTATGCGCGCGGCCTGGATCGCGATGCGCAGATCGATGCCTGCCACGATGCGCTGGCGATCTTGCTGGACCAGGTGTCGAGCATCGATGAAGACCGCATATTGCGTCGCTTCATGGCGGTGATCGACGCCACAGTGCGCACCAATTTCTATCAGCAAAGCGCCGGCGAGTACGCGCCCTATATCAGTGTCAAGTTCGATCCGACGAAGGTGCCGGAACTGCCCAAGCCACGGCCGTTCCGCGAGATTTTCATGTATTCACCGCGGGTGGAGGGCGTACACCTGCGTTTTGGCCCGGTGGCGCGCGGTGGCTTGCGCTGGTCGGATCGGCGCGAGGATTTCCGCACCGAGGTGCTCGGCCTGGTCAAGGCGCAGATGGTGAAGAACACCGTCATCGTGCCGGTCGGTGCCAAGGGCGGGTTTTTCGTCAAGCGTCCGCCCGCCGGCGGCGATCGCGATGCCATCCTCAAGGAAGGCATCGCCTGCTATCAGATGTTCGTCAACAGCCTGCTTGACATCACCGACAATCTGATCGATGGCGAGGTGGTGCATCCGCACGATGTGGTGCGCCATGATGGCGACGATCCGTATTTGGTGGTGGCCGCCGACAAGGGCACCGCCACGTTTTCGGATATTGCCAATGCCATCGCGTTGCAGCGTGGCTACTGGCTCGGCGATGCGTTTGCTTCGGGGGGCTCGGTTGGCTACGACCACAAGCGCATGGGCATTACCGCGCGCGGTGCCTGGGAGTCGGTCAAGCGGCATTTCCGCGCCCTGGGCGTGGATTGCCAGAACGAAGATTTCACCTGTGTCGGTGTGGGTGACATGTCCGGCGACGTGTTCGGCAACGGCATGTTGTTGTCGCGCCACCTGCGGCTGCTGGCTGCATTCGATCATCGCCATATTTTCATCGACCCCAATCCCGATCCCGAGCGCAGCTTGGTGGAGCGTGAGCGGCTGTTCAATCTGCCGCGTTCGAGTTGGGACGACTACGACCGCAGCCTGATCGCGGCTGGCGGCGGGGTTTTCCCGCGCACGCTGAAGTCGATCACCCTCAGCGCCGAGATGAAAGCCGCACTCGGCATCGATGACGAGGTCATCCAGCTCAGCCCCACCGAGTTGATGAGCGCCATTCTCAAGGCACCGGTCGATCTGCTCTGGAACGGCGGCATTGGCAGCTACGTCAAGGCCAGCAGCGAGAGTCACGAGGCGGTGGGCGACCGCGCCAACAATGCGCTGCGTGTCGACGGCAGCAGCTTGCGCTGCCGGGTGGTGGGTGAGGGTGGCAATCTGGGCATGACCCAGCGTGGCCGCATCGAAGCAGCGATGGCGGGGGTGTTGCTGAACACCGATTTCATCGACAACTCGGCCGGCGTGGATACCTCCGACCACGAGGTCAACATCAAGATATTGCTCGATGACGCGGTCAAGGCGGGCGAGCTCGATACTGCACAACGCAACACCCTGCTCGCCAGCATGACCGACGAGGTGGGCGCGCTGGTGCTCAACGATAATTATCGGCAAAGCCAGGCGATCAGCGTCATGGAGCGCATGAGCGTCGCCCGGCTGGGCTCCAAGGCGCATTTTATGCGCACTTTGGAGAGCAAAGGCTTGCTCGACCGCGCGCTGGAGTACCTGCCTACCGATGCCGATTTGGCGCAACGCAAAGCGCGCGGGCAGGGCCTCACCCGACCAGAATTGTCGGTGCTGCTGTCGTACGCAAAGATCGTCATCTTTCAGCAAATGCTCGACTCCGACGTGCCGGAAGACCCGTACCTGTCGAAGGAGCTGCTGCGCTATTTTCCGCAGGCGGTGCAGGATCGCTTCGCCGCACGCATGCAGTACCATCCGTTGCGTCGTGAAATCATCGCTACTGCGGTCACCAACTCGCTGGTCAACCGCATGGGCTGCACCTTCATGATGCGGATGAAGGAAGATACCGGCGAAAACGCGGCACAGGTCGCCAAGGCCTACACGATCACGCGCGAGGTGCTCGATTCGCGGGCACTGTGGGCGGTGATCGACGAGCTGGACCTGAAGGTACCTGAATCGGCACAAATCGATGCCTTGCAGCGGATATGGGTACTGCAACGTGCCTTGACCCGTTGGTTCCTTGCCCGCCCCGGGCGCCTGGGCCAGATTGCCGATCAGGTTGAGCGCTATCAGCCCGGGATGGATGCCTTGCGTGCGGCCCTGCCGACACTGCTCGATGACGCCACGGCCACCGGTTTTGCGGCCGACAGTGGGCAGTGGCAGGAACAGGGTTTCCCGGACGGGTTGGCGACCGCGTTGGCCAGCCTGCCGCTGCTCAATGCCAGTCTCGACATCATCGACTGCGCCAGCCGTTGCAATCGCAGCGTCGCCGATGTCGCTACCGTGTTCTTTGCGCTCGGCGATGGCCTGCACCTCAACTGGCTGCTTGCGCGCGTGGATGAGTTGCCGGTCGAGGGGCGCTGGCATGCCAATGCACGCGGCGTGCTGCGCGACGAGTTGCTGGATCGGCAATCGGCGCTGGCCGAGCAGGTACTCGCTGCTGCCGATCCGGCGCGGGCGGCCAAGGGCCTGGTGGAGGAATGGTTGAATCGCGATGATGCCGCGTTGCTGGGCGCGCGTGCCGTCCTTGACGAGTTGCGCAATCAGCGCAACATGGATTTCCCGACGATTTCGGTAGCGGCACGGCGGCTCGGGCAATTGCTGTTGGATACCACCGCCTGAAGACGCTCCGGGTTGCGCACGGTCGCGGGTTTCGGCGGCCGCGGTGAACGGCTGCGGGGTCGCGGGTTTCGGGCGCGATGCGCCCCGGGTTTCGGCTTCGCCTCAACCCGGGCTGCAAGGGCGTGAGGTGTG
>Ga0210024_1000908_pt1 | contig 26976 bp, 21 predicted proteins | sample CryGeymeta201525_FD_183988 | JGI IMG/M metagenome (GOLD analysis project Ga0210024, IMG submission 183988) | Groundwater microbial communities from Crystal Geyser aquifers in Utah, USA - Crystal Geyser metaG 2015-25 (SPAdes) (version 2) | ecosystem: Environmental > Aquatic > Deep subsurface >...
TAACACCTTTGGTTTAGCTCCGGGACCATTGATTGGTGAGCTTTTGGACTTAGTGCAGGAAGCTCAAGCCAGCGGTGAACTAACCAGTAAGGAAGAAGCACTAGCCCTGGCTCGAGCGGAATTGGATAAACGCACTTTGAAGGATAAGGTTAGCTAATTGAACAAGAGGAATATTTACTGGTTAATTTTCATCATTGTGCTTTTTGGCCTTGCCTTATGGGCAATATTGCCAGTAAATGCGAAGTTACTCGGTCCTAATGGGCTAACGCTTGGCCTTGACCTCAGAGGTGGTAGTCAGTTGCTTTACGAAGCCAATTTGTCTCAGAAAGACCCCTCTATGAGTGATGCGGAGGCTATGACAGCGGTAGCAGAGAAAATTCAGAAAAGGATTAGCGATAAATATCCTGCTATGGAGCCTACAGTTCAGAAGCAGGGTACTGACCGAATATTGGTTCAGCTTCCCGGGTTGGAGAATATCACTGAGGCAGTTAATCTCATCGGGAAGACCGCTCTGCTCGATTTCAGGGAGCAGAAGTTCAATGTAAATGGAACCCCAATGCTTGATGAACTGGGGAACCCAATTTACCAGGATGAGCCTGCCAAGGCTGCCGGTAGAGATGGTCAGGAGAAGGAGCTCACTGGTAAGTATTTGAACCGTGCCTATCGGGATGTAGACCCTACCGCGGGTCCGGTAGTCTTTCTGGAATGGGACAACGAGGGAGCATATCTCTTTGAGCAAATAACGAAGAGAAATGTGGGCAAAAGATTAGCCATCTTTTTAGATAATGAGATGATATCAGCCCCAGTGGTTGAAGCGACTATTACTGCTACCGAGCGAGGGTATATAAAAGGTCAGTTTACCATAGATGAAGCTGGAAGTTTAGCAATACAGCTTAACTCTGGTTCTTTAGATGTTCCTTTGACAATCATTGGACAGGAAAATATAGACCCTACCTTAGGTGCTGATTCCATCCAAAAGAGCAAGCAAGCCGCAATAATTGGGATTGTATTGCTTCTCCTGTTTATGGTCATTTACTACCGCTTACTTGGTCTCATAGCTTGTATCAGCCTTGGGATTTATGGAGTTTTCTTTTTAGCTATCTTCAGTGTTTTTCCGATAACCCTGACCCTGGCTGGCATTGCCGGTGCCATTTTATCTTTGGGCATGGCTGTTGATGCCAATGTTCTTATTTTTGAGCGGATGAAGGAGGAATTGCGTTCTGGACGCACCTTGGGTGCTGTGGTGGAGGCTGGATTTAGTCGTGCCTGGACAGCTATTCGTGACAGTAACATCACTACATTTATCGCCTGTGCCATCCTTATCTGGCTTGGTATGAGCAGCGCATTTCATGCCTCCATGGTTACTGGCTTTGCCATAACCTTGTTTATTGGTGTGGCATTAAGCATGTTTACCGCCATTATTATCACTCGAACTTTCCTTCGTCTTATCGTTGGCGGTCGCCTGGTTACTAATCTGGCAGTTTACGGGGTTAGAGTATGATTGACTTTGTAGGGAAAAAACAGTGGTTTTTCCTAGGCTCAGCCATAATGATTATTGTGATGATAGTCTCACTAGCCGTTTTCAAGCTGCAGCCCGGGATTGACTTCACTGGTGGTACATCTATGACCATCAATTTCACTCCTCAGGTGGAATTGAGTGAGTCATCTCAGATTCAGAGCGAGTTGCGTCAGGAAATGGCAGCGCTCGGACATCCTGAAGCCATCATCCAATTTCGGGAAAACAGTCGTGATTTTTTTGTTCGTATGAAGTTTGTATCGCCGGAAGAAAAAGATGAGTTGGAGCATAACTTAAATGCATCTTTTCAAAGGGACGTGGCAATTTCTACTACTCTTGAGGTGTCGCCAACTATCGCTGGAACAACAGTTCGTGACGCTGGCATCGCCGTGATAATAGCTGCTGTGGCTATGTTAATTTACATCGCCTGGGCGTTTCGCCGCATGCCCAGCCCCTTTCGGTGGGGCACCTGTGCCATTATCGCCCTCATTCATGATGTGCTCATTGTTTTGGGCGTTTTCGCTATTCTCGGGCAAGTGGCTAATGTGGAAGTTAACGCTCTGTTTATCACTGCAATACTCACCATCGTGGGCTACAGCATCAACAACAGTGTAGTTGTGTTTGACCGTGTCAGGGAGAATAAGACTAAGGGCATCAGTCCTGACTTTGCCGTAACGGTGAATTCTAGCCTTATAGAGACTCTAGCACGCTGCTTGAATACCTCATTGACCACGCTCCTGGTTATTTTAGCATTGTTGCTCTTTGGTGGGACAACGATTCATTACTTTGTATTAGCACTATTTATCGGGGTGCTTGTTGGTACTTATACCTCTATATTTATTGCCGGCCCGCTCTTAGTTGTTTGGGAGAAAGGGGAATGGAAGCAAATGTTTCCCTGGCGCTCCTCACCCCAAAAAGCTGCTTGATGGGCAAATCACAGAAACTGAGCCTCTATTTCCACATTCCTTTTTGCTTGTCTAAGTGTTATTACTGTGATTTTAACTCCTACGCTGGGTTAAGCTGGCTCATTCCTCAATATGTAGAAGCCTTAAAGGAAGAAATACAGCTTTATGCCAACGGTGTCGGGATGGTTGAAGTGAAAACAATTTATTTTGGTGGAGGCACACCTAGCTTGCTTCCCATGAACTCAGTATCCTGTATCCTGAAGACCTGCAGCGGACTTTTCAATATGTCACCAAATTTGGAGGTGACCTTGGAAGCAAATCCTGGAACCATTGACCAATCCTTTCTGACCCAATTGAAACAGATTGGGGTTAATCGGTTGAGTTTAGGAGTGCAAAGCTTCAGCGATAGTGAACTTAAGCTACTGGGAAGAGTTCACTCAGCAGTTGAAGCCAGAGAGGCTTATTTAACAGCCAGAGAGGCAGGATTTGAGAATATTAACATTGATTTGCTATACGCCTTGCCATGGCAGACAATAAACGATTGGCAAAATAATCTTGTTGAGGCGATAAAGCTAAATCCTGAGCATCTTTCACTTTATCCCCTTACCCTGGAGCCTGGGACACCATTGGCCAATGCTGTAGCATCAGGTTCACTGCCAAAACTCAACGCTGACCTGGCGGCTGACATGTATTTGTTGGCTAAACATAAGCTGGCTAAAGAGGGCTATAACCACTATGAGATATCCAATTGGGCATTGCCCGAGAAGGAATGTCAACACAACTTAACCTATTGGGAAGATGAGCCTTATTTGGGTTTTGGTGCCGGTGCTCATTCCTATCTAGGTGGTTATCGCTGGGCTAATGTTTCATCCCCAATACAATATGTAAAGCACCTCAGCAATACGGAAGCAAAAGTGTCTCAACAACCATATTTCAATAGTCCCTTGGTGGATAACATTGAGCACATTGACCGGGATTTAGAAATTGCTGAATCGGTGATCTTGGGCTTGAGATTAGAGGAGGGAGTAAATTTTGCTAACTTTACTCATCGCTTTGGAGTGGAGCTTTATTCTATTTATCCCCAACAGCAAATTAACGAGCTAGTTGAACTAGGTTTGATAGCTAAAAATGAACATGGAATCAGGCTAACCACTAAAGGCAAACTTTTGGGGAACGAAGTTTTCTTGCGCTTCTTACCACAATATAAGCGAACAGCTCAAGGTAAAATAGGTGCTCTTCACCCTTAATCTTCTATATGGTGTGTTTCCTTTACCCTTTTGAGATGCTGTTCAAAATCAACGGTTTCTCTTGTCAGCAGCGCCTTGCCCAGCGGGTCCACTATCTCCGTGTTGCCCAGAAGAACATCAAAAATAGCCTTTGTCCCTGAAGCAGCTACCTGAAGGTTGTAGCCACCTTCCAATGTAAGGATAAGATGTCCGTGGCATAATTCGATAGCAAGCTGTTTTAGTATCTTAGCAATCTGAGCAAAACCAGTAACGCTCATCTGCATCATAGCTATGTCGTCAGCCCAGTGAGGGTCAAAACCAGCAGAAACAAGAATAAGCTGTGGTTGGAATTTCTTAGCTACTGGAACAAGAACCTCGTTGAAAGCTCTCAGGTATTGCTCATCTCCCCAGCCGGCAGCCATAGGGAAATTAACGGTATATCCCTCGCCTTCACCAGTTCCAGTTTCATCCAGCCAGCCGGTCCCGGGATAAAAGGGATATTGATGGGTAGAGAAGTAGAGGACTTTGGGGTCACCGTAAAAAGCCTCCTGCGTACCATTGCCATGGTGAACATCAAAATCAACGATAAGGATGCGTTCAATATTAAAATTAGCCAGGGCGAATTTAGCTGCAATAGCTACATTGTTGAAAATGCAGAATCCCATTGCTCTATTGCAGGTGGCATGGTGTCCTGGAGGTCTAACTAAAGCAAAAGCAGAATCAACCTCGCCTGCCATTACTTCTTCTACCGCGGATAGCAACCCACCAACAGCATATAAAGCCACTTCATATGACCTCGGGCACATAACAGTATCAGGGTCAAGCCATCCACCACCATTTTCAGCCATGCCTTTAATACGAAAAACATATTCTGGAGCATGCACCATTTCTACCTCTTCTATTGAGGCAAGGCGAGGGGAAAACGAGATAAGTTTTTCTTTCATCCCGGTCTCCTCCAAATGCGACATTATGGATATTAACCTCTGGGAATTCTCCACATGGGCACCAGTATCGTGCTCCAGATAAATTGGGTCATATACTAATCCTGCCTTCATAATTAATCACCTCTTATCGCATCATAGCAAAGCTAGTTGAGCAAGACAACGGTGTTTTATGAGTTGCAATTGACTGCACTTTCTAAATGGAATAGTATAGGGGGTTAGCTAAATTGGTATCTCGAAAGCCTTAGGCAATTAGTAGCCGATGATAGTTAGTAATAGAGAGGTTATGTCTGAAATAGCTCAAAAATTTGATCCCCTTTTCAATCCTAGGTCGCTTACTTTGATTGGAGCATCAGCAAATCCATATAAATGGGGGTCTGTTATCTTGTCTCACATTATCACCGGGCACTTCAAAGGCAAAGTGTACCCGGTAAATCCGAGAGAGAAAGAAATCCTGGGCTTGAAGGTATATTCCAGTGTCAAGACTCTGCCTGAAACTCCCGATCTTGCTGTAGTTGTGACCCCCCCTTCGAGTGTGCCACAAGTTTTGCAAGAATGTGGTGAGAAGGGAATCAAGGCCGCGGTCATTGTCACCGCTGGCTTTGCTGAAGTAGGAGCTGAAGGAGCGAGATTGCAGCGGGAAGTGGTCAACATAGCCCGCAAGAGCGGCATGATTTTAGTGGGACCCAATTGCTTTGGCATTATCAGCACAGCTTGCAGTTTGTGTGCCATTATGCCCCCTTTATTTCCCGAGCCGGGGCCCTTTGCTGTAGTTTCACAAAGCGGCAATGTCGGGTTTTCCATCGCCCAAAGATTAATCAGTAAGGGTTTTGGCATCAGCAAGCTTATCAGTTATGGCAATGAGGCAGATTTGCATTGTGAAGATTATCTTGAGTATTTGGCTGAGGATACTGAGACTAAAGTCATATTGAGCTACATTGAAGGGTTCAAAGACGGCAGGAAGTTTTTTGAAATAGCTAAAAAGGTCACTCGAAAAAAGCCCATCGTGACGCTCAAAGCGGGATATACAAGTGCTGGAGCTAGGGCAGCCAAATCACATACTGCTGCCTTGGCAGGCTCTGATGCTATTTTTGATTCTGTTTGCAAGCAAGCAGGGATTATAAGGGTTCGAGATATGGATGAGATATTCAACGTTGGTGCTGCCCTGTTGCATCAACCACTGCCTCGGGGGAAAAGGGTAGGAATAATCACTGCTGGTGGAGGTTGGGGGGTTCTTGGCGCTGATGCCTGTGTCAATGCTGGTCTTAGTGTGGCTCAGCTTCCTGAGGAAACTATAGGCGAACTGGATAGCCTCCTGCCTTCCTGGTGGAGCCGGGGCAACCCGGTAGATTTGGTGGCGGGGGTCTTCGGGGAGGATGTGATGAAATCTATCGAGGTTATGCTTCGTTGTGCTGCTATCGATAGTCTGATGTTGCTGAACTTATCACCAATGCTGCCAAGAGGCATAGTATTGGTATCCAATGAGAGCTCAGATTTGCGTGAGCAGATTAAGGCATTTGCGGATTCCCTGGCTGAGTTTTTTGTGCAATTAGCACTTTTGGTGGCTAAGTATGGTAAGCCAATTGTCATCGCTTCGGAGTTTGGTAGTGAATATATAGATGCTCAGGTAAGCAGACTCGCAGTGCAAAAGGGGATCCCATGCTATCTGTTGCCCGACCATGCTGCTGCCGTCCTTTCTAAGTTAGCTGAGTATGCTGAATACCGGGGAAATCTGTCCTCTCACGGTTCTTCAGTGCTTGAGCCATAATACTAAGATAGCAAGAACGTTAAGCTAAATAAGCACGGTTGGTGACCCTCGTCAAATACAGCTAGACATACACCACCGCGTCAAGCGAGAAAAAACCTTCTAAGGTTTAAACTTCTTGGCTACTTTAATATTGGCCACTCAACTAACATTTGCATGGTTGGTTTTGCTAGAAGATACCCATCCAATAGATTTTTTTGTATATCTGTTTCCTCAATTCCTCAGTCCTCTAAAAGCATTCCACCCTGGAACTCTCTTCATATATTCTCAATAGCTGTTTCCAAATTTTTTAATATTAAAATCATAGCCATTAGAGGCTATGTTCCTCACAAACGGCAGCAAGGAGCAAATATCTCGACGCCTTCCTTTTTAATCTGAGCCGCAGTCAGGCTATGCGATGTTTAATCCCAGTCTTGCATCATAACCCGCTGAAATTATCTTGTTCAGGAATATAGGTTGACGGGCTTGATGTATTTCTTTTCGCCGTCATACTCCACCCGGTATATTTGCAGGTCATCGGCAAATCCCTGGACCCAGCCGTGGAGGGGAAAATCATCAGTCTCTTTTATTGAGAGGATATACTGGACATCGTAATCAATGGCAAACTCTCTTACCAAGGACATAAAATGTCGCAGGTGGTTCTTATCAAGGTTATTCGCCGCTTCATCTATGATAACCGGTAAGCTGAAATATCTTGCTAGGGCAGTCAGTGCCGCAAGACTGAAAAAGGACCTTTCCGCCCCACAGGGGTGGGTTATCTCCCTGTCCTTATAGACAATCTTGCTGAGTTGCAGGCTATCCTCACCCATTTCAATACAGGAACCTACCAGGCCTTCGTCCCTGAGTTTATTATTTATCTCTACTATGATTTCCTTTATTCCCTGTATTACCTCGTGCTCATTGAAGGCATTGTCCAGGATGGCATCAAGAGTCCTATCAATCCCGTCTACCATCGCAGGGACATATGTTAAATCAGCATATTCAGCGTCGTTGTTTTCCCACTCAATTCTTTTCTCCTCGATCAGCTCTGCCCAGACGCTTCTATAGCGTGGTAAGCCTTTCTCCATCTCAGCAATCTTCTCTAAGAGAACATCTATCTCGTGAGTATTAAACTCCCCCGCTTGTATACCCACCGAATTTACCTTCCTATTAATCTCCTCCCTGTAATCCAATTTCTTACCAGACAGAACCTGTTTTACAGTTACCAAAAATGGCGGTATATCTCCTTCGCATTCCAACCCGGGCATCTCTATATCCTCATGAGCAAATAAACGGAGCTTATCACCTATATCATTAGCTAAGTTTGAGATTTTTTCTCTCTCCCCTTGTCCATTTTTGGTCAAAATTGCGCTATATCCGCTGAGGTCACTGAGCAGAGGTGTAAACTCATTTTTAAAGAACCCCTCAGCTTTGTCTTTATCCTCACAGATAATTTTTATTTTTTTAATTTTTTTATCCAGAAATTCGGCATATTCCCTTTTCTGCTCCTCCGGTGCATCGGGGATAGGTTCGGGGCTTAGCCTGGTAAAGGCGGGGTCTTTATCCATCAGTTCTAAGGGAATAAGCCCATGCACTGATTCTTCGCCGCGTTCCGAACGAATTTTGACTAAGTCAGCTTTAACTCTGGGGACATCGGGAGTGATAATTTCCTTGGTCAGTAGCTTCAACACCTTCTCCTTGTCACCTTTAATTCTCGCCGGGTTATCAGTTTTGAGGTCAATGTTCTCTTCCTGGGCTAGAGATAGAGCATTGGAATAGCGCGTCTGAGCGTCTTTAAGTCTGCTATAGATGCCTTCCACTGCTTTATTCAATTCGGCATCATAAAACTTACCTGGTTCCTGTGGTATAGGACTGCCGAGCCTGGCCTCCTTTAATCCGTCAACAAGTAGACTCAGGCGTTCCTTATCCTGTGAAATTTCAGCCATCTTTTGAAAACTGTCGGTGGTCAGTTGGTAGCCATCACCAAGCAACCTCTCGACATCCACGGCATCCCTCGCCCGTTTTCCCATTTCCTTCAGCCATTCCTTCAGCTCGCCTTTCCCGATGCTATCGATATACCTTTTTAGCTCATCGGAGGCATAATTTATCTTGCCCGATGTCTTGCCAACCTCATACCTTTCAAAATCGCCTAAATTAACGGGTATATCTCTCAATTCATTCTTCAAGTGAGTTACCAGGGAGCTATAATCCCTCTCTATGTTGGTAACTCGGGCTGAAGCCTCTTCCCTCAGCTTTTTTATGCGCTGATTGAAATCCTTGGTCAGCACCTTGGTATTGCCGATGTCCTTAAATAGCTCCCGAATGACAGCATTGATGTTTTTCTCGTTAAGATGATTAAAGCCCATGGCGCTGTCCGGAGCGAAAAGGGCATTGAGCAGCCCAGCCTTCAATTCCTTATCCACAGTCTTGTTAAAATCAAGCTCCCGAAATCCCTCAGCCTCTTTGCTCAGAATTTTGTTGTTATCCTTATACCGGTCGATTTCCCTGCGGATTTCAAATTGCTTACCATTATGCTCAAATTCTACCGATATTTTTCCCATGCCCCGGGAAGGAGCTATCTCTTTCCCTGTTACCAGCTTCAATTCATCGTATCCTGAGGCTTTTCCAGGCCCTCTTATCACCTTGTTGAGGAAAGCATATCTCAGCGCGTGGATTATATTGGACTTGCCAGCTTTGTTTTCGCCATAAATAACCACCGTTTTCCCCTCGGGAAATGTGACGGAGCCTTCCAATTCCATCACATTTTCAAAAGCGACCCTGACTAGTTTCATTTATCCCCTTTTCCACAGTGGGTCAATTGTGCCCAGAAAGCCACCCAGATGCTCCTGCGGCACACCATAATGAGGAGCGGATAGTTCCAGAAGCCGTTGAAACAAAAGCCTTCCCAGGTTGCTATCCACCTTCCGGGATAAATTACTGCCGGTAAAGATTTCCTGGAACAGCTGTTGAGCCAGGTCTCTTTCCGGCCAGGGCAGGGAGGTTAACACTTTTGTTTCCAGCTCTGACAGAGTTATCATCTTGTCCAGCCCCTTTAGCTCAACGGACTTCTTGGCCTCCTTTCTTGTCTTGATAGCTATGTCCATGGTGTTTATCTCAGAATACTTATTGATTTCCTTTTTCAGGGTGTCTTCAAAAGTAACCCCCCTGGCGGAAATCCATACCCAGAGATTATCTCTATCCTCTCTCTCCATCAGCCTGGAATACACCTCGTTAATTCCGGTGATAACCTCGCCAGGCGTGCTGCCTTCAATCTGAATGTTAACTATGCTCTGTATCGGATGATATCTTTTGAAGGCAACCTCATCATCTTCAAGGAGCAGGTATCCGAATGGAGAATCCTTCACCTTGGGCTTCTCTAAATCGCCAGGCCAGCGATATTCAAGGGTGAAGTTACCCTTCAGTTCCCGTGATGGAATTAAAGCTGGTAGGGAATAAAGATTGGCTATATCGAGTGGGCCATGGGCATAATGATGCATGTGACCATTAAACAGAAGGGAAAACCTCCTGCCCAATTTCTGGAACACTTCCTGCTCTAGTCCAGGCATACCCCAGGGCAGGGTTTCGTGCATGATGAGTATTTGCCCTCCTCTGGGAAGCTCCTCTTCAGGGATTCCATAGTTGCCCTGCTGATAGCGGGTCTCCATAAAATATACACACTGGTCGCCGATTTCCTCCTCTTTATCTCTTATAAAGTGAAATCCTTCTCCCAGGGAATCCTGGAGCTCTTTCAGCACTGGGGCAGAATCGTGGTTTCCTCTCAGGGCATAAATTCCATATTTGGCGTACTCCATCAGCCGTCCCAGCTCATTTCGAATATCTGGCCAGTACTTAGCTGCTTCGGAATCTGCTATCCACTCTCCACCTTTTTCCCGCTCATCAAACATATCCCCGGCGAGGATAACCGCCTCGGGCTCTTGTGCTATGACCTGGCTGACAACTTTATTGAAATTCCTGAGCGCAATCTCGCCTCGGGGAGACCTGCGGTCCTCCTCCTTGAACCGCTCAGCCTGGATTAGAAGGTGTGCATCGCTAAGGATGGCTATTCTGGACATAGGTTATTTCACCTCAATTACCTTGTCTATTTCAGTCTGCTCTGGTTTATGCCGTATCCTTAATATATCACAAAGAGGGAAATGCTTGGATATCGAGAGCCCCGGGAGATTATTCCTTTCCTTAAGCATAGTAGATTTGTGAATCACTCACCAGTGACAGTGCTTGGGGAATGATAAAAGCCGGACAAACAGCGTCTTTTGGAAAGAGATACATTGGCGTTGACCTTGGTGATGTTCGATATGATGAAATCGCTCGAGGCATGAATTGTTATAGGGAAAGAGTGGTAAAGCCTTCCGAAATCAAGCCTGCCTTACAAAGGGCAGTCGACTCCAAACTTCCCGCAGTGTTAGATGTGATAATCGACAAGGAAGTACTGCCCTCGCCAGACCTTGAGGCTTGTATAGCACAATGGTTAGATGGCTGCGGGGAGTAGTAGCAAAGAAAGCGAATACTAGAGATGTGGTGGTTTGTAAGTCCTGGACAGGTTTCGACGAGGGTGTGCTTACAGGCTTAATCCTATGAGGTGATAGTAAAGCTTCAACTACCGATACCAGCATTCCCGATAATGAGATAGCCAGCAGTGTGAATCACACCGATAGTCCCCTTTCTGCAAATGCTACAATTACCATAACTTGGCGAACTGTGCCTCATGAAGGAGGTTAAATGATTAGGAAGGACCAAAATTAATACTCTTGGAACAACAAACTCTAATATGAATCTTTTACAGATGAACGCCAGAGATACACATGGCTTTATTCTCTCCAAAGAGGGTAAAGAAGCCATATATTTTCTTTATAACTACCTTGAAACAAATGTGCATTTGAGGCGAAAACGCCAATTGGGCTTATTATATAATTATAGGACTGCTGCTAAGATTCCCGATTCTGCTTTATCAGGAAATCAACTAACAGACAAACTACTAGCTAAGAGAACCTTTTGTATTGAAATTATTGCACAAACAATCATGTCACTGGAGGACCTGGCTGCTTACTGTTTGGCATTTGAGAAACCTTTGGAAGATTTGCCAAAGAATATAGTTGGATATACAGATACCAAAATCGGTCGTTTTTGGGGAAGAAGCTTTTCCAATGACTACTTTTCTGATTTATTGTTGCTACCAGTTCCCTCAGAAATTACTGATGACAAGAAATTGATTACCAAAATAGAGACTATTCAAAATCAGAATATTGAGGCTTTTAATTTCCATTTTAAAAAATTTGTTGAATACAGAAATCTCTTTAATAGATTTTATAACAAGAATAAACATGGAAATCCATTATTCTTCCGTTTCACCGCTGCCCAATATCAAAAGCTAGATAACATAGATAAAGAAGATTTAGACCTTGTCCTATACTATGCTTCCCATAAAACATCAACAAGTCTTAGAGCCGAAGCGATTATCCTAGGCAGAAACACAATAGAAAAATCGATTGAGATAATGAGACATGCCACAGACATCCTTTTCACATTGATTATTCGTCGACTTGATTATTTAAAATATAATGGGCGGTATCCTCCTACTTTTATTTTTGGAGAAAACCCATTAGAACGAGAGGAATGGAGAAAGTATAAGAAAAAAATTGAGTCGCTACTTCCAGAACCTACTAAAATAAGTGGTCATTTAGATATTACCGGTGTAGTAGATGTCAGCAAACAAGAGGAATGGCTTCACTCAGGTGAATGGGAATCCAAATGGTTCAAACAAAAAGGCTGGGAATTTGAGGAAAAATCAAAAGTGAAAAAAGAATTCTAGGTAAAGTTAAAATGCGGTTGATATATAGTGGAAGGGATGACGCAAAACGTAAACGAACATTGCCATCAGGATAATCAAGCATAGAATAATATATTGTCTTTTGACTTGTCCCTGTAGCTCTTGAAGTGATAAAATCATTGAGTAGTTGGCTTGTGAACTTTTGTGAACTTTTAGCTTTGTCCCTATTGTTTTGCGGGAGTAACTCAGTGGTAGAGTTCCTGCCTTCCAAGCAGGATGTCGCGGGTCCGAGTCCCGTCTCCCGCTTTTATGGGCTCGTAGCTCAGTGGCAGAGCGGCCGGCTCATAACCGGTTGGTCGTAGGTTCGAATCCTGCCGAGCCCATTTAATGTTAGATCTTGCGACCTATTTCTGCAGCCTCAGCGATAGCATCAAGAGCTTTGCGAGGCTGTTTAGCGTCACCAATGACATACATTTCCTTTACCCTACCTCGGATTTTCGAGGCGAACTTGTTCACTGGGGCAATTCCCGTTGCGAGAACAATTGTATCAAAGCCTGAAAGCGTTTTTTCCTTGCCATTTCGCTCAAGGATTACTCCATCCTTAACAAACCTTTTTACTGAGGCAGAAGTAATAATGCTCGCTTTCTCCTGGGCAAGCCTTTGCAGCAGGAAATACCTTGTCGACCCCCCGACATCCTGTGCAACTCTGGGTAGTGCTTCCACCAAAGTTACCCTGCATCCCATGATTTGCCCCAGAAAGTCCGCTGTCTCACATCCCACCATACCTCCTCCTATTACCAAAATGCTGCGCCCCGGTGTTACTTTACCCCCCAAGACGTCAAAAGCCGTGACCACTCCTTCCTCTTCTATCCCTGGAATGTCAGGAATGACAGGAGTTCCTCCTGTAGCAATCACTATTGCATCAGGCTGAAGGTTATCAATCGTTTTTTCAGTCACTTCTTGACCCAAAGCTACCTTTACCCCAGCTTTCTTAATCTGGATACTTAGGTAATTTATTATTTTAGTAATTTCTTGCTTGCATGGAGGAACAGCAGCAAGCTTAAATTGACCTCCTAACTTTTCTTCCTTCTCATATAGATAAACCTCATGGCCTCTTAAAGCAGCAACTCGGGCTACCTCCATACCTGCGGGACCACCACCCACAACCAGAACCCTCTTGCTTTGAGGGGCTGGAATGAGTGCCATCTCTCTTTCCTTACCCACTGTGGGGTTGACCAAGCAGGATATGCATATTTTCTCCAAATCAAAGAGCCTATCTATGCACCCTTGATTGCAAGCGATACACCATCGGATATCATCATAATTTCCAGCTGCTGTTTTCTTCGGCAGTTCGGGGTCTGCCAATGAGGCTCGACCCATAGCAACTAAGTCAGCTTGACCTTCTTTCAAAATCTCTTCAGCCATGTGAGGATCATTAATTCTTCCCACGGTGATGACTGGCACAGAGGTAGCTTTTTTAACCTCACTAGCAGCACTTACATTGTAGCCAGGAGGAATTGCCATGGGAGCGGTTATATAATCAAAACTAGCGTAAACACCAGTGGAGACATGGAAGGCATTCACCCCAGCTTGCTCTAAAAGGGGGATTATTGTCTTGGTTTCCTGAATGGTTCTTCCACCGGCGACTCTCTCATCTCCACTTAAGCGAAAGATGATAGGATAGTCAGCCCCCACCGTTTCCCTGATTTTGTGGATAATTTCGATGGGAAACCGTAACAGCCCCTCCAGATCTCCTCCATAAGCGTCTGACCGATGATTGGCATACCCTGACATGAATTGCGCTATCAAGTATCCATGAGCCCCATGAATCTCTACGGCATCCATCCCGGCCTCTTTAGCTCTTCTAGCACCTTCAGCAAATTGTTCCTCTAGTTCCCAGATTTCCTCTACAGTGAGCTCCTTAGGAATTTCTCTACAAACAGGGCAGGGAATTGCTGAAGGGGCCACCAGAGGTCGACCAGTTAGGAACGAAAGGGTTTGTCTTCCTGGATGATACAATTGAACCGCAACTTTAGCTTCTTTAGCATGTATCGCCTTGGCTAAATCCCTGAACCCCGGAATGAATTTGTCATCCCAAATACTAAGCTGAACAGGTGAACCTTTACCATAAGGGCTAATAGCAGTTATTTCGGTGATAATCAAACCGAATCCACCGTCAGCTCGAGCTACAAGGTAGTCCTTAAGGCGCTCGCTTACCGTGCCATCGGGGTTAGCAAAGTTAGTACCCATTGCAGGAACTACCAGCCGATTTTTAAGCTCCAGGGAGTTAATCTGTATCGGTTCAAAGATTTTTGTGAGGGAGGATATTGTCATTAGACTTCCTTTCGAATATCTGAACGATGGTAGAAAGTTAACATCTATTAACCATGTAAAACAAGGAGGTAGTTGACATAATACTAATAAGCTGCGGCAAAGAGGTGCTACTTTGGATGGGAATAACTAATCATGAGCTTTTAGACAAAAGCTGAGGTAGAGCAGGGCAATTATGGCATGTCTATTCGAGTGCCGTTCTAGTTGTAAAGCTCTAATCAGGATGAAGGCACATCATGCCAGTGACGGATCCACTGTATAAACGGCCATCAAGGCCGATTTCGGTTGCCGCCCAACAGCTGTTATACTGTGAGTTGCTGCCAATCTCATAGGAGAAAACCGATTTCCCGGTATCCCAATCCAGTGCTTCCCACGTCCAGTTTCCTGCTCGTTGTCCAATGTCATAGATAAGGTTGGTGGCTGCACTCATTGCTGGTATTCCATTAGGCAGACTGACCTCTTCATTCACCCAGACCGAGCGCAACTCGTGGGTCTGAGAGTCCCATTCAAATTTCTCCGCGCCATATGGCGCTACATCTGGATACTGCGACATTACTATATTGATGATAGGGTCTTCAGAGGTGGTATTCAGTTGATTGTTGACGACCAATGCGCCGTATCCTCTAACACACACAGATTGCTCGGAAGAGGACTCGGTAGCTTCAGGATTGCCGAATGTCACCGGAACCTGAGCTGCTATACGACGGTCTTTAGTCCCAGGAATCTGCACCCAGTCAGAGGGAATCTTGTCCCGCCAGAAGAGTATTATGTGCATTAACTCTTGCCCATCAGTAATGACAACGAACTTATCTTGTTCCCCGGTTCCCATCAAAGTAGGTGTGGAACCAGAACCCATGCCAAGCCTTATACCGCCCACCTCACCACCTGTTTCATAATTGGCAATCCAGCCTCCTTCGCTTTCATTGGTTGTTAGTCCGTCTCCCGTCCACTGTACACGGTACATGTGCTTGCTTGTCACCACGTAAATCCCGCCATCTTCATCACATGCGATTGAATTCGATGTTTCTTCGTCCTCTCCAAGATGCAGGAAATGTGCGGAGTCGAAACTGCGGGATACAACCCCAACAGTCGCTTTATTGGTAACGAAAACGAGCATGCCATCGTATGCAATATTAAGGTCGGCGAATAAATTCATCTTCGCTACGAAGCTGGTCACTGGGGATTTCAAAAACATGCTTGACTACTATTTTTGAATAAGGATCACCGGGAACTTCATCACCATATCCGAAGATCTTACGGATGCTGGGAACAAAAAACGTACCTTCGCAGTCAACGAGGGTATACGCGCCGGACAATCCGCATTCCATACGAGATAGCGTTACATTTACAGGTTCTTTCTCCATCTTCTCAATGTAGCAAAGCTTACTTCCATCGAGACCTACCTTGAATACCATGGCCGGGGTATTTCCCCATAATACGCGGTTGCCGTCAGAGTACGCACCAGAAATAGCAATAGTTATTGGAGGGTAATACATTAGCTCCCCCAAGTAATCGAATTTATATTCCGACGTATCCTCAGTTGGCCCCGAATACAGGGAAGATGCCTGACAGTATGGATTCGCGTGCGACATCGGCCAGGGTGAATCAGCCACAAACGGATTTACTGGGGGTTCATCGAGAGTAATTGTGTTAATTGCACCAGGTTGTCCGCACCCCTGCGTATAAAGCAAAGCCCCGAAGACGATTAAGATGACCAACAGTGCCGTTATGGCTTTGTTTATGGAAAAACTAAGGCCTGTTGGTACAGTTTCTCGCCATTTCCCTCTCATGGTTTTTAACCTCCTTTGCGCTTACTGAGAAGTGGACAAAATCTGGTACTCAGCACCAATTCTAGGCAAATTCCTTATTTTCTACTATGAAAAGCTTTATGCACTTCCTTTAAGTGTCTGTTGGTAACATGAGTGTAAACTTGAGTTGTTCTAATACTTTCATGGCCGAGCATTTCTTGAACAGAACGAAGATCAGCCCCACTTATCAACAAGTCTGTGGCAAAAGAATGTCTCAATGTGTGGGGGCTTACTTTGACTGGCAATCCACACCTCTTTGCATATTTAGTAACGATTTTTTGGATGGATCTTGCTGTCAGTCGCATTTTTTCACCGTCTTTTCCAGTGTTTATTCCACCGCTATACCGAATAAAGAGTGGCTTGAAATGGTCTTGACGCGACTGCAGGTAGCGATTAATCCATTGTACAGCTGTATCCGATAAGAAAACTACTCGGAGTTTGTTTCCTTTACCCCTAACACCAAATTCCTGGCGCTTTAAGTCTATCTGGTCACGATTCAACCTCACTAACTCTGATACTCTTAGTCCTGTGCTAAATAAGGTTTCCAAGATAGCTTTGTCCCGCAAGCCTATCTCGTTTGATATTTGGGGACTGTTTAATAACCTTTCTATCTGCTCCGAGTCCAAGAAACTAACAGAACGAGGACTTTGTTTTGGAAGTTCTATCTTATCAGGCGATAAGGTAGGTATATCACGCTTGACTAAGAGATAACGTAGAAAAGCTCTCAACGCAATAATATGGTAGCTTTGAGAGACACGTTTTAATGGCACGCCATTTCTATTACGAAAATGCGCCAAATATAGTCTGTACCCCCTAACATCCTCCAAGTTTATGTCTTCGGCTTTGGTAGTAGGGGAATTTTCACTGAGCCAGTTGTGGAAACGGTTCAAATAATGTCTGTACACGCGAGTAGTGAGAAAAGAGCAACCCTTTTCGATTTCTAGGTATTCCAAGAACTCAGTGATTAACGGCTCTAGGGTTATGTCATGCATGAATGTTTTATTTTATCCACTTCTTTGGTTCGCAAAAGGTTTGTTATGCGAACCGATTTTATATTAAACCACTATACTGGCTTTTGTCAATACATCTGCCCCCCTTTCCCTTTTTATTGGTTATCGGTATTCCCAGCATGCTAAGGTTAGTGCGGGTGAAATCGCCTGGAGATTATCCTTTTCAATCGTAAGGTTGTGACCAACCAATCTCTATAATTCAATCACCAGCCCTGCCCCACACCCTAGAGCTTTGCCACGGAATAACTGTAGTATTTTTTGCTTATATTGGGTGCAATGGCAGGGATAGATTAACGATAAGCCGTCAAATGCCTTAAAGTCATGAAAACCATGAAATCCGCCGGCAATTCCGTAAACTCTCCCAAACTCCGAGGCAGCCCCTAATATGCCTCTCATTGCCGAATGAGAACAGCCAGTTACCACAAAAACTCCCTTATCCGTCTTGATTGCTAAGGATTGCTCTATACCTTCAAGTTCACCGGTCGAAAAGACATTTCCGCAAATTTGGATGGCATCTTTCCCAACAATGGTTACCTTTCTCCCTGAAGCTACTACTGCAAATGAACTAGGGATGTAAAGTTCAGCGGTTTTGTTTATCTTGAGAATTTCAGAAAGCCCGCCGGTGTGGTCGAGATGGGCATGAGAAATCGCGATTATACCTATTCCTTCAGGGGCAATATTCAACTCTTTCATATTATGTAATAATGTGGGGCTATCAGCGCCAGTATCAAACAAAATCGGCAGCGTCTTTTCTATCTCTATGTAGGCTGAAAATCCCCAATGAGGTTTTAATCCCCTTTTCTTCACTTCATTGTCATAAACTATGGTAATTGTCATTCTTGCCCCTTATTTCAATGCATTTTACCAAGCTTCAGATGGAAGCTGGCCACCAGAATAGAGCTTTACTTCCGGAGAGCAAAGGCAATGGGACTCGCCTTTGGCGAGAGTGATTTCCATTGCGAAATTATCGCCAGCAACTAGCTCTTTAGCTCCCAAGGCTTAGCTGGGCGAATTTAATATCACAAGCGCGGCAGTTTCCGGTTCCACCGCAAGACCTGTGATGGCAGCAGTCAACGAGTTCCCTATTTGCTAAGCCAGCCTACTTTTCCCGTTCGATTATCGTTGTTGCTCCTTGCCCACCACCTCCACAAAGTGTGGCGCATCCATACCTAGCATTTTTCTCCTTTAATATGCGCGCCAAAGTCCCGGTGAGTCTTGGTCCTGAAGCAGCTAACGGATGCCCTATCGCGGTCGCACCACCCTTTACATTCACTCTGTCTGGGTCAATGCCCAATTTCTTTATGGCATACAGGGTCACCGCGGTAAAAGCCTCGTTGATTTCCCAGAAATCAATATCTTTAACATCCAATCCAGCCCTCTTCAATGCTTTTTGACTAGCTGGGACAGGACCCTTGCCCATGATACTGGGCTCAACTCCAGCCCATCCTAGGGACACAATCTTCGCCATGGGCTTAAGCCTATATTCTTTTGCCTTTTTTCTGGACATCAGAAGCATAGCCGTAGCTCCAGCATTCAACGGTGAAGAGTTCCCCGGCGTGATAACACCGTCAGGTTTAAAAGATGGATTTAGAGATGCAGTAGCTTCGAGAGTCGCACCCCTTCTTATCGCCTGGTCCGAATCTATAACCTTTTTGGTGCCATCAGCAAGCGTTACCTCAACAGGCATAATCTCATCTTTGAAATAGCCCTCATTGAGAGCCTTTTCAGCCAGATTATGGCTTCTAACAGCCCATTTATCCATGTCCTCTTTAGTTAATCCTATCTCGTCTTTGCATTCTTGGTACAATTTTTCTGCTGTTAGCCCCATGCTCATTGCTGTCAGGAGATCGTACTCCTGTACATAGTGTGGCTGTAGCAACGTTGGGCTTGCATTCAGATGCGGATTCAGACTCATATCCATGCCAAGATGAGTCATATGCTCTATGCCACAGGCAAAAACAATGTCGGAATAACCCTGTGTAATTTCCATCGCCCCGGTGTGTATAGCAGACATGCCTGAACAGCAAACACGTTCTATTCCTTGTGCAGGGACATTTATGGGCAAATCAGCTAGCATGGCTACTGCCCTTCCACCATAAAGCCATTGCTCCGTCATTTGCATGGTGCATCCGGTAAGCACATCACCAATCTCCTCGGGATTAATCTTTGTCCGCTCGATTATTTTCTTTATCAACCTGCCAGCCAACGCAGGCATGTTTTCACTGTTAAACACATCTCTCTCTGGCTCTGCCGGCCTCGACCTTGAAAATGCTGTCCTTAGATAATCAACTATCACAACCTCTTCCATTCTTTAAACCTCCTTTTTATTTATTTAATTTATATAAACTCGGGGTGAGTGGATTTGAACCACCGACCTCATGGTCCCAAACCATGCGCGCTAAACCGCTGCGCCACACCCCGCTGACCAAAATTGCATTATAGCACTCTGATAAGGAAAATAGTTCATCTGCAGTTAGGGCAAACATCAAAAAAATCTGGAGGTAAATTCAATTTTCCCCTAATATACTCCAGTTGCTCTTCAGGAGCCCAATAGTTACCACAAACTTTGCATTTCTTCAATTTAAATTCCTTTTCCCAGTTACGGGCATAGACTACTCGAGTACCATCCTTATCCTCCATCTTTATCGCCCCCGTGGGACAGACATAAGCGCAGGAACCGCAGCCAATACACATGTCAGGCGAGAAATCAATACGCGGCTCTACCCTTTGATTTAGGCCCCGGTTAATAAACTTAAGTGCCTGCCTTCCTACAATTTCTCGACATGTTCTTACACACAATTCGCAAAGGATACAATCCTCTTCTCTTACCTTAATTCTTGGTTTGGCAACACCTATTTCCTGAGCTAAACTTTTTATTTTTGCAGAGGTAGGACACTTTGCTAATAGCAACTCTGCCGCTAATCTCCGTGCTTCCAATGCTTTTTGTGAAGTTGTCCTGACTTCTATTCCCTGTTCCACTGGGAAAGTGCAAGCAGTGGTTAACTTAGATATACCATTAACTATGACCTCAACAGTGCATAACCTGCAGGACCCCAAAGGGGTGAGGTTTTCATGATGACACAGAGTAGGTATAGTAATATTAAACTTATCAGCTGCTTCGAGTATCGTTGTGCCTTTTTTTACCCTCACCCTTTGATTATCTATAGTCAGCTCTACCATTGTTCTTCTCTTTATCATCCATCCCAATTTATTTGGCTGGAAGCCATACCATTACTCTATAACACCTGAGACAACGTTTTGCTTCCTCCAAAGCAGCTTCGGCATTGAAGCCATTTTCTACCTCTCGAAAGTTACCAAATCTCTTCTTTAATGGTAATTGACTTGTAATTTGAGGCATTTCCCTAGGGACAATTTCCTGCTCTCTCTGCTCGGAGAGATTAATGCCCTTCACTGCAATTTCCAATTTACTATCTTCGCCCTGAGTTACCTTACCCTTTCTTATATACTGATCAATGCTTTGAGCTGCTCTATTGCCTGATGCCAAAGCATCGATTAATACCGCAGGCCCGGTTACACAATCACCACCAGCGAAGATTCCTTCACCACTTGTTTGACAGGTAGTTGTATCGGTCTCTATGGTCATCTGCTTAGCAAGCTTAATCTGGTTCCTATCAGGTAAAAAGGACAAATCAGGCTGCTGGCCAATGGCTGGAATTATCATGGCTGCTTTCATAACGAACTCCGACCCTTTGATAGGAATAGGTCGTCGTCTGCCACTGGAGTCAGGCTCCCCCAACGCCATTTTGACACATTCAGCGCCTATTACTTTACCATCCCTTGCCAATATTTTGGTGGGCGTGACTAAGTAACTGATCTTGACACCTTCTTTCTCTGCTTCTTCTATTTCTGCTTTTCTTGCCGGCATCTCAACCCGAGAACGCCGGTAAACTATATTTACATCCCTAAATCCAAGTCTCAAGCAACTTCTAGCACAATCTACAGCTACATCCCCACCTCCAACTACCAGTACTCTATTCTTAGGTTCTATCACCCTGCCCAAATTCACATCCCGCAAGAATTTCATTCCGTCAACAAAGCCTTCATAGTCATTATCTTCACCCTCAGCACCCATTTTTCGACCTTTATGAGCACCAATGGCGATGAAAATTGCCTTATAACCATCCTTCCACAGACCCTCCATTTCCAAATCTCTACCTATTTTGGTATTTAGCCTTATTTCCACGCCCGCCTTTTCAATGAGTTCAATATCTCTCTCCAGAATTTTTCTTGGCAAGCGATACTGCGGGATACCTACTGCAGCCATACCCCCGGCCACCGACAATTCCTCAAAGATAGTAACTTGGTACCCTTTTAGAGCCAAATTGTAACTACAAGCCAAGCCTGCTGGTCCTGCCCCAATGATGGCTACCTTCTCCTTAGATTTTCTAGGTTTAGCCGATGAAGGAGTTAATCCACTATTCATCTCCCAATCAGCCACATACCGCTTCAAGAGCCTTATACAAACACGGCCATCATATTGGGTGCGTCTACAAGCTTCTTCACAAGGAGCGGTGCATACTCGTCCAATAACACCTGGTAGACAAACGCCATTTCTTATTAAGCTAAGGGATTCGCGATATCTTTGATTCCTTATCAACTGTATATAGCCAGGTATATCCAGATGAGCGGGACAAGCCTCCATACAAGGTGCTGTGACCATCACTTTGTAATTTGACTTGGGAACAGCCTTTTTATTTTTTATCAGCTTGAGGTATTCATCTCTATAATATTTGATACTATCAATGATTGGTATTGGAGCAGTCTGTCCAAAAGTACACCCGGCATTCTCTTTGATTCCGCTGGCTAGCCATTGTAGTAAACTAATATCCTTCTCTCTCCCCTTTCCATCCAAAATCCTGGCCAAAGTATCAGCCAGCACAGTAATTCCAATGTAGCCAACCATACATTCACCGCAACAAACCTTTTGAACTTCCTTGATATAGGCATGAGCCATATCCACTACGTTAACCTTTTCATCCCATACCACAAATCCATCCCAACCCATAAAGGCTGCCACTTTAGTATGGTCGTACCCTGATGGAAGCCCTAAGTCCTCTGCATAGGCGTGCTGCTTGACTCCTAACCCCCTATTATCGACGGTTTTACCAGCCCAACTGCTAAAAACAACCTTGCCCATCTTTACCTACTGTGCTTTCTCCTTGAGACTGGCATATTCAGCACTTACCCGCTGCTGTATTTTTTTCACCATTTTCGGTGTGAGGTGTCTGAATCTCCCTTGCGGTTTAAGGTAATCTTCGACAGGCCGTAGTCGTGGCGGATCATAATTTAAGGTATATTTGCCATCCTCTACCTCATAAAGTGGGAAAACTCCTGTTTCCACTGCTAGACGCCCTAACCTTATAGTCATATCAGTGGGAATTCGCCAGCCCGTAGGACAAACCGATAGGATATGAACGTAAGTGGGACCTTCAATAGCCACTGCTTTTTTTATCTTGTTCATAAGGTCAAAGGGATAACTAGGGGAGGCAGTAGCCACATAGGGAATGTCATGAGCAACAGCAATAGCGGGCATATTTTTCTTCCAGGTGCTTTGTCCCATGCTGACTTTCCCTGCTGGTTGAGTAGTAGTGGAAGCACCAAAAGGAGTAGCACTTGACCTCTGGATGCCGGTGTTCATATAGGCTTCATTATCAAAGCAAACGTAGATAAAATCATGCCCTCTCTCAAAGGCGCCGGATATAGCTCCAAAGCCAATGTCGAAGGTTGCTCCATCACCGCCCATAGCTACGACCTTGGTCTTAGGTAAAGAAGTCCCTTTCCGTCTTAGCGCCTTCATTCCCGCTTCTATGCCCGAGGCTACTATGGCGGAATTCTCAAACAAAGTGTGAATCCAGGGAACCTCCCAGGAGGTATAAGGAAGCTGTGAGGATATAATCTCCATACATCCGGTAGACATGACAACAATTACATTCCTGCCCAGAGCTTTCATTACGAGCATCACTGCTAGAGCCTCACCACACCCTGAACAAGCACGATGTCCGGGAGCAAAGCTTTGCCTCCTTGTCACTAAACGAGGTACATATATACCTAAGGTCTCCATTACTTCACCCCAAAAATTGTGCCAATTTTTTGGGAACCCATCACTCTCTTACTCCGAATATTTCAACTTCCTCGAACTTTCCCTGTTCCGCCTTCTCCATTCCTCGATGTATCATATTCTGGAACCCCTCAACCGATATATCTCTGCCACCCAATCCACCGATAAAGCCAATAATCTGCGGCTTCTTTTCTAAATGATATAGAGCAGCCTTTACCTCAGAGCAGACCGGACCTGGGCCACCAAAGGAGATAGCGCGGTCAAGGACGATGAGCAGCTTCGCTTGAGCTACTGCCTGACAGAACGCATTAAAGGGAAATGGGCGCCATAGGCGTAATTTTACCAATCCTACTTTTTCCCCTGCCTCTCTTAATCTATCTATAGCTCCCATAGCTACCTCGCTAAAGCTTCCCATAGTCAATAGCAAAACATCAGCATCTTCTGCCCGATATGTTTCCACAGGGAAGTAATCACGCCCAAACAGCCCTCCGAATTCTCGCCATGCTCGTAAAATAACTTTCATAGAATTTCGCAGAGCTTCGTCCTGGCTTTTCTTAGCCTCGGTATAAAGGTCAGGCGTGGTGAAATCACCCATGGTTAATGGCTTACTCGGATTGAGTGCATAAAGAGGACGAAATTTGGGGAGAAATTTATTCACCTCATCACCTTCAGGGAGTAAAATAGATTCAATAACATGCGACAGGTGGAAACCATCGATGTGAACCATTGTAGGAAGGAGAACTGCAGGGTCTTCAGCGATACGGAAAGCACACAGGGTTAAATCAAATGCTTGTTGTGCATTTTCGGCAAACATTTGAATCCAGCCAGTATCCCTGACAGCCATGACGTCAGAGTGGTCACCCCAGATACTGAGTGGCGATGATAGAGCCCGATTGCACACTGCCATAACTATCGGTAGCCTCATTGCTGAAGCTACATACAATACCTCATGCATCAGCTCCAAACCTTGACCAGCAGTGGCAGTGAATGTTCTCGCACCAACTGCTGAAGCACCAAGACAACCACTCATCGCTGAGTGCTCCGATTCAACAGGTATGTAATTGGCATCCAGTTCACCATCGGCAATGAGTTGTGCAATGCGCTCCACGATGTGAGTCTGAGGAGTAATGGGATAAGCTGAAGTAACATCGATGTTCGCCATTTTTACTGCTTCAGCAATGGCAAAGGAGGATTCAAATCCCACTCTTTTCATTCTTTTACTTCCTCAACCATGGTTATTGCCTGTGTCCAGCACTCACGGGCACAGATGCCGCATCCTTTACAATAATAAAGGTCAGCTTCAAAGTAGCCGTCCCCATTCTGGCTGATACAGTCTTCAGGGCAGAAAAGAGAACAGATGCCACATTTGATGCATCGGTCATGGTTAAATATAGGACGCTGTGCTCTCCAATCTCCGGTGCGGTAGCTCCTGGCATTTCCTGGCTCAGTTACCACAAACCCAGGAGTTAGTTCCTGCCATGATGGCCATGATTCCTTCGCATATACCCTTTCAACTTTCTTAGAAGTGGGGCTCAGCTTGGCCACAGAAGTTTCTTTATATGCCCTTTTACAAGCTTCGATGTTCCTTTGAGCTAATTTTCCAAAGCGCTCCTCTATCGGTTCCAATAGAGAGTCTAGCTTAATCGCGTCACTTACCCTTAGCAGAGCTCCTAACATGGTAGTATTGACAATAGGCACCTTTAGTAACTCCAATGCAATCGCTGTGGCGTCAACTACTGCTAATTGCCATGGACCTCCAAACTCAAGTTTTATGTCAACTAATTTCTTGGAGCTATTTATTATCAGTGCACCTCCATCCTTAAGCCCGGAGGTGACATCAACTATGTAGAGTAAACCAGGGTCTAGCACTACTACAATATCAGGTTGGGTTACTGCTGACCTTACTCGAATATGCTCGCTCTCACTTATACGATTGAAAGCCAGGACAGGAGCACCTCTCCTTTCAGGACCAAAGCTAGGAAAAGCTTGTGCAAATTTACCTTCTTTTATCGCTGCTAACGCTGTAAGCTCTGCCGATGTTACCGCACCCTGCCCTCCCCTGCCATGCCATCGAATTTCAGTAAGTTTATCCACTTGTATTATTTACTTTCCGCGCCCCTGAAGGGACTTGAACCCTTGCACCTGGCTTCGGAGGCCAGTGCTCTATCCGCTGAGCTACAGGGGCGAAGTTAAAATGATAGCACTGCAAGAGCAATTTGGTCAACCTTTCGAATTAAATTATCTAATATGTAACCGAAGGGCGATATGTTAAATCACATAAAAAGTAACCGAAAATATCTAAGATATAGCCTGGTTACTACTTTAAAGGAGGTTAAGGTCAGGCTATATGGAAAGGATGGACATGCACTCAAGGAATGAATACCTCAAGGTATTAAGGGAAAGATACCTGGAAGCTGAGACCAAGAAAGAGAAGACCTGGATCCTGGATGAATATTGCTGCAATACCGGGCAGGCAAGGAAATATGTCATCAGGAAGATACAGCCCGGGGTGGATCTAAGGCCGCAGCAGAGGAAGAAAAGGAAACAGGCTTACGATGGCCAGGTTAAAGCAACTCTAGCCAAGGTATGGGAGATTTTTGATTGTCCTTGCGGCCAAAGGCTTAAACCTATACTTAGAGGTGGATAGGTTAAGGGAATTTGGCGAGCTCACGATATCAGACGAGGTTGCCTTAAAGCTAAGGCAGATGAGTTCAGCCGCCATTGATAGAAAGCTCAAGCATCAAAGAGACATCAAAGAGAGGTACTGCACCTTTTGAGGTCAAAAGGCGGCCCGAAGCCGGGGTCGCTACTCAAGCGCAAGATACCCATACGGCTCACCGAGTGGGATACCTCGAAGACGGGCTACGTGGAGATGGACCTGGTTGTTCATTGTGGCTCCTCTACCCTTGGGGACTATATCAATACCTTAAGTACCACCGAAGTATCCTCCGGTTGGTGGGAGGGAGAGGCAATCATAGGCAAGTCTCAACAATCCACCTTCCAGACTTTGAAGCAGAGAAGGGGGAGGGCTCCGTTTGACTGGAAGGGGCTGGATTCAGACAACGGCTCGGAATTCATCAATGACATTCTGTATAAATATTGTTGTCGAGAAAAGCTGAGTTCACCAGGTCTCGTCCCAGCCGGAAGAATGACAACGCCTATATTGAACAGAAAAACTGGACACATGTAAGGAAAATCCTGGGCTACCTCAGGTATGATACCCTCGCCGAGCTCAGTATTATCAATGACCTCTATCGCGGTGATTTGAGGCTATACAAGAACTTCCTTCAGCCGGTGATGAAGCTGGTCAGCAAGGAAAGGGTTGGAGGCAGCGTAAAGAGGAAGTATGATACCCCTAAGACACCGTATCAGAGATTGATGGACTCAGGGCAGATATCAGGGGAAACCAGAAAACAACTTGAGACGGTCTACCTCAGCTTAAACCCGGCTCAACTAAAGCGGAGCATCGATGCCAAATTAGACGTGCTCTACCGCACCTACGAGGAGAAAAAGAAGTCTGAGCAGATTGACCCGATGAGGAGAGTGGTACCCCATACGGTTACATCTTTCATGATACAACAACCTGAAGTTGCGTTACCTGCTTAAATGATTTGACACGTGGGGCAAATAC
>Ga0210024_1000913_pt1 | contig 26920 bp, 30 predicted proteins | sample CryGeymeta201525_FD_183988 | JGI IMG/M metagenome (GOLD analysis project Ga0210024, IMG submission 183988) | Groundwater microbial communities from Crystal Geyser aquifers in Utah, USA - Crystal Geyser metaG 2015-25 (SPAdes) (version 2) | ecosystem: Environmental > Aquatic > Deep subsurface >...
CCTCAACTTTTGAACGTTACCAATTACTTAGGTTCAAAGTTCCGGGGTTCACGGTTCACGGTTAGAAAACAATGGACATAGACCAGTATGAAGATAAGGCAACCAACCGTGAACTGTGAACTGTAAACTGTAAACTGTGAACCTGACGACCTGAGCAGTTACTTTATTCCAACAATATTTGACGCCTCAGAGCATCCTCCGGAGGCATTGCAGACGACAACACGGTAAGAGTAAATCCTACCGGGTTCAACCGTTGCATCTAAATAGGAAAAAGCGTCCTTCCCTTCCCTCGTCAGTTTTGGATCGAAAAGCGAAAGGTCGGCAATCAGAGTATATTCCCCGGGACAATCCGGACAGCTATCGGAGACTGTTCCCACTTCTCTCCTTGTGATCCTGAATCCGGCGAGGACTCCATGTTCTTCCACGCTCCAGCGAAGGATAATCCCGCCCTGGCCGTGTTTTGCCTCAAGGTTGGAAATTGCCTTCGGTAATAAGATTTTTTCAGGGATCGGGTCTCCCTTCTTCCCGCATCCCTGAAAGATCGCTATGAGAAACAGCATCATAAACACAACAGATAAATGCCAACGTTTTTCTCTCTTTCTCTTCATCTCTTCCCCCCTTCAATCTCTTCGATCCTCTTTAAGACCATTTTCTCCGCTGTGCCACCAAGGGTTCTTCTCGCATTCACCGCATTTTCCACCTGGAGACACTCATAGACATCTTCATCAAAACCCTTATAAAACCGGCGGAATTCTTTTATCGTCAGGTCTGACAACCCCTTATTTTCCCCCGTACAGTAGGCAACGAGACGACCTACAATCCCGTGTGATTCCCGGAAAGGGACACCCCGTATCACCAGATAATCGGCCACATCGGTAGCCGTGGAGAATCCCCTCGCAGCCTCTTCCTGCATCCTTGCCCTGTTAAACCTTAGATGTTTGATCATGCCGGCGAATATCTCCAGGCATCCCGTCACCGTATCCATCGTATCAAAGAGAGGTTCTTTATCTTCCTGAAGGTCACGGTTGTAGGTCATGGGGAGACCCTTCAGGAGTGTCAAGAGGGTAATCATATTTCCGTAGACACGCCCCGTTTTCCCCCTGATCAACTCGGCAACATCGGGATTCTTCTTCTGGGGCATGATACTGCTTCCCGTGGTAAAGGCATCGGAGATCTCTACGAAACTAAACTCCTCGGTAGACCAGATGATAAGGTCCTCACAAAACCGGGAGAGGTGCATCATTATTAAAGAGGCGACAAAGACAAATTCGGCGACAAAATCACGGTCTGAGACGGCATCCATGCTGTTCCGGGATATCTCGGGAAATTTCAGCAATCTTGCCGTGTACTCCCTGTCAAGCGGCAGAACCGACCCGGCCAGAGCGGCGGCTCCGAGGGGCATCACGTTTACCCTCTTGAGACCATCCCGCAATCTTGCCTCATCCCGATCCAGCATCTCCCAGTAAGCCAGGAGGTAATGGGAGAGAAGAACCGGCTGGGCCTTCTGGAGGTGGGTGTAACCCGGCATGATGGTCCGGCTCTCCCTCTTCGCCAGTTCAACCAGTGATGACTTCAGTGCGGCTACCAGGTCCAGTATCCGTTGAATCTCATCTCTCAAGTATAGTCTTGCATCGAGAGATACCTGATCATTCCTGCTCCTGCCCGTGTGGAGTTTTCCCCCAACTTCTCCCACACGCTCGATCAGGGCTCTCTCAATCGCCATATGAATATCTTCATCGGAGAGGTGAAAGGTGAAATTTCCCCTTTCAATCTCCCTGAAAATGTCCCTCAGACCGGCAACAATGGTCTTTTCTTCCTTTTTCGAGACGATACGCTGTCTGGCCAGCATCTTTGTGTGGGCAATACTTCCTTCAATATCATAGGGGGCAAGACGTTTATCAAAATGGACAGAGGCGGTAAACACCTCTACCTGTTCATCTGTCGGCTCACGAAACCTCCCATCCCAAGGCTTCTTTTTCATTCTGGCTCCTAACTCCTGAGTAATTACCCCCTGTTAACCTTTCTGCAACGCCTGTATCTTCAGCCTAAGGGCATTGAGTCTTATAAATCCCGTGGCATCACTCTGGTTGTAAACCATGTCTTTTTCAAAGGTGGCAAAATCCTCCATATAAAGGGATTGCGGTGATTTCCTCCCGACGACGATACAGTTCCCCTTGTACAATTTCAAACGGGCAGTGCCTCTCACGTTTTCCTGTGTTTCGTCAATCAATTTCTGGAGAACTTTCATCTCCGGCGAATACCAGAAACCGTTATAGACCAGTTGGGCATATTTGGGTATCAGTGAATCTCTCATCAGCATAACTTCCCGATCCATGGTAATCGTCTCCACCGCCTGATGGGCCGCCCAGAGGACAGTTCCCCCCGGTGTCTCGTAAACTCCGCGCGATTTCATCCCCACAAAGCGATTCTCGACCATGTCCATTCTCCCGATCCCGTTTCTGCCCGCCAACAGGTTCAAATGGTCCAAGAGCTTTGCCGGGGTCATCTTCACCCCATCCACCGCCACGGGATTACCCTTCTCAAAAGCGACTTCTACATAGGTGGGAATATCGGGCGCCACTTCGGGAGAAGCAGTCAAGACAAACATATCCTCCGGCGGCTCCGCCCAGGGGTCTTCGAGAATGCCGCCCTCATGAGAGATATGAAGGAGATTCCTGTCGCTGCTGTAAGGTTTTTTCTCGGTCAGCAAAAGAGGAATGTTGTGTTTACGGGCATAAGCGACCATCGAGCTTCTTGAATCGAAGCTCCAGCGCTCATCCCTCCAGGGTGAAATAATCCTGATCTCCGGGTTTAAAGCCATGTAAGTCAGCTCAAACCTTACCTGATCGTTTCCCTTTCCCGTGGCGCCATGCGCGACGGCATCTGCGCCTTCTGCGGCGGCAATCTCTATCTGTTTTTTAGCGATAAGCGGCCTGCCCAGGGAAGTCCCGAGGAGATATCTGCCCTCGTAGCAGGCATTGGCCCTCAGAGCAGGAAAGACAAAATCACTGACGAATTCTTCCCTTAAATTTTCAATATATATCTTACCGGCGCCGGTGGCAATAGCCTTTTCCTTAAGACCGTCCAGCTCTTCCTTCTGACCGATATCCGCGGCAAAGGCGATTACTTCACATTTATAGGTCTCGATAAGCCACCTTAAAATAACCGATGTATCCAAACCTCCCGAGTAGGCAAGGACCACCTTTCTTACCTGATTAGTCACAATCCCGATTTCCTTCCTCTCATTGAAAAATACTCTAATCGAGCAAAATTTCCAGAATCGCCTTCTGGACATGGAGGCGATTCTCCGCCTGGTCAAAAACTACCGAGTAGGGACCGTCAATAACCTCTGCCGCTATCTCCTCCCCACGATGAGCGGGGAGACAGTGCATAACTATAACGTCTCTTCGCGCCCCTCGCAGCAGTTCCCTGTTGATCTGATATTCCTTGAACACCCCTGCCCTCTCCTCCCTTTCGGCCTCCTGTCCCATACTGGCCCATACATCGGTATAAACGACATCAGCATCGCGCACTACGTCACAAGGATTGCGATAGAGAGTGACGCCCCGCTCCGCATCTCTCCTTCCCCGCTCCAGGATACCCGTATCAGGTTCATACCCTTCCGGACAGGCAAGGGCAAGGTGGAAGGGAAGCCTGGCGGCGGCATTTATCCAGGAGTTGGCAATATTATTCCCATCCCCGACATAGGCAATTTTCAGATTTTCGTAGGTTCCCTTCTTCTCGATAATGGTAAAAAGATCGCTCAAGATCTGACACGGGTGGAGAAGGTCCGTCAAACCGTTTATCACCGGTATCGTTGCATATCCGGCAAACTCTTCAACGGAACTTTGGGAATAAGTCCTGATCATAATGCCGTCTAAATACCTGGACATAATCCTTGCGGTATCGGCAATGCTCTCCCCCCTGGCGGACTGGGTATCCCGACTGCTGAGGAATACGGCCATCCCCCCAAGCTGGTACATCCCCACCTCAAAAGAAATGCGTGTTCTGGTGGACGGTTTATCGAAAATCATCCCGAGGGTCTTGCCCTTCAGAGGTGCATAGGTATGCCCATCCCGGAGCATTTTTTTCAGCTTTTTCGCTTTTTCAAATATCAATTCAAAATCCAATACTTGAAGATCATAAACGCTTAAAAGATCTTTCTTCATTTGCCCTCCATCACCCCATCCAGGATATCAATTGCCCGATCAACATTCAATTCTGTGATGATCAGCGGGGAAACACAACGGAGAATATTACCATCAATAGGATTATCCATAAGTTACAGGGCTTCAGGAACTATTTAGTCTTAGGTGAACACAATTGTCAAGGCAGAAAATTGAACATTAAAAAAACATTTAACATCATTAGTGGAAAATGATACGAACCTTATCTCATAAGGTAAGTAATTTAATTATCTTAATTAATGCTATTATTTAAACTAACATTTAAGGAGGAAGAGTACTATGGGTGGAATCAAAATCTTTATTGGAGAGATATTGCCGTACATTACGCTCATCGTGTTTCTATCGGGTATCACCCACAAAATTCTTAAGTGGACCAAGGCTGCTCAAGGGAAGATGACCCTCTACCCCGCTGCCTCGACCCCTGGTGACAAGTGGAAAAGAATTGTGAAGGAGATTTTTATCTTCGAGAATCTCTTTAAAGGGAACAAACCCCTCTGGGCCGGGACCTGGGTATTTCACGTAAGTATCGCATTGATTCTCATCGGCCATGTGAGGGTGGTAACGGATTTTCCGCTTCTCTGGCAAGTCCTCAGAATGGGTAAAGAAGACGTAGATACACTCTCGACCACACTGGGAGGCGCCGCGGGGTTGGTCATTTTCATTATGGGAATCTACTTGCTCGTCCGCCGATTGGCAGTTCAACGGGTCAGGGAGATCTCCGATAAGGACGATTACCTTACGTTGGCGTTGATCTTAGGCATTATCATCACCGGGGATATAATGCGGTTTGTCACTCATTTTGACCTTGCTCAAAGCAGGGAATATTTTGTTGCCCTTTTTACCTTCAAAAGCGTCGCTGTGCCCGGTGACCCAGCCTTCCTTCTCCATTTTTTCTTGGGACAGTTGTTGATCATCTATATACCGTTCGGCAAGTTTCTCCACATTCCCGGCACATTTTACAGTAAATCAATAATCTATCAAGAATAGAGAGGTGATACCATGAGCGAAGAAAGTGTAATCTCCCAGACGGACATTGAAAAGGCAATTAATTCTGTCAAGGCCATCAAGGATGGCCCCAGGGCTCTTCAGTTGTACATGGACATCTGCGCTAAGTGTGGAACATGCGCTGAGCAGTGCCATGTTTCCAGGGCAAACCCCCAAAGACGAACAAACCCGGCGGCCCGCTCCGACCTGATTCGGAAGCTGTACAAACAAAACGGTTCTATACTGACAAAGATTCGAGGTCTATTCAATGGCCAATCCAACAATTTAAGCCCGGAGGATATTGAAACCTGGGTACGAGATTTCTACGAATGCTCCGGTTGCCGACGCTGCGCCAAATTCTGCCCCTTTGGTATTGACAACTCCGTCATTACACGTAAAGGCCGGGCCATTGTCCACGCCCTTGGCATGTCCCCCAAGATGATGGCACAGACCCAGGAGATGTCCGATAAATTCGGGAACGATGAAGGCCAGACTTATGCGTCTTTCATGAATGCGGTGGAATTCCTTGAATCGGAGTTACAGGAAGAGCACGGCATCCCCATTAAAATACCCGTCGACCAGGAGGCAGACATCCTATTCGTCCCGGCCTCGGCAGACCTGGTCTCATTTCCAGAGACTCAGATGGGTTGTGCAACCTTCTTCCACGCCGCTGGGTTGAGCTGGACGATGAGCTCTGAGGCCTTCGACGGTGCAAATTTTGGGCTTTTTACCGGTGATGATGCCCACATGAAGCGCAAGAACAAACTACTCCACGATGCCTGCCTGAAGCTGAAGGTTAAAAAACTCGTCATAGGGGAATGCGGCCACGCCTACCGAATCGCTAAGAGGATAGGCGGCGCTTTCTATTGGGGAGGGGATATCCCCTATGAAATCACCAATATCTTTATCATCGCTGCGGAAGAATTGGCCAGAGGAAAACTCAGGCTTGATCCGAACAAAAATCCAGAACCTGTCACCTATCATGACCCCTGTAACTTCGCACGAAGCACCGGTGTGATTGAGGAACCTCGGGTACTATTAAGGGCCTGTACCACTGATTTTCGAGAGATGACCCCGAACCGAGACTATAACTGGTGTTGTGGCGGCGGAGGCGGCCTGGCGGTTATGGACAGCAAAGAAGGGGTAAAAAAGAACGAGGTTACCTTCCTCGATTATAGGATGAACGTTGGGGGAAAGATGAAGTTGAACCAGGTTAAGGAGACAGGGGCGAAATACCTGGCAGCCCCCTGTGCCAACTGCAAACGGCAGCTTATGCAGCTTATGGACTACCATAAGATGGATGTTCGGGTAGGTGGTGTCTTCGATCTTTTTGATAAGGCGGTAATCCTGGACAAATGAAGCACAGGTTTTATCTCTGAGAGAATCTTAAAAAAGGAGGGATAGAAAAATGGGTTCTTTAGAAAGGGAAGATATAAGAAGAAGGGCTGTTGTTATTGATGACGAAGAAGATTTGACGACATATCTGTCAGCCATACTGGAGGAAAACGGTTTTTCCGTGCGGACAGCAAACAATGCTGAGGACGGAGAGAGGCTAATCAGGGAAGATACTCCTGATTTGATCTGCCTCGACTTATTAATGCCCGGGAAAACGGGTATCAATTTGTTCCTCAGGTTGCGACGACGAGAAGAACCATTAAAAGACGTTCCACTGATCATAATTACCGGTATCAAGGAACAAATCAATGTTGATTGGAAAGATATTGTGTCTCGATGTAAAGCACGTGTCCCGGATGGATTTATTGAGAAACCTGTGACGCCGCAACGTCTCATGCGAGTTGTCAACGATGTTCTCAAGGGCGAGTGTAGGGACAGAGTTCAATTTGGATGAAAATGAGGATACTCTTAGGCTTCGCGTAACCCAGCTTGGAACTCTGTTCCGGCTCCATTAATTCGGAGGACGTCCAGATCCGCATTGGGGTTCAACATGAAGAGTTTACCAACTCTCTTAAGGCCTCAGTTCCGAGGAAGTCATCACACCCCTCTATACAGCAAGCTCTCATTCCGCACTAAGATACTCCTACTTATCTTTCTGTTACTGATCCTATTTGGCCTATTGGGGGCAGTTGCACTCCAATGGATCCTCATGGAGATAGTTTATCCTATCGTCTACAAAGGGAAAAGCATAGGTACTATCAAGGCAGGCTTTTTCACATCATCGGTCCATGCCTTTGTGAACCAGGTCATGACCCTTTACCTGGGGGTTCTCGGCTCTACGATTCTCGTAACCCTCCTGATCGCAAGATCCTTTCTCCGACATACGACACGTCCAATAGTAACCCTAACCCGGATAGCGGATGAGATCTCGGTGGGTAACCTCGACATGGATATCCTCTTCGGTAAGCGTGTAAATTGCTGGGAAATCAAACAATGCGGACGTAAGGACTGTGCAGCGTATACAAACACAGCGGTTCAATGTTGGTTCGTTGATGGCACACCCTGTGAGGGGTATGAACCTAAATTTCCGCAGAAACTCGAAGGATGCCGAAAATGCGAGGTCTATAAGACGCACAAAGGGGATGAGATCGTCCAGTTAGCCGATTCCTTTCAGCATATGATCTATATAATCAAGTCTTCTCAGGTGGAACTGGAGAAGTTTCATAAATTCCAGAGCAATATGATTCAGAATTCCCTCGTGGGAATCATCGCAATGAATGAGGTCGGGGTTGTCAATATCTTCAACCGTGTGGCCGAAAGCCTCACCGGATACCGCGAGCCTGAAGTCGTGGACAGACTTACCTTGAACGATTTCTTTTCTGAAGACATCGCCGTAAAGATTCAACGCCCTCTCATATATGACTATGGCATAGTTTTACGTGGTTTCAAACCCGCAGAAACAGACATTCTGAACAAGGATAAGGAACCAATACCGGTGAGGCTCTCGGGCATCAACCTATACGAGAAGGAGGAGCATTTAGGAAAGGTTTTCTTTTTCCAAGACCTTAGGGAAATAAAGCGACTTCGCCAGGAGCTGATCCAGTCTGAACGGTTGAGTGCCACCGGTCAAGCTGTTGCCAGTATTAGTCACGCGATCAAGAACATCTTGGATGGCCTTTTTGGGGGGGTGTACATTTATAAGAGGGGAACCAGGATAAATAATGAAAAGGATACGCAAAAGGGATGGAGGATGATCGAAAAGAACATCGGTCTTATCTCTGAACTGGTTATCAACCTATTAAACTATGCGAAGGAGCGCAAACCCATCTTTCAGAAGTGCGACCCCAGAGGCATAGTTGAAGATGTGATCGAAACAATGGAGAATAAGGCTCGAAACAACAATATCAATATGGCCTCAGAATACGAGGGGGATTTTGATAATGTCTACCTGGATCCACAAGCCTTACATCAATGTCTAATAAACCTGGTCTCCAATGCCATTGATGCCTCTCCTGTCGGACGTCAGGGCCATGTTGTTGTCAGACTGGAATCGAAGAACGGACAAGGGATTATCATTGAAGTGTCTGACAATGGAATGGGAATGAGCAAAGAAGTATATGACAATATCTTTCAAGGAATGGTGAGCACAAAGGGGTCAACGGGCACGGGCTTAGGCCTCCTCGTCGTGAAGAAAATCGTAGAGGAACACGGAGGGACCATCGTCGTAAAGTCAGAGGAAAACAAAGGCTCCAGCTTCAAAATCCGGCTGCCCAAGATGCCTACCAATGATCCACATGTCCGGGTGTCAGACACCCCATAGATAGGCCCTTTATACCATTTCGCTTTCTTTGGCTAACTTTGTTGGCTTCGTCGTCGGCGTCCTCGACGTATTAGTAATACGCCTGCGGCGACTCCTCCTTGCCGCCGCGTTATCCTTTGAAAGCGAAATGGTATTATTTAGGTCCCCCCTCAGGCAGTTGTGATAAAATTCCCCTCTTGAGAACGTCTGCCAAGGTAGTAGATCTCAAGTAATTCTTAATCAGTTCACTGAGTTCGACCCAGGTCGGAATTGCGATACATTCCTCAGACCTGTAGCACAGTCTGGGGTCCTTAACACAATCAACGAGCGACATGTCCCCTTCGACAGAGAACAGTATGTCGGCCAGGGTAATCTCTGAAGGGTGGCGGGCAAGCGTGTACCCTCCTTTTTTCCCCCGAGCAACAACCACGAGCCCGGCAATTCTCAGTCCACCCATCAATTGGGTCAGATACTTTCTTGAAATACCCTGATTCTTTTCGATGGTTTTCAGCGAAAGCGGTTCCTTCCCGTGGTGCAGCGCCAGCTCAATCATGGCCCTGGTAGCATATCTGCCTCTGCAAGATAATCGCATTTAGACAACAACCTCCTCTTCTGGTAGAAAGGCCCGTTCCATGATGAAATGGAACGCCTGCGTCATGTGTACCATCCTTCCCAAGTGGGATTTTGCAGCAACGTCTCTTGCCCGTTCCAGAGGGGCGTAGCATACAAGCAGTATATCTCGACACGAGGCCTCAATTGCAGCTTCGTCGGCAAGGGTCATTGGTGTCCAAACCTTTCCCGCTTTGTCACAAAGCACCGGGCATCCTTTCAACTGAAAGGTTCCCTCATCCTGATTCATGGTATCTTCTTCTCTCCCTATACGGAAGATGAGAGGAAACGAGACCCTCGAGATATCAATGACACTCCAGGGGGCCATTGACTTGAGAGAAAGGAGATCCCGAAACACCACCCCCGGCTTTTCAGATTGAATGTCCAGGCCAGCAAGTACCTTCTTGGCCAGGAGTTCAAACGAGGACACGCATCTATCTTTAGAGAGTCCCCCGCTCATCAGGAGCGAGCGAGTAGAACAAACTACGGGCTCATCAATATAGGAATTGTTGAAGAATTTTCCACAAAAGATAGAAATTGCTCCGTCAATCGCAATCCGCAAGACGGGTTTATGATCCCCATCTTGTAATCTCAGCCAAGCCAAATGGAGACGCCATCCTTTCAGCTTGTTGAGGCATTCTATTCCTGCATTAGATGTTAGCGCCATTTTTAGATATTGACTTTCCCTAAAGCACCAAAGAAAGCGAAATGGTATTAATAGCGGAATACAGCCGCCAGCGATGCACCATCGGGCATTCTCTCCGGGGAAAGGGCAAAGACAGTGGCGCCGTTTAAGAAGGTCTGGATGGCAGCAAAGTCAAGGATGTCTTCATTGCCTGCCTCTATCTTTTCGTCCAGGCGCACCTCAGCGGTGTCAGGGTCAACTACCCCCCACTGTCTGTGGCCTATGGCAACGAACAGCAAACCGATCCTCCCATGACAGGCAGCTTGAACAATCTCTTTAATGTCGTTGGAGGTCAGTCCGGTCCCGGAAGATTGTCTGTACTGGGCAACGGCATCAATCTCGGCCTTTTGAAAGCAGGGCTCCACGATATTCCAGGCCTGCGTATGCAATTGTTCCGCGCCCATTCCCCTTGGATTTCCTCCAATGCCTTCCTCCATAAGCCGGGGGTAGGTATTTGCCTCTCTATAAATCGGAAAGAGATAATCTACCCCTGCCAGCACCAGAGGTGCCTGTTCGTCCCTGAGGAAGTCGCGCAGACCCCTGTCGACCTGGCGAAAGTATTTTAGAATATTATCCTTCGCATCCTCAACACTGGCGCCATGCCCGGAAACCATTACTGAACGTTCGCCACCGCCTGACTTTGTCGGATAAAAGCGAACCTCTTTTTCCGGCACATCGTACTGAAGGGCCTCGGCAAGACTTTTAGAGATGGTTCCCAGATCAATCTCTCTTACACTATGTCTGGTACCTTCGAGCAGCCTTACCTCATTCTGGCTGAGGGCTAAAATGTAGAAACGCTCGTCTCCTCGTAGAGCTGGAAGGAGCGGTTTGATGTGAAAACGGTCGGCAATAACGACCAATTCCCCAAAATCTATGGGAAGACAGTAAAAACGAAATATATCGTGGGATATAAAGATGGCAAGGCCATCGCTCTGACGTCGCCAGAAAATGACATTACCCAGGAGCCCCTGGACAGGTTCCAGTAACGCTTTTACCTCTGTGGTTCGCAAATCGCTGGCCAGTAATTTTTCCTCGGCTTCCCTAAACAGGTTTCTGAGTCTGATTTGATTTTGCTGAATTTCCGCACCTGCCCGGTAGGTGGGCATAAAAATTGAGATACAACACTCCTCGCGTGTGGTCATGAGTGTCCTGAGTTCCTCTCTGGATAATGTATCCATACAACTAATACCCCTCCTTAGCTTGAAAGTGAAGTTCCTCTACGTTCTATTTTCCCTTGCTTTAAATACAAAATATCTCTTTACAAGGCAAGTGAAATTAAAATTTAACATTTTCACTTATTACAAATATCTTGACAGAGGTTCTGAAAAAAGCGTAAAGGGACTTCATGGGCAGACCTCAAAGCGTTTCAAACCGCAAGCAAACGGATGGAGGGGGTAGTTGTGAAAGAAAAGGATGGATATTTTTGGAGCATTACCTGTCTTATGCGTATAAGGATCTTATCGGCCGCGCTCTTTTTTGCCTTTCTCTCCACGTCATCGGCCTTTGCTTCCTCATCGGTCAATGTCCCCTTTGCATTACCGCTTTACAGAAACATGGAACTTTGGGTTGCCAAAGGCCTCATCCAGAGCAATCTATCTTCAACAAGGCCATTCTCGCGGGCCGAAGTCGGCAGACTGTTGGCCGAAGCCCTCGATAAATGCGATGCCCTGAAGGAACCAACCACCGCGTGCAGCGACCTCCAGGGCCCGACGGCGAAATATTTTGAAGAAGAAGTATCCGAAGTTAGATCGCGGGGGTCATCGCCTTCGACCTTCCTGAAACCGATAGATGCGCTTTCCATTACTTACAACCGCTTAAGCGGCCCTTTTTCCATTTATAACAATGAGGGCATCAACTACTACGATGGCAACAATGCCTCGGTTCAATTTCAATCCCGCGGCCGCCTATGGAACGTCTTCTCCTTCTTTATTCAACCGATCTTTTCCTATTATCAAAAGTTCGACCAGATAGAAGGCAACGATGAAGATGAATTGCGTATGCACAAGGGATACGTGAAATTGACCGCCGGCAATTTTGAGGTCGAGGTAGGAAGGGATTCTCTCTGGTGGGGCCCCGGTTATCACGGCGCGCTCCTTATGTCCAATAATGCCCACCCCTTCGATATGGTCAAGTTATCGAATCCTGAACCAACGCTTCTGCCGTGGATTTTCCATTGGCTGGGACCCTTTAAATTCAACCTCTTCTTTTCTGAATTAAACGACGGACGCTCTGGCTCCAACGTGGCCCATCCCTACCTGTACGGTCTCCGCCTAAACTTTAAGCCTCACCCCTTTTTTGAAGCAGGGCTGTCGCACCTTGCCCTTTTCGGAGGCTCCGGGCGGGACCTGAGTTTTTTTGACGTCATCAAGATACTCTACAGCAATAAAAACAGGGATAACACAAAATTCGAGAGTAATCAGGAGCTTGCCGTTGATGTTGCCCTGATGATACCGAATATCAGGAAGTTGATTTTCCTGGCCGATTCCGTTAAGCTCTACGCGGAAGGGGGGGCGGAGGATACGGGAACCCTACCGGATAGAAGGGCCTATCTGGTTGGGATGGCCCTCTACAACCCCTTTGCGGTGGAAAAAGCGGTCTTCCGCGTGGAGTATGCCGATCTGTCGCCAGGCAGCGTGCCCGCTGCCTGGTACAGTCATGGCTCCTATCCCATGCAGTACGATGGCAGGGTTTTCGGCCATCACGCGGGCAGCGATGCGGACGACATCTTTTTTGAATGGTCTCAGGATATTGAAAAGTTCTTCTACAAGCTGGGCCTTGACAGGGAGAGAAGTGGTATTCAGACAAAGGCAGATGTACAGGAAAAGAATCAGTATTTTGGGGAGATGGGATATCGGATAAAGGATAACTCAAACATCACCGTCAGATATTCCTACGAAGAGATAACCAACTATATGAATGTCAAGGATGACGATAAAAGAAACCACTTCCTGGGGGTGGAAGCAGCCCTCTATTTTTAGGGAGGGTTGAAAGGAAACCATGACCGATATCTACCAGGCGAAGGCCGTCATCGCCCCCATTGCCCCGAAGGAACGCAGCGGAGGGATGTCCGCCCTGGTCCAACAATTCGGCGGGATGGCCGAGATGGTGGGGATTGGATCGCCCAGCGCCACTTCAGCGACGGAACTTGTGGCTCTCCTGAAATCCAATATCTTGAGGAAAGAGATCATCGAAAGGTACCAGCTCCTGCCCATCCTGTTTTACAACCAGTGGGATGAGGAAAAGAAGACCTGGAAGAAGGGAAGCTCGTTCAGCCTCAATCCGCTGACGCTGGTGAGTAAAATCCGGCCGGGGAACCCGAAGGCCGGCAAAGAGGAAGAAGACGTCCCCGATACCTGGGAAGGGAGGTATTATGAAAAAGGCATTCCTCGTCGGAATTAACAAGTACAAGCTCCCGGGGGCTGATCTGATACCATTTCGCTTTCAAAGGATAACGCGGCGGCAAGGAGGAGTCGCCGCAGGCGTATTACTAATACGTCGAGGACGCCGACGACGAAGCCAACAAAGTTAGCCAAAGAAAGCGAAATGGTATGAGCGGATGTGTGAGCGATGTGACAAACGTGCGGGATATTCTATTGAAAAGGAGCCTTCTTTGAGATATAGGTAATCCCGACATGACCGGGCGGTTAACTCAGCGGGAGAGTGCTACCTTCACACGGTAGAAGTCACTGGTTCAATCCCAGTACCGCCCACCAATAAAATCAGCGGGTTAGCCATTTACGGTTAGCCCTTTTTCTTCTTTTGTGACCATTTTGTGACCAGTTCCCTCAAAAATGGCATTTTCCAGTCTGCAAACGGCCTCCTGGTTTTCACTTTTCATAAGGTGAGAATAAACATTCAGGGTGACGGTAGGGCTTGAATGTCCTAACTGCGTTTGAATGTATTTTATGTTTTCCCCTTGGGAAAGTAGCAGGCTCGCATAGGTGTGCCGCAAGTCGTGAAATCTTATCTGAGGAATTCCCGCATCTTTCAGCGCTCTTCTGTAATGCCGTTGCACCATATTGCTGTAATTCATTGGCTCCCCTGCCTCATTCGGGAAAACAAGGGCGCCATCCTTCCCACCGCTTGCTAATTTCCATTCAGCCAAAGCCTTCACCGCCGTAGGTACAAGGTCGATCCGTCGTGCCGATCCTTTTGTTTTCGGGGTAAAGAAACGGCCCATGTTGAACGTCCTGGCTATGCTGATCTGTTTTTTTGAAAAATCAACGTCTGGCCATTTCAGCCCCAGGATTTCACCTTGACGCGCCCCGGTCATGATCGCTGTGAGAAATAGGGTTTTGTATTTCTGATCTGTAACCGCTTCAAGAAAATTCCTGATCTGTCCGGGCGTCAATACGGAAATCACCTTTTCCTGTCCTTCTTTCCCCTGGCTCCGGGGTCTTTCCGCATTGAAAATAATGGCGTCTTTTTCTCATGAAAAAACGTCCGCCGCTCGATCTTTGCCTCGATCTCCCGAAGTTCTTTTTTTTGCCGCGTCTTTTGTGCTTCCCGCCTTCATGGTTTTTCTGTACCGTTTCCCGTGCTGATCATAGCAGTCTATGATGTACCGTCCGCGTCGTTTTGCTATTGTCGCCATTCTTAAATCCCCCTTTCTGCAGGGCCAGGACACCCGCCCCGGCTCTACTGTTATTTATCCCGATCTTAGTGGCAGTATAGGGATCGGTATTTACAGGATATTATAACCTATGGTATAAGGACAGATAAAATTTCTCGATTACACTCGAAAGATTTGAAATCTTCATCTGTGAATAATGAATAAACCTTGGATTCGTAACTCGGAAAAAAGCCCTCGATCTTTTCCCGGCCCTGTCTGCGCTCAAATCCATAGCGAAGCCATTTGATATATTCATAATAGCTTGCCGTGTCTGGAATGTTTCGCATGGCTTCAAGATATTTTTCGGCGTTCTCAGGCAGGGGGTAATTTGCAACCGTTAAGAAAAAATCCCTCAGTTCTTTATTCCATTTGCCTATCCCTCGCAATCATCCCGGGGGGTTTATGAAGGGGCAGCCGGCGGGACATGTCCGGCTTTCGGTAGCTAACCTATCCCCCTCAATCCAAAATCTCATTCAGAAAACTTGTGACCAAATCGTTTGTTTTGACTTTCCCTTTTTGTTATGTTAAAAATATTACTATGAAAACAATCGCCGTACATTTCAGCCTGCATCTTCCGGCAAAGGTAAAGAGAAGACGAAAGTGGTTCGTGGCCTCCTGCCCGATACTTGACGTTTGCAGCCAGGGAGATACCGAAGAACAAGCCAGGAAAAATCTTAGTGAAGCACTGACCCTGTTTTTCATCTCCTGCCATGAACGGGGGACCCTTGACGCTGTTTTGAGAGAAAGCGGCTTTACGTCTTTTCATCCTTCCGATTTTTCCGTTAAGGCAAAAGTTATTCCTGAAAGCGAGTATATCAACGTTCCGATACCATTTTATGTCAATCTGAACGGTCCCCGTCAAAGATGCCACGCCTAAGCCCGGTCAACTGGAAAGTACTTGAGCGCATCTTCCTTAAAGATGGCTTTGTCTTTGACCGGCAAGTTGGTGATCACCGGGCTTATGTTAAACTGGGTATTTCCAGACCCGTCATCATACCAACCTACAAAGAAATCGACGTGGATATTATTACCTCCAATATTCGTACCGCCGGAATGACCCGCGACCGATATTTTATGCTTTTGAAAGACTGTAAATGAGCGGTTCACGTTCAAAAATCTTGTGACCAAATTGTGACCACTTCATCGAAAAACAACCTCGAAAACGGTAAAACACGATAAAATGACCCCGTTCAAAACATCTTGATTTTCTTAGCTTTTTTTTATCATGCTTTACCTTATTTGTCAATAGTTTAATGATTCTAAGCGATTCACATGGTAGAAGTCACTGGTTCAATCCCAGTACCGCCCACCAATAAAATCAAGGGGTTATGGTTCACTCTGAATTTATATCATTACTCGAGGATTCTCGTCTGTGCAGCACGAGAAAAAAAGTGGTTTCGCGACCTGCTTGAAGATGTTATAATTGAACTGAAGAATTGAATGCAAAACGGGTCTCCCGGATGACGGGAGATACTCCCGCCTCCGGGTGAGCTTCTCGAAGATGGAAAGGGTTTATTAGAAAACATCATTTTATCGTAACTGTTTTAAAGAAAGGAGGATGTATATGCAGCTTAAGGGGAGCAAGACAGAGAAAAATCTGCTGACCGCCTTTGCCGGTGAGTCGCAGGCGCGCAACCGCTACACCTACTTTGCCAGCCAGGCAAAGAAGGAAGGGTTTGAGCAGATGACCTTTATTTTCGAGGAGACGGCCAATCAGGAAAAGGAACACGCCAAGAGGCTCTTCAAACTCCTCAAAGGAGGGGGGGTGGAGATAAAGGCGGCTTTCCCCGCCGGGGTCATAGGAAAAACAGCGGAAAATCTCAAGGCTGCCGCGGCAGGGGAAAATTATGAATGGAAAGACATGTACCCCTCGTTTGCCGGAGTTGCCCGGGAGGAAGGCTTCAAGGATATCGCCTCGATATTCGAGGCGATTGCTGTGGCCGAAAAGCAACACGAGAAACGCTACCTTGGCCTCCTGGCCAACATTAAAGGAGGCACAGTGTTCAAAAAAGCCAAGCCTGTTGTCTGGCGTTGCCGAAATTGCGGCTATCTTTATAAGGGAGCCGGGGCGCCGGATGAATGTCCCGCCTGTGACCACCCTCAGGCCCACTTTGAACTCCTGGCCGAAAACTGGTGAGAGGGAAAACATCAAAATGTACAAGGGACGAGAGAGTCCTTTTTATTCGGAGAAGGGGGATTTCAATGAAGGAAAGAAAAGGAATCGTAACAATAAAGGGAAGCCCACTGACACTGTTGGGAGATGAAGTCATGGTTGGCGACAAGGCGCCGGATTTTGAGGTGATTGACAATGAACTTTCTCCGGTTAAGTTTTCGTCGTTTCTGGGAAAGATATGTATCTTATCCTCGGTACCGTCTCTGGACACCCCTGTGTGCGACATGGAAACGCGGCGTTTCAACAAGGAGGCGGAGCATCTCAGTTCAGACGTCGCAGTGCTTACAATCAGCATGGACCTGCCCTTCGCTCAGAAGCGCTGGTGCGGCGCCGCAGGGGTGGACCGTGTGCAGACACTTTCCGATCACCGGAATGCCTCTTTCGGCGCCTCATACGGGGTGCTGATAAAAGAGCTGCGGCTGCTGGCAAGGGCGGTATTTGTCGTTGATCGTGGAGGCATTATTCGCTATAGGGAATTGGTAAAAGAGATGACCGAGGAACCTGATTATGATGCTGTTTTGAAGGCCGTAAAAAAGTTGACTTAGGGCATACATATGCAGTTTACTCCCTGTGATGTCAAAACAGAATTTTAGAAAAGTGAGGAAGCCATGAAACTTGACGAGCTTAAAAACATTGTTGACTTTGCCATAGAGAAAGAACAGGAAGCCGTGGATTTTTACAATGTCCTTTCGGGGAGGGTGAAAGTGAAGTCCATAGCAGAGGAACTCCGTAAGATAGTGGTAATTGAAGAGGGACACCGGGAACGGCTCAGGAAGATGGATATTGCCGGTTATTCTAAAAATGTAGTACAGCCGGCAATAAATCTCAAGATCGCCGATTACCTCGTGGATAAGAAACCTGACCCGGAAATGACCTGGCAAGACCTCATCCAGATAGCGATGCGTCGGGAGTTATCGTCGCTGCAACTTTACACGGATCTCGCGAAGCTCACTGCCGATCCTCAGGCAAAGCAACTCTTTGAGAATCTGGCTACTGAAGAAGGGAAACATAAGCTCTTCTTTGAGAAGATATGGGACGAAGATATCCTTACAGATAACTAAGTCCTCGATACCCCTAAACTACGTTTAAAATCGAGGCGCAGAAGATAACGGCCCGCGAATACTGCAATCTGCACGGCCTGTGGAAGGCATAGAAAAACAGGCTCTTCGCTATTTCGTGTGGGTAATATTTGTTTCTAATATCGATACGTTATATAGTTACACGTCAATTTTAGAGCCAAAAACAGTAGGTTAATCTTTTAGTAACGTTCAAAAGTTGAGGCAAAATTTTAGTGCAGCATATTCACCGTAAGAGAATGATGACTGCAAATCTTCTATGGAGTTATCCACATCCGCGGACGCAGCTTAGGAATAGCAAGGGCGGACGCGGTTGTGGGTAACTCCATCAAACGAAGTCTCAACAGAAAGAAAAATGCATTTGATGCGATAAAAAAGTTTATAAAAAAAGGTTTGCCTCAACTTTTGAACGTTACCAATCTTTTGTGCGTAATTTGATATAACATCCTGTAATTATGGAGCTATCAGTTATTGTAGGCCCATTATGGGCCGTAAATTAACAGGCATAAATGGCTCCAAATGCTATGCATAATTTTCATTACTATCTGATTTTATTAATATCAGTAACCCACACGAAATAGCGAGGAGCCAAAAAGATAAAATAGTTTTTCGCGAGGTTTCACTCGGAGTTCAGGATGAAAAAATGGTTTCCGTAATCAAAGGCGTCAGCGAAGGAGACCTGGTGGTCATAGAACCAAAATTATTTAAGATTGGTCAAAAGGTAAAGCCAACCACATAGAAAGTATAAAACCATGGATTTAGCCATTCGGGATATTGCTCATCATAAGGGAAAGTTCATTGCGACGGTTATTGGCGTGGGACTTTTGTTTGCCGTGGTTTTATCCATGAACGGCACCTATCGGGGGTTTATTTTTGAAGGTCTTTCGGCAATTCAGGTTACCAGCCCTGATCTGTGGGTAGTAGAACGATACCGGGGCGGCCCTTTCAATGAACAATCAACCATTCCTGAATTTTTTCATTACAGCATTGAAGCCCTTGACGGTGTGGAGAAGGCAAGTCCTTTTATTTTTTATGGCGTTGAACGTATTATTCATGGTAATCGCAAGCGGTTTACCATTATCGGGTATGATGTCTTCGGGGGCCTTGGCGGTCCTCAAAATATTACCGCCGGAAGACAGATAGAACAAGCTCATTACGAGATGGTTGCCCATGAAAAACTCGGTTTCAGGCCTGGCGATAAAATACCGCTTGGTCTTCATAGCTATACAGTTGTCGGTTTATTTAAAAATGGGACAGCTTCAGACGGAGAGCCTCTGGTATATTTGTCGCTGCCCGATGCCCAGGAAATACTCTACCTGCGGGATAATGAGGAGGTCCGAAACCAGCGTGAGCGTTTGCAACAGACATTGACAGGTCCCGGTCTGCTGACGCCCGCGCAGGCCAAAAAATATATTTCCTTATTGGCGACCAATACTCACACGGTGAATGCCCAGCTTGTAAAGCTTACGCCCGGAGCCGATCCTGCGGCAGTCGCCCGGCAGATTGAAAACAGCCTGTATTTTTCCGTGTATTCAAACGACCAGCAAATTAATCTGATGATGCAGGGACGCCTGGCAAAACCAAGAAAACAGCTACTTTTGTTCAGAATTATTCTCATTATAGTGTCGGTAATAATAATTTCGCTGGTCATTTATACGTTTACCATTGAAAAAATACGCAGCATTGCAGTCATGAAGCTTATCGGCGCCCCTAATCTGGTCATTATCCGGCTGGTGCTTGAACAGGCCCTTTTGCTGACGACATGCAGTTATATCTTTGGCCTGGTTGTCATTCACAACACCTATCAGTATTTTCCCCGGCTGTTACAATTAACTTCGTTTGATGACACGGTGACATTTCTCATCGCGCTGGCTGGTGCGATTATTGCCAGTTCACTCGGCATCTGGCAGGCGTTAAAAACCCAACCCGCGCTTGCCCTTGGAGGGCACTGATGGGAATTTTAGAGATAGAGGGCCTTAGTAAAACGTTCGGGACAGGAGAACTTGCGGTTCATGCACTTCAGGACATTAGTCTTTGCATCTCTGCCGGAGATCTGGCAGCGCTGCTTGGGCCGAGTGGCTCCGGAAAAACCACTCTGTTGTTATGTATAAGCCTTATACTTGAACCGACAGCAGGAACCATTATCTTTGATGACGAAACGATTTACAGCAATGGTTGGACTGATATCGATCTTCGTCGCCTGCGAAGGGAAAAAATCGGATTTGTCTTTCAAACTCCTAATTTAATTCCATTTTTAACGGTTCGGGAAAATATTCTTTTTCCCCTGGAGCTGGTCGGTGTTAACAGACATAAAGCAGAAGCACGGGCAATGGAACTTCTTGAATATATGGAAGTAGCGCACCGGAGCAATTATCTGCCTGCTTTTCTGTCCGGTGGGGAACAGCAGCGTGTTTCTGTGGCACGGGCGCTTGCCAACAAGCCAAAATTGATTCTAGCCGATGAGCCGACAGCAGCGCTGGACACGGTTCGTGGGAAGAAGGTTATGGAACTTTTAAAAAAAATAGCCCGGGAACATCAGACGGCGGTGATTACCGTGACCCACGATGTCAGGATGATTGAAGGGTTTGACCATGTATATCATCTTAAGGATGGACAGCTTAACTCGTCATCAGATATACTATTTAATTATGACCCTTCAAGACAATAATATCGAGGCATCCTGGGGCAAACGCCTGCTGGTAACTATGGTGATGAACCTGATTATTCCGGCGGTTCAGATCTTCATAGGCGTTATGGCGGGAAGTATCGCCCTGATAAGCGATGCCCTTCACAATTTGGGGGATTTTATATCGCTACTGATAAGCTATGTGGCGCTTCGCATCGGCCAGCGCGGGCCAACGCTTAAACATACCTTCGGCTACAAGCGTTTCGAAGTATTCGCCGCGGTATTCAGTGTGGCATTACTGTACGGCATTGGCTTCTATATTGCCGTTGAAGGCTGGAAGAGGCTCCAGAACCCCCAGGCCATACAGGGACAAGTCGTGATGTGGGGCGCCCTTGTCGGTTTTCTGGCAAATGCGATCTCTACCTTGATGCTGCGACCGGGGGCCAAAACTAACCTCAATATCCGTGGCGCCTTTCTCCATATGCTAAGCGATGCCCTGACTTCCCTCGGTGTGTTCCTGTTAGGTATTGTATGGATATACCGGCCGTGGTACTGGCTCGACCCGATTGTTTCGTGGATCATCGTGGCGATGATCCTGTTCGGCGGCTGGGGCATCCTGAAAAAGGCTTTTTTTATTCTCATGAATGCCACACCGGAGGGGATAGATGTTGAGGCCATCCGGAGAGATATCGAGGCCCTTGACGGCATCAAGGAAATCCATCACCTCCATGTCTGGAACATGTCATCTGAAAGGGTGGCGCTGGCCGCCCATATCATCGTTCCCGATCAAACGTTGAGCAAAGTTGACGAACTTGCCGCTAAGGTGCGTGAACTGTTGTTCTGTCGCTTCAAGATTGATCACCCTGTCCTGCAGTTTGAGACAAGGCCGTACGAGGAAGCAAGTCTCCTCTGCTGCCCGGTAACGGGTAACCGCTATGAACCGTCATCAGCCGCCGCGGATCAGGAAAAAACATTGTGAGAAAATGCTTATGGGCGGTTGTTAGTGTGTGACATGGCGTCCCGTCTTCAACTGCACGGCGCCTTCGTTTGTAAGTTTCTTTTCAAATGTCACTTCGCTCTTGATGACCAGATGATCATTTTCCACATTTATTAAGATGTTGCTGAATTTTGCATAGACCTCGTAACCATTCATCTTAACGGGAAGGCCCTTGAAGAGAGGGAACCTGATCGGTTTGAGCATGGTCTGGAAAGATACCTTGAGAGAGGGCAAGAGGGATAAAAAGCTCTCCCGTGGGGAGACTATGAGACTCTCCTGATCCTGTGAGACGGCAAGATCAAGATCGCCGGAGATATGGCCCTGAACGGAATTTTTTATCTCGGCGATGCTTGAGACCTCATAATCCATGTTCAACTTTAAGAAGGGTTTTTTCGTCCCCGCAGTTTGTGAAAGAAGAACCAGCCGGGGATTGGTCAGCTTCACGTTGATCGGTATCTTTGTATCGCCAAGTATCTTAGCGTTTGTAGTAAAGGTAACCGGGAAAGTATTTTCTATGAAGGATTGCAGCGTACTGGAACTGATCCTTGTTTCCACAGCTCCTGGAAAGGAAGGAACCGGTAAGATAAATTCCATCAACACGATAAAAAAAACGGCCAGGATAAGATAGTTTTTCTTATTCATGGTGTACTCTTTCTTCTCCTTTGTCTGAATTCACCCGCCATCTCGACCGGCTAAGGGTTTCTCATTTTCACTGTTTACCCGTTGTTAGTCGGCTTTTTGGCAGGTGGGGCAAAAATATGTTCCCCTCCCACTCAGGTGCATATATTGAATGGCAGCCTGGCAGCGAGGACAGGGACGTCCCTGGCGGGCATAAACTTTCAGGTAACGTTGGTATTCCCCTTTACGGCCAAACAGATCACGCCAATCGGATACTGTTGTACCCCGGCAGACAATCGCCCTGTTGAGGATGGAGGTTGTTGCCTCCTCTATTTTTTGCCATTTTGCCGGTGAAAGTAAATCCGTCTTCTGCCATGGATTCACAAAAGCTTCATAGAGAATCTCAGAGGCGTAAATATTTCCTATCCCGGCAATGAAACGTTGGTCCATCAGGAAGGATTTCACAGGGATCTTTCTCCTCCGGGCCATCTCCCAGAGTCGAGAGGCATAGAAATCTTTGAGCGGTTCAACTACCATGCCGGTGGGACAGGCTTCCAGCCTGTCATCGAAGTCAGAGAATCCGGTCTTTTGGACAGAGAGGGTGGCAAATCTCCGTGGATCTATACAATCAAGCCTGCCATGGGGAAAGGAAATAGTAAAGCGGGTATGGGGAAAGGAGAAATTATTATCACCTTGCCACAGGAGCCGGCCTGTCAGGCGGAGATGGAGCAGGATTGTTATGCCGTCACCGTCATCAAGTTTCATCTCCAGTGCCTTACCTTGGCGGCCTACGGAGAGAACTCTTCTTCCCTCCAGCCCTTCCCCCGCGGTCAGCTTCGAATCAATGATCTCGAAGCTGCGGATTTCCTTGTCCAGGATGACCTGTTTAAGTTGACGGCAGAGGGTTTCTACCTCGGGAAGTTCGGGCATCGGGAAAAACTCCTTAACAGGCAAAACACCTTTCCTCCTGGTAATGAACGGTAACCCAATAGGGATTTGACTGTCTCTCGGCCTCTTGAACAGTATAATAAATCAATTTAGGTATTTGGGAGTATCTTGTGCTTGTGGTTAATGCTTCTAACGCAGAGAACCGATAGAATCAAGACTTTTTCTGGCGGCAATGCCCAGTTTCGATTCCGGGGTTATTTTGATGACGGCTTGGAACTCCGCTTTTGCCTTTTCCCGTTCATTCAGTTTAATATAACACTGCCCCAGCCAGTAATGGGATTCGACAAGGAAGGGGGCCTCTTTGAGTGATGTTTTTAAATATTGTACGGCCTTTTCCAGGTTACCCTGGGCAAAGTAAGTAATTCCCATATAATGATCTATCAAGGGAGGGGGAACGGTATTCGGTTTCTTATTTTTCGCATCCTGATATGTGCTCAGGGCCTTTTCATAATCACCTTTCCCATGATAGGCCCTCCCCATGTTGAAGAGCGCCTTGTCAGGAGTCTCATAGAGAATATTGGAAAGGGCGTTTTTAAATGATTCTAAAGCATTATCCCAGAATCCCATTTCTAAATAAACCGTCCCTAAAAAATTATGGGCCTCCGAATAATCAGGCTTTAAGGCAATCGCCTTTTTAAATTCACCGATTGCTCTATCATTGAGTTCCTTACCGTAGTACGAGATGCCAATGTAATGGTGAATTTTAGGATCCCGAGAATTGAGTTTTTCCGCCTCTAAAAGTTCTTTTAACGCTTCGTTGTAACGTTCCGCCCCTAAGTAGGCAATCCCCACATTTAGGTAGGCATCAGCTCGTTCCTGTTTCCGCGGACTGGTCGCACAGCCCATCATGGCGATGAGAAATACAATGATAACTGTATATATTACTTTATATGGTTGATTCATTTTAATCACAAAGTTCTTGATGATAGTTTCAGAGTAATTCGCAAGGGGAGAATAGCGATTTTTTTGAATGGTTCTAAGGAAATAAATAAGTTTTTCCTTTTGTCTGGTCCGTTTTTTCTTCCATAGTATCTGTATCTATGAGCTTTGGAGTGATAAATATCACGAGCTGTTTTCGTGTTTTCGTGATAGCTTCGGATTTAAACAACCAGCCTAAAACCGGTATCTTGGAGAGCCAGGGAACGCCGGATATAGCTTTGTAATCTTCCGTTTTTAAGATACCCCCGATGACAATCGTATCTCCATCCCGAACAACAATTTTAGACTCTACCTCGCTTCTATTGATCGGGGGATTCCCCGCTAAATCTTTGGCCCTGGCATAGTCTGCATAATCATTTGTCGCCTTGATCTCCATGGAAATGCTACCATCGGGCGTGATCTTCGGTTTGACGTCAAGCTCCAGAAGCGCTTGCTTAAAGCTTACATTCATGCGTCCCTCTTTATCTATGGTGATATAGGGAATATCCTGACCTTGCTTTATCGTTGCCTTGACGTTGTCCATCGTAGTTATTTTCGGTGATGAAATGATCTTTCCCTGATTCGTTGCTTCTAAGGCCGCAATCTGGGCTTCAATGACGGCAGAGGCCCCTCCAAGCACGAGACCGATTGTTGGCGATGAAAGTACGGTTGGAAAATTGACGCCTACCGAGTGTATTGTTTTACCCTCCGGTGTTTGAAACCCGATACCCTCCGCGTAGCTCTGTGTCATAACACGGCTCCTGTCAGGATTTGTTCCCGCGGCTACAGCAGCGGGGTAGCTGCCGGCTCGTCCATATAATGCTCCGCCCCACTGTACTCCGAGGTTTCTGACGAAGTCATCCGTTGCCTCTATAATCTTCGCCTCTATGGCCACCTGTCTCAGTTTGCCTTTTTCTTCCAGAAGCTTCTGCTCCGCCTCTTTTGCAAGCTCCTCTGCCTTCTTTTGATCCTCTTCAAGGGATTTCCGATCAGCTTCTTCTTTTTTCATCCTCTCAAGAGTCTTAACTACGACTATCTTGCCCTCCTGTCTCTTGCCGAGGCCCTGGATAGTTAGAATGGTATCGAGGGCCTGATCCCAGGGGACATTTTCCATGTGCACAGTTATATTACCTTTTACGTCATCACTGAAGACAATACTGATTCCACTCAGTTCAGATAATAACCGGAAGACACTTTTAATGTTTGCATCTTGAAAATCGAGAGATATCTTATGGCCGGTGTACTTTGGTTTTTCTCTTTCTTCTTCAGTCTCCACCTTAGCTGGTTTGGCTTCCTTGTCGGCAAGAGAGGGCGTCTTTACCAGATCAACAGACACCTTTTCTTTACCCTTGACCTCGTAAGCCGGCTTTTCGGCTGTCGGGGTAACCGCCTCCGTAAGACCGGCCACATTAAAATCAATAAGGACTTTCTGTTCTTCCAGTCTTATACTGCAGGGAACCAGCTTCTTAAGAACGATTGTTAAGTAGACACATTGTTTCCCCTCAAAGGTCTTCTGGATTGGGGAGACAATAATGATGTTAGTGAGCTTTCCCTCGCCGAGAGGCCGCCTGAGTCCCTCCGGAACAAGCATGTTTTCCAATCTCAACAGCACGACACCAGCAGCTTGATATTCAATATAGGGCAGGCTGGCGGGTTGCTTCGAAACTATCAAGACAACCCGTTCCTTGCCCTCCATCTTTTCGAAAGCGATATCTTCAAGGTAACCCACATCCGGTTGCATTAAAGGGGACAGATTTAAAATCTGTCCCCACTCCGTTTTCCCCGTCTCCGGCGGCCCGGGTGGTGCACTCTCTGCCGGCCTGAAAGCTCCGAAAAACATCACAAAACCAGTTAAAAAAGCCGCAAGTATCTTTTGCATGTTTTCTTTCATAGTTTCACCTCATCATCTTCTTTCTGGAGCCTTATCGTGATTTTCTCTACCTTGGTCCTCCCTTTGCCGGTTTTGACTTTTTCTTCAACGATGATATGGTCAGCAAGTATTTTAACCACCATGCCGTTGTTCTGGCCGATATATGTCCCCTGAAAAAGGGGATAAAATTTCCCCTTTGGATCTTCAACTATTGCCATTCTGCGCTTATCGTCACCGGCGATACCGACCAGCTTGAATTGGTCAATACTGATCCTCTGTAGCGGCAATATAGAAAGTGTCTGTAGCTTTTCCAACTTCTTCTTCTTTTTGATTGTCTCTCTTTCTATGAAAGGTTGAAACGGGTCAGGTTTTCCGGCAGGATTATAAACGTAAGATGCCGTTGTGCCTATCTCAGTTCTGCTCTTTAGATCGGCATTGGATGATGCCACAACGGCCTCGCCGCACAGTCCCATAGAGAAAGGTAAAATGCAGGTTACAATCCCCATTAAGAAACTACCTGTTTTTTTCATCTGACTTTTCCACGAACATATAGGTCTTTACCACACAGGATGTGCTAAGGAGACGCCCTGATCCCTTCACATCTTTTCCCTCTCCCATAGATATATCCTCAATATTAACGATGCGGGGAAGCCTGGCTACTTTATTAAAAAAGATGACGGTACGATGAAAACCACCATTCACTGTGATCTTAATGGGAATCTCTTCGTAAAATGTCTCTGGTTCAGGAGAGTTTGTGGGAATTCCTTTCTCCGGTTTTTGTTCGGATGGTTTTGCGGGAGGTTGCTTTTCATCAGATGGCTTCTTTTCGGAAGCTATCGGTTCAAACAGGATGGATTCTATTCCGGCGTTTCTTCCTGCCAGTTCGATGGCGTTAAGGAGAGAGGGTATTTCCTTACGAGCGG
>Ga0210024_1000920_pt1 | contig 26849 bp, 29 predicted proteins | sample CryGeymeta201525_FD_183988 | JGI IMG/M metagenome (GOLD analysis project Ga0210024, IMG submission 183988) | Groundwater microbial communities from Crystal Geyser aquifers in Utah, USA - Crystal Geyser metaG 2015-25 (SPAdes) (version 2) | ecosystem: Environmental > Aquatic > Deep subsurface >...
AAGACAGTTTGGTCCTATAAGTCGCACTCCACCACGACGAGCAATATCCAGCAATTTTTGTTCCAGTTCCTTTCCCTCCTCTTCTCCGGTCTCGCTGAATCCTGAAGTAAAGAATTGCACTACCTTTACCTTTTTTTTAACACAATCTTCTACAAGCTGCGGAGTAGCCGAGGCAGGGATACAACAGATTACATAGTCAATAGGTTCGGGAATATCTAAGATGCTTTTATAAATCTTCAAGCCGGCGATCTCGCTATCCTCAAGACCAACGGGATAAAGATTACCTTTGTATTGGAGTTGTATCAAGGGAAGAAAAAACTGTCGTCCCAAGTTTGCCGGATTCTGAGAAACTCCTACTACTGCGATTCCTTGAGGGTGGAATAGATATTCCAATTCCTTACCATCAGAGCTAAAATTCGATATTTCTTTGTAGATCATCTCTATCTCCTACTAAATTTATCTCCCTTGATATCCATTCTCAGCATTATTTTACTGCGGTGAATAGACTCAGGATACTTGGAGAACCCCAAAGCGGCTGTTACTTGCTCTGGTCTGCCACTGCCACAAGCATCACACCGTAATCTCATTCCCAGAACATACCTAGTCAATCCTGAACTAAGTTCAGGACCAGAGTCTCCAGTCTGGAGTCTGGAGTCTTGAGTGTGCCCTGAATCTACTTCAGGGTCGATTCTCGACTGTCCAGCACATTGGCGGCTTTCGATAAGCCATAAATTATCTATCAAGGCTCGCAAATCGTAGAAATGATCTTTGTCACCTCTGGAATGATGCCAGGGTAGCTCCTTGGCTTGAAGCAAGGAACACAAAGAATTCCCAACATCCGGTACTGTTTTCTCACTTTCCACCTCAACGCGATACTCAGCAAAAGCAACCAAAGACTGTAGTGACGGCAGGTTTAAGCTCACCTCCCAAATATCGAATAAGTCAAATCCTCGAGGCAACTGACTTCGCATCATCATCATAAAAGACTGAGGAGGCATCCATCGCTTCAGCCAAACATCCATCAATTCTGCTTCACTAGTTACTCCTACAGCTAGAGGCGCTGCTACTGAAAGCTGCGCATGGGGAGTAAAGCCCTGGGAATAGGCTAGAGGTATCGCGGCACGTCTCAAAGCTCTCTCCCAAAAGCGCATTATATCAAGATGGGAAATAAACTTAACCTCTTCTCTACGACCAAACTTAACACGCAGGCGCTGCATTCCTTTCAGCCACTCCCTCCCTTCGTCACCGTCACTTTCTCTACCTTCAACCCCCGCATCTGGGTAATAACAAATTTTAAATCACGATACTTAAACTGTTCTCCTTGCTTAGGTATGCGACCTAAATGGCTCAAGATAAATCCAGCTACAGTTTGATAACCACCAGCAGGCAAATCTAAGCCAATTTCCTCGTTAGCCTCCTGTAACCCGAGCCCGCCATCAATTTCGAAAGTGTTGACATCAATGGTGGCAAACTCTTTTTTGCCACCGGCTAATTCATCACCAATACTACCCACAATTTCCTCAACCAGTTGCTCTAAGGTAACCATTCCGGTTACACCACCAAATTCATCAATAGCTACCGCCATGTGTTGATTATTCTCTTTCATCTCAGCCAGAAGCTCTCCCAAACATTTGCTCTCGGGCACAAAATAAGCTGGTCGTATCAGCTCGTCAATAGTGCTTTCCTCGTTTATGGATTTAGAAGCCTGCGACATAAGTATATCTTTGATAGATAGAATACCTACCACATTATCGGTATTCTCCTTATACACAGGAAAGCGAGAATGGGGTGTTTTGTAGTGAATCTTGAGGAAATCAGCAAGTTTCGTTCCTTGTTCTACCCAGGTAATTTCGGTTCGCGGCGTAACTATCTCTCGCACCGCTCGATCACCAAACTCAAAAACCTTATGCAGCATTTCCGCCTCTTCCCCTTCCATTACTCCTTCAGCCTTGCCGATATTGATAGCTGTGTGAAATTCTTCCTCGCTGATAGTTAGTCTAGGTTGCTCATCCTCCGCAACCAATTTGGTAAATCTAATCCCAATGTGGTTTAAGACATAAACCAGCGGATAGAGAAGAGTGGAGATGATTTCGATAGGTTTGGCGTACCTTAAAGCCAATTTCTCGCCGTAGCGGACTGCCAGGCTCTTAGGGATAAGCTCAGCAAAAATTAAGGTTATTATGGTGACCACAATGGTAGCAATAGCCACACCCAGGTTCTTACCCCAGAGCGACATTGCTAGGATTGTTCCCAGGGTAGCTACTGCTGTCTCAAAGAAGTTGATCCCCAAAAGAACAGTAGCAAGAAATCTTTCTGGTTGCTCTACAATTTTCGCCACCCTATCGGCGGATGGGTGCCCACTCTGGATCAAATGCTGAAGGCGCAATTTCTGTGTGCCAATGAAAGCGGTCTCGGCGCTGCAGAAAAAAGCGGCACACCCAATACAGAGGAAAAACAATATTGCAAATAAGCTGTTAATATTCACAGCTAACAAATAGAATGCCTGACCAGATTCCCGCTGGTTTTAAACAAGTAAGATAAAGGTTGGTTGAGCTTTGGTTAAATCGGTTCCCACACAAGCTATAATAGCATTGAGCGGTAACTCTGTCAAAACAGCAAAAATTGAATATAATAGCTAATGGAATCAAAGTAAAGGAAGCAAGTATATGGCAAAGGTAGCAGTAGCTATGAGTGGTGGGGTAGATTCCTCTATTGCCGCGGCCCTTCTTAAGCACGGGGGCTATGAGGTTGTGGGAGTAGCTATGAAAATATGGGGTGGAGAAACTCTTCTCAGGGAAGGAATTCATCATGGCTGCTATGGTCCGGGTGAGGAAGAAGACATAGAGGATGCCCGAAAGGTGGCGCAAGTCCTGGAGATTCCCTTCTATGCTTTTGACCTGAGGGAGGAATACAAAGGTGAAGTCCTTGATTACTTCCGTCGGGAGTATCTAGCGGCAAGGACTCCCAACCCTTGCATCAGGTGTAACCGGATGATCAAATTTGACGCCTTAGTCAGAAAGATTCGGAGCAGCGGATTGGAATTCGATTATTTTGCCACCGGTCATTATGCCAGGGTGAAATATGATGAAGAAAAGCGTCGTTTTTTACTACAAAAGGCAAGGGATTTGAGGAAAGACCAGTCATACTTTCTTTACTCTTTATCTCAGGAGCAGCTTGAGCACACGCTATTCCCACTGGGCAGCTACACTAAGGAAGAGGTGAGGGAGATAGCCCGTGGTCTTGGCTTGGCTGTCCATGACAAACCTGAGAGTCAGGATTTTACCGCTGGGGGCTATTCTTGCCTCATGGAAGCTGTGGCGCAGTCAGGGCCAATATTGGACAAGCATGAAAATATTCTGGCCACGCACCGAGGAATCCAGTTTTACACCATCGGGCAGCGCAAAGGACTGGGAATATCATCGGGGCAGCCACTGTATGTCACCGCTATTGACCGTGAAAGGAATACTGTTGTAGTGGGCCCTAGAGAGGAACTATACCGGGATAAGCTTGTGGCATCGGAGCTAAACTGGATAGCAATAGAAAAATTGGAGCATCCCACCAAGATGAAAGCGAGGATAAGATATCATCATGAGGAAGCTGAAGCGCTGGTAACCCCTTTATACGAAGGCAAAGTTTATGTGAAATTTGAAGAGCCACAAATGGCAATCGCCCCGGGGCAGGCGGTAGTTTTTTATCAAGGTGACATGGTGATGGGGGGAGGAACAATAGAGCGAACGGAAAGATAACAGATAGCCTCAAATTAAAATGGACTTCTCCATGGGTCGGCGCCTGCCAGGCAAGTCAGTGCAAACTATCTCTTGTGTTTCCACGTTGTTCCTTGAGGGGTGTCCTCAAGAGTTACTCCCAAATCAGCTAACTTATCCCTAATTCTATCGGCTAGCTGCCACTGCTGAGCTTGGCGTAAATCATCCCTAACAGATAGTAGAAGCCTGATAAACACTTCGGCATCAAGTGATGGCTTTCTTTTTTCTTCTAAAGTGAGGCCTAATACCCCGGCTAACTTCAGCAGAGTGTCCTGCGCTTTGATTATGTTTACTCCTTCTGTAGCGCCTTGATTAATTTCTTTCGTCAGTTCATAAAGAACGGCGATGGCTTGGGCAGTATTGAAATCATCATCCATAGCTTCAACGAATTTTCGCTCAAAGGGCTTGGGATCGAGTGTAATAATTCCCTCGCCTCCACCACATTTTTGGTTTAATGCTAAACGTAGTCTTTCCGCTCCCCTTTCGCTTGCGGTAAGAGCCTCCTCACTATGAACAAGTGGAGTCCTGTAGTGAGAAATAAGGACAAAAAGGCGGACGGCATCAGGACTAGAATGGTTCAGCACCTCTTTGACGGTTACTAAATTACCAATAGACTTACTCATTTTTTGTTTGTCCCTTTGCATCAACCCATTGTGTATCCAGTATCGAACAAAGGGAAGCCCTCCGGTAAAAGTCTCTGACTGAGCTATTTCATTCTCATGATGAGGGAAGATAAGGTCCTGTCCACCACCATGGATGTCAATGCTGGCACCAAGGTATTTTAATGCCATAGCACTGCACTCTATATGCCACCCAGGTCTACCTCTTCCCCAAGGACTCTCCCAAAAAGGCTCACCAGGCTTTGCTGCTTTCCATAAAGCAAAATCAAGGGGATATTCCTTCTTTTCCGCATAAATACTCTCTTTAGAAATCATTTCAGCCAAATTCCTATGGCTCAGCTTGCCATAGGCAGGGAAACTCCTGACACGAAAATAAACACTCCCTTCAGATTCGTAAGCATTGCCTTTGACCAACAGACCTCGGATAACTTCAGTGATCTGAAGTATTTCCTCGGTTGCCCTGGGATAGACATCGGCCCGCTCTATATTTAATGCGTCCATATCGGCAAAATACTGCTCAATGAATTTATTGACCAGCTCCGATGGCGGCATTCCCAACTGGTTAGCACGCTCTATGACCTTATCATCAATGTCCGTAAAATTTTGCACATGCTTAACTTTATAGCCCTTGAACTTCAGGTAACGCTTGATTACGTCGAAAACTATATAGCTCATAGCATGCCCAATATGACATTCATCATAGGTAGTGATCCCGCAGACATACATGGTCACCACCTCTTTTTGGGGGTGAAAATCTTCCTTTTGCCCGGATAAGGTGTTGAATATTTTCATTCTTCCCTCCCTGTCAATAACAGATAACCTGCTTCAGTAAATTAAAACAAATGCAATGCCTCAGCATACTAATTTCCAGCACTGGACTTGACAAATTTTTACCGCCATGTAATTATATACTATGTTGATTAAAATAATCAACATAGGAGTAAGTCAATGAAGCTTTCTACCCGGGGCCGATATGGAACCAGATTACTTCTGGACCTAGCTCTTTATCAAGGTGAGGAGCCAGTTCCACTAAAAGACATCGCCCAGAGACAGCAGATTTCACTGCTATACTTGGAGCATCTAATCACTCCCCTAATAGCTGCTGGCATAGTGAGGAGCACCCGGGGACCTCGGGGTGGTGTCTTACTACTAAAGCCTGCACAGCAAATAAGGCTCAGCGAGGTGATTCAAATTCTTGAGGGTTCGATTGCTCCAGTAACGTGTATCGATAACCCTAAGATATGTCCCCGCTCCGACCTTTGCGTCACTCGCGATGTCTGGGGGGAGATGAAGAACGCGATGATTCAAGTTTTAGATTCTACCACCTTGCAGGACTTAGTTGAGCGGCAAAAGCGGAAGGAGCAACCTGGGACAACGATGTATTACATTTGAGCACTTTCCGTTTTCAGGAGATGTGTCTAGCAATAAAGGTAAGGAGGTAAAGTAAAAATGGCAGGTATAACTCAAAAGACAGAGAAGGTTAAATATAAAACGGTAGAGATACCGAAGCTTACCAGAGGCATAGCCAAGGACTCTACCGAGCTAATCGGAAACACACCCCTAGTTAGATTGAACCGGATAACCGAAGGGGTGAAAGCAGAGGTTGTGGCGAAGCTTGAGTCCTTTAACCCTTTGGGGAGCGTGAAGGACAGGATTGGGGTATCCATGATTGTTGATGCTGAAGAGAAGGGGCTCATTAACAAAGATACGGTAATAGTGGAGCCCACCAGCGGCAACACTGGAATCTCTCTGGCTTTTGTCTGCGCCGCTAGAGGATACAAACTTATTCTCACCATGCCTGACACTATGTCGCTGGAGCGGAGGCAACTCCTGTCTGTTTTCGGAGCTGAACTGGTCTTGACCCCAGGCGCTGAGGGGATGCCTGGGGCGGTGAGGGAAGCCGAGCAATTAGTAGCGGAAAATTCCAATTATTTTATGCCCCAGCAGTTTAAGAACCCGGCAAATACAGAGATACATCGGCTGACTACTGCGGAAGAGATTTGGAGAGACACCGATGGTAAAGTAGATATTCTGGTCTCTGGCGTGGGAACAGGAGGAACAATCACGGGAGTGGCTGAGGTGATAAAGAAGAGGAAGCCTGAATTTAAGGCTATTGCTGTGGAGCCCGCTGATTCTCCGGTTCTTTCCGGGGGTAAGCCTGGCCCTCACAAGATTCAGGGTATTGGCGCTGGATTTATACCCCAAATTCTAAGACTAGACCTGGTTGACGAGATTATCAGAGTTAGCAATGAAAACGCCGGAACCATGGCTAGAAGGCTAGCTAAGGAGGAGGGGATATTGGCGGGCATATCCTCAGGTGCCGCGACCTGGGCAGCCTTGGGGGTAGCCAAAAGACCGGAAAACCAAGGCAAACTTATCGTGGTGGTTTTACCTGACACTGGTGAGCGCTACTTATCCACCTGGCTTTTTCAAGAACTTTATCGGACTGCACCAGGCATATAAATAAGGAAAGAGATGATCAACCTGTTTAAGACTTTAAGAGAAGATATTCAAACGGTTTTTGCCAAAGATCCGGCGGCGAGGAGCACGCTGGAGGTTATCTTCTGCTATCCTGGCCTCCATGCCCTCTGGCTCCATCACCTGGCTCACTTCCTGTGGCGACACAAGCTCTGGTTTCTGGCTCGTTTTCTCTCCCACATCAATCGCTTCCTAACTGGCATTGAAATTCACCCCGGAGCCGAAATCGGCCGGCGGTTCTTCATTGACCACGGTTCAGGAGTAGTCATCGGGGAGACAGCTAAGATAGGGGACGATGTTCTCTTGTATCAAGGGGTTGTCCTGGGAGGAACGACTCTGAGCGGAGGGAAACGTCATCCCACCATTGGCAATAACGTGGTGATGGGGACTGGTGCAATAGCTCTGGGTGCTATCACAATAGGAGACGGTGCCCGGGTTGGTGCTGGCTCAGTAGTGGTAAAGTCAGTGCCGCCCGGGGCTACTGTGGTAGGGATTCCAGGAAGAATAACAGAAAATCACCGAAAGCCATTCATGAACCTGGAGCATGGGAACTTACCTGACCCGGTGGCGGAGGCTATTAATCTCGTCTTACGGGAGCAGGACAAACTTGAGGAACGCCTGAAAAGGCTGGAGAGCGCTAGCGGAATAGCGTCTCCCGAAGACGAACTCAGAGAGGGGAGAACAAAAATTGAGACGGTATTCAGCCAGGGAGGAGGAATATGAAATTTGAAACGATAGCCATTCACGCTGGGGATAGGCCGGATGCAGCATTTGGCGCTATCTCGGTGCCTATCTACCAGACATCTACCTTTGTGTTCGAGGATGTAGGTAAAACGAAGGGTTATGATTACTCTCGCACAGCAAACCCAACAAGAAAAGTTCTGGAAGATACCCTTGCCCGGCTCGAGGGAGGAAAGGCTGGGTTTGCCTTTGCTACCGGGATGGCGGCTGAGACCACAATCATGCACCTTTTGAAAACAGGCGACCATATAATCTCAGGGGATGATATTTATGGAGGAACTTATAGGCTATTTCAGAATGTGATGCCTGCCTTCGGGCTGGAGTTCACTTTCCTCAGACTAAACGACCGGGCAAGGATTGAAGAGGCAATAAAGCCCAATACTAGAATGGTGTGGCTAGAGACTCCCTCCAATCCCTTACTCAATATCGTTGACGTCGAGATGGTGGTTGATATTGCCCGAAGGCATAAACTGCTAACAGTAATAGATAATACTTTTGCTACCCCATATTTCTTAAGACCGATCGAATACGGAGTTGACCTTGTTGTCTATTCCACAACCAAGTATCTCAACGGACACTGCGATGTTGTGGGTGGCGCCGTGGTGACCGCTACCGATGAACTAACTCAGGGGGTGCAATTCCTCCTTAATGCCATGGGAACCTGTGCTTCGCCCTTTGACTGCTGGCTGGTGCTTCGCGGGATTGAAACCCTCCCAGTGAGGATGAAACAACATGAGAGAAATGCCTTTGCCGTGGCAAATTACCTTAAGGGACATCCTGGAGTAAAGAGGGTACTCTACCCTGGGCTAGAGTCTCATCCGGGACATGAAATCGCAACGAGGCAGATGAAGGGATTCGGTGGAGTAGTGTCATTTGCAGTAAAGGGCGGTATTGAAAGCGTTAATACTTTTTTGAGAGGACTCAAGGTCTTTTCTCTGGCGGAATCTCTGGGCGGTGTCGCTTCTCTTGTCGAGCACCCGGCTACCATGAGTCACGCCTCGATGCCAAAGGATTATAGGGAGAAGATAGGGATTACCCCTGAACTAATCAGGTTGTCGGTTGGTTTGGAGAGCATTGACGATTTGATCGGGGATTTAGGGCAGGCACTCGAGTGCCTGTGAAGGAGGGTTGATGAGACTATATCAGATGGTTGTGAAAGACATCACACGAAGAAAAAAGCGAGTGTTATACGCCTCGGTCGGCGTGGTTATCGGCGTTGCCACAATCGTTGCTGTGCTGACAATCGCCCTTGCGGGAGAGACGAGCATCAATAGTCAGTTGGAGAAATATGGCGCTAACTTAATGGTCATGCCTGCAATAAGCAATATTGATGTAGGATTGGGAGGTCTAAGCCTCGGCACTCTAGCGGTTGGTGAGAATCGTATTCCTGAAGACAAATTGCCGGAGATCAGAGAGATAACCGACGGCCTGATAAGAGAAGCGCGGGGCATTAAAGCTGAGGGTAATATTGCCACAATAGCTCCAAAACTTTACGTGAACGCCGAGATAAATGGAACGTCTGTGGTAGTAGCTGGGGTTGACCCTCAAGAAGAGCACAAACTCAAGACATGGTGGCGGGTTTCAAAGGGGAGATATCTTCAAACTCCAGATGAGGCATTGGTTGGCGCAACAGTCGCTGAGCTACTGAAGTTCAATGTAGGCGACAGAATCGCACTTAACGGGAGGGAGATAACCATCGCAGGTATTCTTGAAGAGACAGGCTCAAACGAAGATTATCAAGTTTTTGTTCCTATAGAAACGGTACAGGAGGCATTCGATAAGGAGGGATTAGTTTCTTCAATAGACATTCGTGCCCTATGCAGTGCCTGTCCTACAACAGAAATTGCGAGCGCCATAAACGGAAAAATTCCAGGGGTTCGAGCAGTTGCAGTAAAGCAAATAGCTGAAACCGAAATGGGCATGATGGAAAAGATAAACAGATTTCTCCTGGCTTTGGCTGGAATCACGCTGGCTGTCGGCTGTTTTGGGGTGGTCAACACGATGATGACCTCGGTTCATGAAAGAATCAAGGACATCGGCATAATGAAAGCTGTGGGGGCATCACGCAATCAGATAGTTAAGATTTTCCTCTACGAGGCAATCATTATTGGGGTAGCGGGAGGTTTCCTTGGATATGTGGCCGGGACTTTACTAGCATACATAGTCGGACCGCTGATTTTTGGGGGTGTAGCCGTTAGTTATGTTCCCCAGTACTTCCTCCCTTCATTGGTTCTGGCTACCTTTGTTGCCATTATAGCGACTGTTTACCCTGCGTTCCGCGCCTCCAAAATTAAGGTTGCCGACTCTTTCAGGTCTTTATGAGGTAAAAAAATGCTAGAAATCAAAAATATATCAAAAATTTACGGCAAGGAAATAGCTAAAGTGGTTGCCTTGAACAATGTTTCCCTTCGTGTGAATGAAGGTGACTTTATAGCTATCATGGGGCCTTCTGGAAGCGGAAAGTCCACTCTCTTAAATATCATCGGTGGCTTAGAGTACCCTTCGAGTGGTGAAGTAATCCTGGATGGGAAACGCATAGACAATCTAGATGAAAAGGATTTTGTGGATATAAGAAGAAGGAAGATAGCCTACGTTTTTCAGCAGTATCATCTGTTTCCGTCTCTCACTGCCTTGGAAAATGTAATGTTACCTCTAACTTTTTGTGGAACAGAGAAAGGAGAGGAAAAGGCATTAGAGACGTTGAAAGAGGTAGGGTTGGAGGGGAGGGCTGAACACAAACCCAGCCAGCTAAGCGGTGGAGAGCAGCAGCGCGTGGCAATTGCGCGGGCTTTGGTCAATTCACCCTCGTTGCTCCTGGCAGACGAGCCAACCGGTAATATGGATCAAAAGATGGGAAGAGAGATTTTAGGCTTGTTTTACCGGCTAAATAAAGATGGGCGCAGCATTGTCATGGTTACCCACAATCCCGAAATAGCCGGACACGCCAAAGAAATCATAGTTTTACAGGATGGACAAATCGCAGACAAGATTAGCCAAAAAGGAGGTAGGCAATAAATGTCAAAGAGGATAATACTTGGTTTTGCGCTATTTGGGGTAATATTAAGCATGATCGCGTGTAGTAGCAATAGCGCACTAAGTAACGAGCCAATAAAGGCAACGTGGATTGAGCCGCAGATGGTTGGCGATACTGTATCCATCCCAGTAAGCGAGGTCGAGAATAACAAGATAATCCACTTTAAGTTTGGAACGCAGAATGGTGATATAGCTTTTATGGCGTACAAGCTGGGCGGAGAAGTCTATGTTCGGGCTAATGTTTGCCCACCATGCAGATCCATAGGCTTTTCCCTCCAGAAAGATATTTTGGTGTGTGATACTTGCCAGACTACTTTTGAAGCGAAAACCGGCGAGGGAATCAAGGGAGCATGCGTGGCTTTTCCCAAAGCGTCAATTCGCTATGAAATAAAGAATGGCAACTTAGCAATGAAAAAGGCCGGTCTCGCAGTTGCGTATCAAAATACCATTGAACCTGGGTGGCCTTAAAGGAGGAAGATTTGTCCTATGCTACGGCTCTCCGCTGTCGAAAGTGCGGTCGGGAGTATCCTCTGGAGCCTCTCAACCTATGTGATTTCTGCTTTAGCCCGCTAGAAATAAGCTACGACTATAAGCGCATGGCTAAAGCTGTGAGTCAAGAAAAGATCAGCGGGGGGCCGCCCAATATGTGGCGCTACAAAGACTTATTGCCTGTAGATGGCGATGTGGTGGACATTGGCACCGGATTCACTCCTCTCGTCAAGGCCGATAACCTGGGACGGGAATTAGTGTTGGACCATCTCTACATCAAAAATGACTGTCTCAACCCAACATACTCCTTCAAGGACCGGGTGGTCTCGGTAGCTATTACCAAGGCACGGGAATTTGGATTCGATATTGTAGCTTGTGCCTCAACAGGCAACCTAGCGGCTAGTGTGGCAGCCCATGCTGCCAAGGCAAATATGAAGTCCTATGTTTTTATCCCCTCCGATGTGGAGCGGGGTAAGTTGGTGGGAATAGCAATCTATAACCCGGTTCTGGTGATGGTTGAGGGAAGCTATGACGATGTCAACCGCCTCTGTAGCCAGTTAGCGCAAAGATATAACTGGGGTTTTATCAACATTAATCTCCGACCCTACTATGCTGAGGGGAGCAAGACCCTGGGTTACGAAGTAGCTGAACAATTAGGGTGGTGTGCCCCTGATTGTGTAGTGGCTCCCGCTGGCTCGGGGCTCCTCTTTACCCGTATATGGAAAAGCCTGGATGAACTTTCCATGCTGGGATTGATTGGACCGGTTAATACCCACATGTATCTCACTCAAGCTGCTGGCTGCTCACCCATTGTCAACGCCTTTCAATCGGGTGCTCTTCATGTACACCCGGTAAAACCAAATACCATCGCCAAGTCTATAGCTATTGGGAACCCGGCTGACGGTTATTATGCCTTGAGAGTTGCCCGCCAGTGTGGCGGTGGTGCCTGTGCCATCACCGATGAAGAGCTGGTCGAAGGGATGAAACTCCTGGCTGAGACCGAAGGTATCTTTGCCGAGGCGGCAGGCGGTGTTGTGATAGCTGGGCTGAAGAAGCTTGTAGCTTCTGGGGTAATTAAGAGAAATGAGCTTACGGTAGCTTTCATTACCGGGGCAGGACTCAAAACCCAGGAAGCGGTAGCCGAGGTGGTTCACCCTTTCGTAATCAAGCCTACCCTAGAATCCTTTGAGGAGGTGGCCGGTAACCAAGCTTGAGTCCGTTGTATTTCACTCATGCTATAATATTAGCCTTAGAAAAAACAGGAGGACAAGATGGTCAAGCGAAGAGTAATGTTTACCTTCCCCCCAGAGCTAATTAAGGAACCTATTATTTACAACCTTGGTCAGCAATTTAAAGTAGTGACCAACATCCGCCGTGCTGATGTAAATGGGGATAGAGGCTGGGTAGTTCTTGAGCTGGAGGGGGAAGGAAAAGATATCGAGCGTGGAATTGCTTGGGTGAGTAGTAAAGGGGTAAGGGTTGATCCTGTTGTCGGAGATATTGTGGAGGGTTAAATGAGAAGGATATATCTTGATCATGCGGCCACTACGCCTACACATCCTGAAGTAGTGAAAGCAATGCTACCCTATTTTACCGGCGCCTTTGGCAACCCCTCGAGCATCTATTCCTATGGACAGGAGGCTAGGGCAGTAATCGAAGAGGCAAGGGCTAAGGTGGCAGAGCTTATTTATGCCCGCAGCGAGGAAATTGTCTTTACCAGCGGAGGAACGGAGGCAGATAACTTCGCTTTAGAAGGTATTGCCTACGCCAATGAACATAAAGGGAATCACATCATCACCACCTCTATTGAGCACCATGCGGTGCTAGAGGCGTGCAAGTTTTTAGAAAGAAGAGGCTTCAGGATAACTTACCTCCCTGTAGATGGATATGGTTTAGTTGACCCCCAGGCTGTCAAGAAAGCTATTACCACCAAAACTATCCTTATTTCAGTGATGCATGCCAACAACGAAGTAGGCACCATAGAGCCTATAGGAGAAATAAGTAAGATTGCTAGAGAAGTAGGCATCTGTTTTCATACTGATGCTGTGCAGACAGTAGGGCATATCCCGGTGAATGTGGATGAGCTTGGCGTGGATATGCTCTCTGTCTCAGCACACAAATTCTATGGTCCAAAGGGGGTTGGGGCACTGTATATTAGAAAAGGCACCAGGTTAGTTCCTTTTATGCATGGAGGGGAGCAAGAAAAGAGACGTAGAGCCGGCACAGAGAATGTTCCTGCCATAGTTGGTTTTGGTAGAGCAGCGGAACTTGCCCGGCAGGAAATGAGCAAAGAAGCAGAACGGCTAACTAATCTTCGTGATAAGCTCATAAAAGGTCTTCTAGAGCAAATTGACCACATCCGCCTAAACGGTCATCCCACAAAAAGACTTCCCAATAATGTCAATGTGAGTGTTGATTTTGTCGAAGGGGAATCAATGCTCTTAAATCTTGATCTCGAGGGTATTTGTGCTTCTACCGGCTCAGCTTGTAGCTCCTCAAGTCTTGAACCATCCCATGTGCTTCTGGCATTGGGGCTTTCCCCCGAGCAAGCTCATGGTTCGCTCAGGTTTAGCCTGGGTAAAGAAAATACCGAGGAAGATATGGGGCGAGTTCTGAAGGTATTGCCTGGAATAGTAGCCAAGCTGAGAGCTATGTCCCCACTTTTGAAAACTCCAAGAACAGTAAAAGGAGGCCCACCCCTCAACCCCCCTTATTTGGCAAAGGACGATAGGAAGGGATAAAAATGCCTGGCGTCTGGTCGCTATACAGTGAGAAAGTAATGGAGCATTTTAAGAATCCCCGTAATGTGGGGGAAATGGAAAACCCCGACGGCATCGGGCACGTAGGAAACCCGGTGTGCGGCGATATTATGGAGCTTTATATTAAAGTAAACGATGGTACTATTATCGATGCCAAATTCAAAACCTTCGGCTGTGGAGCCGCTATTGCCACGAGCTCTATGGTCACTGAGATGGTGAAGGGGAAGAGCATAGAGGAAGCACTGAAAATCTCCAATCGGACGGTAGCTGAAGCTTTAGATGGACTACCACCGATCAAGATGCATTGCTCCGTTCTGGCAGAAGAAGCTCTTAAATCGGCAATTGAGGACTATTTAAGAAAGTCTAAAAAAGAAGGGTAGCAATAAAAGTGAACGAACTTCCTGAAATCGGCAAGATCTCCCCCGAGATCTTTAACGAACTGATATACCCTCGCTTGGGGGCCAAAAGTCAAGTGGTGTTGGTGGGACCTCAGCATGGAGTGGACGTAGGGATAGTTGAGATTGGGGATAAAGCAGTAGCTCTAACCACGGATCCCGTGTTTATTGTTCCTGAATATGGCTGGGAGAGAGCTGCTTGGTTTGCCGTTCACATCCTTGTCTCTGATGCTGTCACCTGTGGGCTCAAGCCCAAATTCTTGTCTATAGATTTGAACCTTCCCATAGAAATGACCAAAGAGCAGCTGGAGATAATGTGGAATACAATACACCGAGAATGTAAGAAATTAGGAATCTCTATTATCTGTGGTCATACTGCCAGGTATGAGAACTGCCACTATCCCATGGTCGGTGGTGCCACAGTAATCAGCATCGGGGAAAAAGATGAATATGTTACCCCGAAATTGGCAAGAGTGGGCGACAAGATAATCATTACTAAAGGGCCGGCTATTGAAGCAGCGGGTATATTTGCTGCCATGTTTCCTGAGCTTATTGGGGAACAGTTTGGTTTTGAATTTAGCCAGAGGGCACAGCAAATATTCTATAAAATGTCAGTGGTCGAAGATGCTCTAACAGCGGTGAATGTGGGAGTGAGGGAGGAAGGAGTTAGTGCTATGCACGATGCCACTGAATGTGGCGTGTGGGGCGGTTTATATGAACTATCCCAGGCTGCCGGTTTGGGAATGAGAATAGAGAAAGAGCGAATTGTAATTGAAGACTGTGTAGAAGATATATGTAACTTTTTTGGCATTGAGCCTTATGCCTCTATTAGCGAGGGGACGTTAATTATAGCCTGCCGGGGGCACAAAGCGCAGGAAATAGTGGCAGCTTTGTCTCGAAAGGGAATCACCGCCTCAATTGTGGGAGAATTAATGAACCCCGAACATGGAATAATCCTGGTAGAAAAGGGGAAGGAAAGGAGGCTCGAACATCCCATTGTCGATCCCTTTTGGCAAGCTTTTTATCGTGCTCTTAAGCAACACAGTTCCCGAACCCTGTTATCCAGACCTTGCCTCGATTCCAGAACAGGTGGACGTAGTTGACATCTTCCGTCGCTCTGAAGACGTGTTGACTATTGTGGAAGAGGCAATTAAAATAAGGGCAAAGGCGGTGTGGATGCAATTTCGCACCACATGAGTGCCCTTAAGGGGCAATATTGCGGTCATTCTCACAAATGTCAGGAGGTGAACCATGGAAGAAAAGAAAATCAAAGAAGTGGTGAAGGGGAGATATGCCCAGATAGCTAAGCGAGACCAGCGGAGCTGCTGTCCAAGTTGCGCTTGCGGAGTCAGCCCCTTATCTCAAGCTGAGGCTATTGGATACTCGGGGGAAGATTTGAAACGCATCCCAGAAGAGGCGATTATGGGTTTGGGGTGCGGTAGTCCTACTGCTATAGCAGACCTAAACACAGGTGAGGTAGTCTTGGATTTAGGGTCGGGAGCCGGAGTAGATGTATTCTTGGCGGCTAATAAAGTTGGCCCCACCGGCAGGGTTATCGGGGTTGATATGACGAAAGAGATGATAGATAAGGCAAAAGGTATCGCCATGAGTCATGGTTACCATAATGTGGAATTTCGCCTGGGGGAAATTGAGAAACTTCCTGTCGAGGATGAATCTATGGATGTCGTTATCAGTAACTGCGTTATTAATCTCTCCCCAGATAAATCCAAAGTCTTTCAGGAAACTTACCGAGCCCTAAAGCCTCGGGGAAGGCTCACAGTCTCTGATATAGTGTCTGAAAGAGCACTCCCTGACGAGATGAAGAATGACCCTGATGCTTGGGCAGGATGTATTGCTGGGGCTTTAGAGCAGCAGGAATACTTAGAAAAGATAAAGGGAGCCGGCTTTAAGGATGTGCAGGTGGTATCTAGTAAGAAGTTTTACATAGAGAACAAGAAAAGCGAAACGATAGGGAATCTTTTGAGTATTACTGTGAAAGCATATAAGTAAGTACGATATTAAAATAACCAAGCACTAGTCGACGCTGCAATTGGTGCTACCTCTTTGCACATGGAACCCATTTGAGCTACAATAATAGCTCGCCTTAAGGCGGGAAGATAAAGATTCTCAATGAAAGCATTTTGTTTTCAATACAACAATGAAAAACCTACAGGAGGACAATAATGGCACTTTTTGAACTTCAGGCTACCACCAGGGAAGTATTTGGGAAAAAAGTGGAGTCCCTTCGGCGGGCTGGTATAATCCCGGTGAACGTCTATGGTCATGGCATCGAGTCCATGGCACTGCAAGTACAAGCCTCAGCCTTGGATAAACTATTGAGCCAGGCGGAGACAGCCCATCTTGTCTCGCTAATGGTGAATGAAGAGAAGCCAGGCAGGAATGTAATGATCAAGGAAGTGCAAAGAAAAGGCGGCATGGGGAAACTGCTCCATGTGAGCTTTTATCAGGTGATAGCGAAGGAAAAAATAAAACTAGATGTGCCAATTGATTTTGTGGGTGAATCGCCGGCAGTGAAAGCCAGGGAAGGGTATTTGATGATAATTCTGAGGACTGTGGAGGTAGAGTGCCTACCCGGCAGTATTCCTTCAAGTATTGTCTTTGACATAAGTCATCTCTCCAAGCTGGGCGATATTGTACATGTGAAAGACCTCGAGATTGGGAAAGATATTACCCTCCTCACTGGCTCGGAACAAATAGTAGCTAAGGTTGAGCCGATAAGAGTAGAGGCGGAAGAGATAATCAAGAAAGCTGAAGCGAAGGTTGAAGAGGTTGTGGAGGAGAAAGCGGAGGAAGGACCCAGAAAAGAAGAGAGATAGTTACTCTCCGAGTGAAAGCAGCTTAGCAACGTTGGCATTATTGCAGACATAAGTTCATATTGTTCCCTGTGGTAGCCGGTCGTGTTGACAAGGGGGGGTAGTGTTGTAGATTTTTTTCAGGTGGGCCGAAAAACAACCAACTTTTGAACGCAACCAGCCTCCGGCAGAGAAGGTTTTTAGACAGTCTGTGATATAATAGGGTGAATCTTAAGAAGCTGTCCGAAAACTAGAATTTTGGTAGTGAGACGCTATTTGAATTTGAAGAAGGAAGAATTATAATGGGAGGCAAAAGAGAGGAATAAGGAGGTAATTATGCCCTATTTGGAATATAATCAATCAAATGGCTATTTGCTTCCACCTTACCTTGAGGAACTAATCCCCGCTGACCATGTAGCAAGGGTGGTAAATAAGGTACTTGATTTTCTAGATATTCGGGAGTTAACTTCTCAGGAGAAAACCGAAGGCCGTCCAGCATATCATCCCAGAATGATGCTAAAGATACTTATTTATGCTTATAGCCAAAAGATGCCTTCCAGCCGTGTCATTGCCAGAAGGTGTAATGAAGATGTGGTTTTTATGTGGCTTTCTGGCATGCAGAAGCCAGACTTTCGCACTATTAGTGATTTTCGCAAAAATAACATCAAGGTGCTAAAGAGGCTGTTTAAGCAGGTGGTACAGATTTGCCAGAAGTTGGGGATGGTAAACCTGGGACTGGTAGCTATAGACGGGACAAAGGTAAAGGCGGCAGCCAGTGATTATGGGGCGAAGACCAAAGATGCTCTGAAGGAAGCACTCAAGGCTGTGGAGGCAGATATTGAAAGGTATATAGCTGAGGGGCTAGCCATAGATAAGGCTGAAGATACTCTTTATGGTGAAAATAGAACGGGGCAGGAGTTACCCAAGGAAGTGAAACAGGCATTGGAGAAGAGGGAAGCCATTATGGCCGCAATCAAGGAAATCCAGGAAATTAAGGAGAACGATAAAACCGGGAAGAAGGAACCAAAGATAAATCCTCTGGAGAGTGAGGCTCGCTTTATGAAACATAACGGTGGCCGAATAAGACTCAGCTACAACTGCCAGGCAGCGGTTGACGAGAAAGAAGGTGTGATTGTAGCTGCTGAAATAACTAATGAAGCTAATGATAAGAGGCAGATGCTGCCTATGCTTGAGAAGGTAGAAGAAACAGTGGAGAAAAAGCCCAAGAAAGCAGTAATGGATGCTGGCTATTACTCTAAAGAGAATTTGGAGAAGGCAGGAAAGATGGAAACCGACTGCTATGTAACCTCAAGAAAGTGGGAAGAGGAAGTTCAAGAGAAAAGAGAAGGAGAAAAAGAAGAGGCAAAAGTTGTGAATAGCTTTGCTAATTCACCATTACAAAAGAGCATAAAGGTAGCTAATGGAGATAGAGCCATAGGAAATACTGAAACAAGAGCAAATGTGGAGCCAGCTGACGCCGTAAGGAGGATGGCAGCTAAACTGCAAACTGAAGAAGGTAAAGAGATTTACCGCCAGCGTAAGAAGATTGTGGAACCAGTTTTCGGACAGGTGAAGCTGAATCTCGGTTTTAGGAGATTCCGCTTAAGAGGATGGGATAAAGCAGGTGGTGAATGGACATTAGTCTGCTTGGTGCACAATATCAAGAAAATCTATGCCAAAATTATGGCAAAAGGGGGTGAATTTGATGACTTGACAAGAAAACTGGAGGCTGTGTATAATCCCATTTAAAGAAATGGGGGATTATTCCGACCCAAGGGGGTATAGAAGGAAAAACTGAGGCTACCGAGGTGATTTGGTGGTAGCCAAGATCAGAAAAAGAATTCCAGATTGTTGAAAAGGTCGAGTTTTTGGACAACTTCTTAAGGTAGGAAAGGAGGCACGGGTTGATGAGTGCTGTTGAGCTACTGAATATTAGGGGGAGCTGTTGTCTAGAAACGGCTGGAGTTCGTCAGCATCTGGAAGATTTAATGGCTGGAAATACTCTCAAAATAGTTTTTGACCCTCCGCTTCGACAGGATATGGAAAATCTTGTAGCCAAAGAAAACTGTGAAATCCTACGCCTAGATGATGAAGGAGAATCACTCACGGCAACCATCCGGAAAAAGGCATCTACTATTGAAATGCTAAAGGTTAGTCCCGTAGCAGACTATCCTACAGAGGAAGGTTGTTTTCTTCGCGGAAACCATTACTCACCAGTGGCGGTAGTAGTCTCACTTAATGCGCCTTACGGGACTATGCCACCCGAGGTGAAAAGTATCCCCCCAGAGATCGATAAGTTGGTAAGGTCAGCCGTAGAAACCGGAGCTGCGCTGTCAGGTACACTGCAGACAGAGAACATCGGGATAGAGAAGATCGTTTGTAACGTGGTGGGGAACCCCAATATTCGCTATATAGTTCTTTGTGGAGTCGATGTCGAGGGACACCATACCGGCGATGCCTTTAGAGCCCTCGTGGAAAACGGGATTAATCAACGGCGGTCCATCATTGGCTCAACAGCGGTGACTCCGTATCTTTTGAACATTCCCAAGGAATCAATTGAGCGCTTTAGAAAGCAGGTTACCTTAATTAACCTTTTAGGGGAAATGAATCCAGAGGTGATAGGCAAGGCTGTCTGGTCCTGCTATCAGGAGAGGCCTACCCCGTTTTTGGATTACATGCTATCTGATCCAGGCGCTTACCCTGAGCAGCCTATGTCCTGTAGGCTAAGCTGGAGAGTCAAACAACCAGAGAGCATCGAGGAATGGGAACTCGAAGAGTTAGTTAAAGGGATTGAGGAAGAAAAGGCAGTAGCAGTTCCCCAAGAAAAGGAGATAGCGATAAAGGTAAGTGAACCTAAGGTCGAAGCCATAGCTAGCCATCTTTTAAGGATAGCTGAGGAGCTATCTCAAATCGCTAAAATCCTCCTCGGGGAAGCAGAGGCAAAGCCTATAGCACCCGTTAAGGAAGCACCAGTGGTGGAAGAAGCGAAGCCAATCTGTGTGGTAAGAGAGGAGGCGCCTGCTGTAGTTGCCCCAGCCGTTGCCGAGCTTACAGAGGTGGAACTATATTTTCACAACCAATTCAGGACATACCCTGGCATCTTGGCTGGACTTTCGGCTTGCGACAAGGATATCTGCCATGATGGCTGCTCCCTGCCGGTTGCGGTAAACTCTATTATTAAGAAGCTGGGTAAACTTAAGAAGGACGTTGAGGGATCGTCTATCTCTGAGCAAAGAAAAGGGGAGTTCTTGGCCAGGATTGATGGCTTCTTGGAGGCTGCTGAGACGCTGCCTACAGACCCCGCTCGTCCCTGTCAAAAGACCGTAGGTAACTGTACCATCGGCAGTGGATGTTTGGCCACTGGGGCGGGGGACCTGTTAAAGCAAGTTACCGAGCCGGCATCATTGACCCAATAGAGGAGGTAAAAAATATGTCTAACTACTTTACAAATCAACTAAGGGGATACCCTGTAGTTTTGGCTGCCCTTCAGGCTTACTCTAATGATATCTGTAGAAACTGCATTGGTCTGGAGGGCGCCCAAACTAAGGTGCAAAAGGGGCTGAAGAAGCTAGGTATGGACCTAAAAGGGTCATCGATCCCTGAGGAAGAGAAAGGGGCTCTGCTTGCCCAGATCGCCTCCTTGTCTAGTGACGCAGAAGAAATAGAGCTGTCTGAAGATTGCGAGTGCCAAAAGACGGCCGGTACTTGTAAGATTGGCACGGGCTGCTTCCCGCTAGGGGCATTGGACATACTAAAGCAAATCACCGAACCGGCAGCACCGAAAACCATAGTGGGTATCGACTGCGACCCAAAAGTAACAATTTTAGTGAGTAAGGAGAAGAGTAATGCAGGTTAAAGGAATATTACGAAGGGCGCCTTTTAGTCATTCGCAACGTAGCCATTCTGAATATACGGAGTCTGTAGATTGTGCCGAGTTCTTAGTGAAGAAGGTGAGCTATGATGATACGGTAGAGGTTACTGTTTTCTTTCCTAGTAGGGTTGCCCCAGAGCAAGGAGTTGAACTATCATTACCATCGCCCAAAAATAGCGATTGAAAAAATTTTCGGCAGCCCGGTGATTTTTAACTGATTTTCCCTTTTCTTCAAGGTGTTTTTATACCATTTTTGATGCCTCAGAAAGGTTTTTAGCTCAAGCCAGAGAGACTACCTGCCACTTCCCCCAGCTTCTTAAACAAGCTAAAATTCGTCACAAGGCAAAAACCTCCCTTCCTGAATTTATTCAGGCAAAAGAGGATATTCTATCTCTTCCTTAAAGCTGGCTAACCATAGGCTAAGTCATAGCACCTCAATCTAAACTTACAAAATAGTTCTATCTTCTCCAATGGTGCCTTTAGCTTGAGCAAGACCTGATTGGCGTGCCTTACTACTGCTCCAGCTACCTGGTAAAGTCGCCATCTTACTGTCTGGATAGTGAAATGGCGATACCATGGTGGTAAAGCCAATAGCTTCATGGCGATGAATAAGTTATAGGCAATAATACCTATTCTGAAGAAGACAGCATTGGCATAACTCTCACCACAGGGCATCCATTCCATGCCAAAGCCTTCCTTTATCTCCTTGATGAAATTCTCCACCTGCCCTCTCTGGTTATGAAGATAAACTATCTCCTCCATTTCTTCTTCTCTAGTGGTGGCAATAATATGGTAAGAGTAAGGGTCGGGATCAAATAACTCAGCCTGTACCCTTGGCCAGCGCTGCACAATGAGACGGAAAGCCTCCTTAGTATTGTTCATGGTATGGATTGTCTCGCCTATCTCTCTATCTTTATCATAAGGTTTCCATTCCTTTATACACCTTACTGCCTCCTTCACTCCTCTATCCTGGTCAGCAGTGATGGTAAAGAGCATCTCATTATCAAAGCAGTGATTTATTACCTTCGCCTGATAAGAAGCACTATCAGCCCGATAATACCTTATCCTCTTACCTTGGGGCATCATTGCCTTACAGTACTTAAGAAACTCCAGTGCTCCAGCACCAGCAGGGATATTGCCATCCCTAAATTCATCACCTATTACCAAGCCTAACTCGGAGATAAAGCCAAGAAGTGGCTGATAACCCTTCTCCTTCTTATAGGTCCACTTAGCTTCTTCCTTTTCCGACTCTATTATGGTGGCATCAGCATCTAGAGTATATTCATTCCTTTTGTCCCTTCTTAATACCTCAACTATTTCATGTCTCTCCACCTTAGCTAGTCCAGAGAGCCCTTTACCATCCTTTCCCATCCTTCTTAGCCAATCACCTACAGTGCATGAAGCAGGAAGATCTTCTATCTCAATTAGCTCCCTTAAGCTTGCCTCACCCTTTATCTCCCTTAGCTCATTAATCATCTTGCCACCACCATGTAGCATCAATATCAAAGGGATGACAAATTGAGACGGCTTATAGCCTCGGCCACTTCCCGGTGGCGGTAGTTCTTTGTCTATTACCTGTGGCAGATTTATTGCCCTGGCAAACTCATAGGGCAATATTAGACCACCTCTGGCAACCAAGGGTGGAGTGAACCCCTGAAACTGGACACATTGGGTTAGGAAGGTTTGGCAGGGTCAAAATACTCTATAATGAAGGAGGAAAGGATCTTGCCATGAGAAACCAAAGGAGTTTCAGTTTAGAGTTTAAAAGACAAGTAATCGAGGAATTGCTGAGTGGTGAGTCAAGTCCTGCTCAGCTCTGCCGTAGATACAACATCTCATCAAGTCTGCTTTACCACTGGAAAAAGCAATATAGCCGGGGGAAGTTTAATAATGAGCCTACCGAGGAAGCTGCTTTGAAGGACAGGATAGAAAAGCTGGAGAGGTTAGTAGGTAAGCTAACCCTGGAGAATGAGTTTCTAAAAAGGGGGTTGCAGAACAGCCTCAGCCTGTCCCAAAGAAACGGGAGGCTATCACCAAATGGAAGAAACTCATCAGCAGTATCCGAAGGGGGTGTAGACTGATGAACCTTGCCAGAAGCAGTTTCTACTATAAAGCTAAGGCTAAGAGCTCTGATGAGGTAAAGCTAGAAGCTGACCTTATAGATCGGATTGAGGCTATCTGTCTTGAGTTTCCCCGTTATGGCTATCGCCGGGTTACCCACCAGCTTAAGCATGAGGGATGGCAGGTGAATCACAAGAAGGTGCTGAGACTAATGCGGGAGAGTGACCTCTTGTGTCGGGTCAAGCGGAAGAAGGTAGTGACCACCAATAGTAACCATCGCTTTCCCAGGTACCCTAACCTCATTAAGGGCATAGTTATCAACCGCTTGAATCAGGTGTGGATTGCCGATATCACCTACATTCGTATTAAGACTGGCTTTGTCTATCTGGCGGCAATACTGGATGCTTATTCCCGACGAGTGATTGGTTATGCCATCTCCAGAAGGATTGATGCCATGCTGACTCTTGAGGCACTCAGGGTGGCAATAGCCAAACGTAAACCTGGACCAGGTGTTATCCACCACTCAGACCAGGGAGTGCAGTACGCCTCTACTGAATACGTGGATGAGCTTAAGAGACATGGTTTTGAGATCAGCATGGCCAAGGTGGGCAACCCTTATGAAAATGCCATGATGGAGAGCTTCTTTAAAACACTAAAATACGAGGAGGTGTACCTATGGGAATATGAGACATATAAAGACGTGATAGAAAGACTTCCCAATTTCCTGGATGATGTCTATAATCATAAGAGACTCCATTCGGCGCTTAGTTACCTGGCACCGGATGAGTTTGAGGAGATGGTGCTAATGCAACAAAGTAAGGAGGTACCTAGCCAGACTCTCCTAACCTTACCTGTCCAGTCAGAGGGGTGCAGTCCAGGGCTCATCCGTAGCTACAACCTTGAAAGGGAGAATTCCTTCCTTATGCTTTTTGCTCATTTAACCTCCTGGGTGATTTATTTTGCCCTTTACTATAATACAAACAAAAGGTATTTTGTAGCTAGGATAAGCCTTCAATCGCTATTTTTGGGCATCGCTAGAGATTGCCATTGCGCTAGGACGAGCACTACAGAGTGTTGGAGAGAGTTATGTTAGTGAGGTTAAAGAAGGTTTTTAATGGAGATAACAACGAATCATAAAAAGGAGGTGCAATATGGCAGTGGAGGTTTTTGGAAACCAGCTTTTAGGCTATAGGGCTGCATTGGGTGGTCTTGAAGCTCTAACCAGGGACATCTGCGTAAACTGCATTACTCTGGAAGCGGCGAAAACAAAGGTAGAGAAGGGCTTGAAGAAGCTGGCTAAGGATATAGAAGCTGAGTCTATTCCCTGCGCTGAGACCAAGGGAAACCTTAAAGCCCGGGTAGATGCTCTCTCCAAGGCAGTTGACGAGCTAGATATTGCTGAGGCTACCAGCTGTCAGAAGACCGCCGGGGTCTGCAAGATGGGAGCAGCCTGTTTCGCCACCAGCGCAGTGGATTTGTTAAAGCTTGTTCCTTAGGCTTGACCAGCCTAGCTGGCGCGGTAGCCCGCAGGAGTTTTTGGGAAATAGGTAAACCGGCTTTCAAAAGATGTGCAATTGCCGAGGCTAGTTGTTATCTGTTTTGAAAACCGTGGTAGACCAATTGAAGAAGCCTTTACTATTTCGAGTCAAAAGGGGTGTCATTATGAAATTCGAGGAACTCTCGAAAAAGTTAGACAAAATCCAAATCCAAAGGGGAGAACAACCACGAAAAACACAATCGTAAGCATTTTGCAGCAGCGAATGGATAAACAAACATCTGAGCAATTTTGGGCTGTGACAGCTTTAACAGGTATGAACGCCTTTGTTATGTCTCAGCAGGAAAAAATTATTGCAGTTCTACCAAGTTGGGCAGTCTTCCGGGCAATCACGTTTGCCACCGGTTACGGTGTATATTACCTAATTGACCGTCATAAAAGATACTATTTCTATCGTGCCGAACTGGCAAATCTTCTACAAGATGAGCAAGATGTTCCCGATTTTCTGAAGACCTGTCCAGATACGTTGAAAGGTCGGTCATTAGTAGGTATCATATTCTATGTCAGTTGGATACTGGGAATGTGGCTACCTAGTCTAATTGTTTACTTGTAGATAGAGTGTCCAAGCTTCGTCTAAAACATGTTTGCGGCGTTTATCTTGACATCAACGAAGCTTCCCCACGCTTCGCCTGGGTGAGAAAACCTGGTGGCAAACCGGGCATAGCAATAAACACAGCCATGTTCACAGCCGGCATACCAGTTTCCTTACTGGAGGAAGTGGTTAATAACTTAGAAAAGCTAGGATGCCCAAGGTAAGAGCACTGAAAAAGTATAGGGTGCACCAGGCTGCCAACGCTGGTGCTGTCTACCATGTTCTGTGATGGGTGGATTGGATGAAGCTTGTGGTCAAGACATATTGGTAATGAGCACAGTCGTCGCCGCGGAGAGATTGTTTCTGAAAGGAGGAGAAATGGCAAAGAGAACCTGCGAGCTAAACAAAAAGAAGATCATGTTTCCTGAGGACTGCAAGGACTGCGAGTACCTAAAGCTTCGCGGCAAGATACTCTGCTGCAGTTATAAGCCTGGAGAAGGTAAAAAGGCTTAGGATAGCAGTTAAGCTACCTAGCTCTTTTAAGGAATGGGCACTGAGGCAGCGATTATAGTAGGCCGTGTTAGTCTTAAATCTAAGTAGCGGCAGTGGTCAATTTCGAACGAGAATCTACACGGGCCGGGAGAAGAGTGCAATAACAGGCACACAGCCGGTCAGTTGCTTCCCAGATCACTCTCAATACTAGAGCTACCGCCATGTCATACTGTCTGGGACTGCCATGCCTCTTGCTTGTCCGAGGCTCATGGTCTGAACGAAACAGCCGAACAGCTGTCTTTCGGTGGAGCCCGGTAACCATAATGAATTCATCTAGAATCTTGCCCTTCTCTTTCTTCGATGCCCCAAAATACCGTCTCCGCACCGCTTCCACGTATTCTCGTATGCTGGCAAGTGTCACGTTGCCCTCCTTTCGGTAACAATAATTATGAGGCAATTCGGCGTCTTGACAAGCAATATTTTCCGAACTAGAATAACCAGTGAAATGCATCTATGCACATATACTCATACAAAATCTACCTATGAAAGACCTTATTAGAGCAGTTAGGGCAATCTCCGATGAAACCAGAATCAGGATTCTAAAAGTCCTCCTGGAAAGAGAGTGCTGCGTTTGTGAGGTTATGCAGGCACTGGATATCTCGCAATCTCGTGCCTCACGCAATTTGGGTATGCTTGAGGATGCTGGCTTTGTTAAGTCCAGAAGAGACGGGCTTTGGATAGTCTACTCTATCGATGAGCAAAATATGAATAACTATACTGCCTCTCTGATTGAAATGCTCCGCAGTTCCCTGGCTAACGAGGATATCATATTGCAGGACAGAGAAAGGTTAAGTCGCGCTGTGCGAGTCGGGCTGAGAGCGATAGGCAGATAACCTTTATGCAATTATGTTTGGCTATGTGCATGCAGGCTCCTAAAAAGGAAAGTGGTTAATGTTTAGTGCGACCGATGGATAATGACGTTGCTATTCAAGTGGTCAATTTGACCAAGTATTATGGTGAACTCTTGGCGGTTGACCACATAAGCTTTACCGTCAGGAGGAGAGAGCTTTTTGGCTTCCTGGGGCCTAATGGTGCTGGCAAGACGACTACTGTCAGGATGTTGACTGGCGTGATAAAAGCGGATGAAGGCGGTGCTTCAATTTTGGGATATAGGGCTGGTAGCCTGAAAGCCAAGCAGGTAGCCGGGGTCGTCCCAGAGATAGCAAACGCTTACGCTGACTTGTCA
>Ga0210024_1000931_pt1 | contig 26687 bp, 26 predicted proteins | sample CryGeymeta201525_FD_183988 | JGI IMG/M metagenome (GOLD analysis project Ga0210024, IMG submission 183988) | Groundwater microbial communities from Crystal Geyser aquifers in Utah, USA - Crystal Geyser metaG 2015-25 (SPAdes) (version 2) | ecosystem: Environmental > Aquatic > Deep subsurface >...
ACGCTTGATGACGGTCTTTTTAGACCCAGGGAGATTCGGTCTGTCCCGTCCTTCTTGAGTGTTAGGATAACATATTGTTAAGATACGAGGGAGAGGGGACTAGTCCGAGATTGCTTCGCTCCGCTCGCAATGACAGTAAAAAAGGGGCTCGCAATGACGTGTGGGGGAGGCTTCCGCAGAGCAAAGAATTGTTCGAGCCCCCAATTTAAACTCAAAATAGGATATAATGGAGTGGACCTCTGAAACTGAGCAGTTAGGGTTGGGAAGGTTTGACAGAGTCAATAAATCCACCAAGCTTAAGCGTTTTCAAAATCCTTTCTATTTATCCCGAGGTCTTTCAAAATTCTAGCAATAGTCCCTGCCTTTAGGTCTCTACTACCCCAATTCAGGATGGTAGTGCGTGCTCCTGTCGTTAAACAAATCCAAACTTCATGAGAGCCTTTGCCTTCTCGGTCAAATTCACAGCCTAACTTTCGAAGCTTGTGAGTGAGCTTCGGGTAATTCAAAGAACTACCGTGACCTCGCTTTTCGCCTTGGGTCCTACCAGTTCATAAGCACATTCTTCAATAGCTTTTGGTAAAGCATGTCCATGAGCTTTATACGATAAAATGAATTCGGTTGCCACGCTTTGGAGGTATTCCAGTGCTTCCGCGGGAGTACTACCCCACGCACGACATCCTGGCAACACAGGAATCTCAGCCATGTACTTATTCTCTGTCTCATCACTTGGCTCATACATTATCACCGGCAATTTATATTGCTTCATCTAATTTAATCTCCTTCTGGCTTGAGTCTCCTTGCGCCAGCATACAATCCCAATGTAAGTTTAATACTTCCGGCTATTTTCATCAAATTGTAACTTGCTGAAAACTCAACTAAATTGTAGGTTAATCAATCATCAACCCACAACCAACCAGTAGTACTAAGCCTATTCAAATGCTAAACCCACACTTGTGTCTATCATAAACATCTGCAATCTCCAGTAGTGCATGGGAGGCATGAGCCAAAGCTTCAGCCGATTCCCGTATGTAATCTGTATATTCATCATGCTATACTAGCGTCAAGAAAAAATGGCTGATTTACAGAAGCAGATAGACAAAGGGATTCAAATCCTCAAGCAGGGCGGAGTAATTGCCTTTCCCACCGATACGGTTTATGGTCTGGGAGCCGATGCTTTTAATTCTAATGCCGTGAAGAGGATTTATGACATAAAAAAGCGTCCCAAGCACTTGCCCCTCCCACTGCTTATCGGTGACATAAAACAGCTTGACATTCTGGCTGAGCCGTTGTCTGAAATTGCCTTATTTCTAGCGAAGCGCTTCTGGCCCGGTGGGTTAACCTTAGTTGTCCCTAAAGCAGCACGTTTGCCTGGTTATCTTGGCAATACCAGCATAGCGGTGCGTATTCCAGCCCATCCTGTTTGCCTGGCACTTATTCAGGCAATCAATAATCCCCTGATTGGCACCAGCGCCAATATCAGTGGCCGGCCCAGCGCATTAACTGCTGGTGAGGTGAGACAACAACTAGGCAACGAGGTCGATCTTATTATCGATGGGGGTAGATGTCCCGACGGTGGCGAGTCAACTGTGGTTGATGTCACCGGCGGAGAAGTCGTGATTTTGCGTCAGGGCATTATCCCTGAAGATGAAATCAGCCGAGTGGCAGAGGAATATCGGAAGATAAAGGAACCATGCGGATTGCTTTAGGCTGTGACCATCGTGGCTTTAAGATGAAGCAGGCAGTTATGGAGTTTCTGCAGCAATCAGGCTATAGCTATCAGGATTTTGGCTGTTATAGCACTGAATCGGTGGATTATCCCGATTTTGCGCAAAAGGTGGGGAATGCAGTGGCATCGGGTGAATTTGACCGCGGCATCTTAATATGCGACACAGGAATAGGTATGTGTATCGCGGCTAACAAGATAAAGGGAATAAGGGCAGCGCTATGCCATGATACCTTCACCGCAAAGCGAGCTCGCTTACATAATGATGCCAATATCTTATGTTTAAGGGGTGAGAATATTGAAGTTAACGAAGCCCGGGAAATCGTCAAAACTTATCTTTCAACTACATTTGAAGGCGGCAGGCATATCCCGAGATTAAATAAGATAAAAGTTTTAGAAACAGGTTGACAAAGTTAGCCATAGCTGATATTTTCATTTTTTAACTTTTTGAGGGATAGTCATGAGAAGCGATGTGATAAAGAAAGGTATTGAAAGAGCACCCCACAGGGCGTTACTGCGGGCTGTGGGCTGTTCATCGGTTGATTGGAGTAAGCCGTTTATCGGTGTTATCAATAGCTTCAATGATATTGTTCCGGGACATATTCATTTGCAATCCATTGCCAGTGCGGTAAAGGAAGGTGTTCGCGAGGGAGGTGGCGTGCCTTTCGAGGGCAATACTATCGCGGTGTGCGATGGTATCGCCATGAACCATGAGGGAATGAAATACAGTCTGCCCAGCAGGGAAATCATCGCTGATTCTGTGGAGATTTTTGTTCAGGCGCATGCCTTCGATGGATTGGTATTTATTCCAAATTGCGACAAGGTGATACCGGGAATGCTTATGGCGGCGTTAAGGCTTAACCTGCCCGGCATTTTTATCAGTGGTGGTCCCATGCTGGCGGGAAGACTTGTTAAGAATGGTCAGGAAAGAGCGGTGGACCTCAATTCCGTTTTCCTGGCGGTAGGTGAGGCAGTAAAGGGAAGTATCTCTGAGGAAGAGGTGGCAGAATTGGAGGAAGTTGCCTGTCCTGGATGTGGCAGCTGTTCCGGCATGTTCACCGCTAACACTATGAATTGCCTCACTGAAGCTCTGGGCATGGCTTTACCTGGTAATGGAACAATACCAGCGACACAGGCACGGCGGATTCAATTAGCTTATGAAGCCGGACGACAAGTTATGGAAGTCCTGGCCAGGAATATGCTGCCTCGAGATATCGTTACCCGGGATTCTATCTACAATGCCTTTGCTGTGGATATGGCTTTAGGGGGTAGCACTAATTCGGTGCTCCATCTAACCGCAATAGCACATGAGGCAGGAATTTCTTTCCCTCTATCCTGGATAAACGAGATTAGCCAGAGTATTCCTTATATATGCAAGTTAAGTCCCGCAGGAGATTATCACATTGAGGATTTAGACATGGCTGGTGGTATTCCAGCGCTGATGCAAGAATTGTCGAGCTTATTAAAACTGGAGGCAAACACTGTGCTGGGAAGACCGCTGGGAGAGGTAATAGCAGGGCAGCGGGTTAAAAGCAGGGAGGTGATTCGCAGTTTGTCTAATCCCTATAGTGCTACTGGCGGAGTCAGCATGTTGTTCGGCAATTTAGCTCCTGATGGGGCAGTGGTGAAAAGGGCAGCGGTAGCCCCCGAAATGCTGGTTCACGAAGGTCCGGCAAGAGTTTTCGATAGTGAGGAAGAAGCAACAGCAGCGATAATGGCTTCAAAAATCAAAGTCGGGGATGTAGTGGTTATTCGATATGAAGGACCGAAAGGAGGTCCGGGGATGCGTGAGATGTTGACTCCTACTTCACTTCTTAGCGGCATGGGCATGGATAAAGAGGTAGCTCTTATCACCGATGGACGTTTTTCTGGAGCCACGCGAGGTGCCGCTATTGGTCATGTCTCCCCTGAAGCGGCGGAGAGGGGACCTATAGCTGCGATAAGAGAGGGTGATATTATTAAAATAGATATTCCTAATAACATATTGGAGATAAAATTGAGTCAGGAGGAGATAAAGAAGCGCTTAGCTTCGTTGCCTTCGTTTGAACCGAAGATTAAGGCTGGCTATCTTAGTCGCTATGCTGATAAAGTTACCTCAGCCAGCACAGGAGCGGTATTTGCTGATTAGGAGTTTGTCATGAAGAAAACCGGCGCGCAGATTTTATGTGAAAGCCTGATTAAGGAAGGAGTCGAGGTTATTTTCGGCATCCTTGGTGGCGCGATACTGCCAGTGTATGATGCCTTTACCCAATATCCCCAGCTTCGGCACATATTGGTTCGCCATGAACAGGGAGCAGTTCATGCCGCTGATGGCTATGCTCGAGCCACGCATAAAGTAGGTGCATGCATAGCTACTTCAGGTCCCGGAGCTGCTAATCTGGTAACCGGCATTGCTAATGCTTACATGGATTCCTCTCCCTTAATAGCTATAACCGGCCAGGTAGCCCGACCATTTATTGGCAAAGATGCCTTTCAGGAAACGGACATCACCGGCATCACCCTTCCCATCACCAAGCATAATTATCTTGTTTACTCAGCTTCGGAACTGGCAATGGTGGTGAAGGAGGCTTTTTACATTGCTCGGACAGGCAGGCAGGGACCTGTTCTCATTGATATACCACGGGATGTTCAACAGGAGGAAGCGGAGTTTATTTATCCTGACAAAGTTGACTTACCGGGCTATAAGCCTGTTGTTCAAGGTCATCCAGCTCAAATCAGGAAGGCGGCAAAGCTTGTTAACGGTGCTGAGCGCCCGCTTATCATTGCTGGCAGGGGAATAATTATGTCTCAGGCTTATGCTGAGCTAAAGGAGCTGGCAGAGAAGGCACAAATACCCGTGGTTAACACGCTTCTTGGTATCAGTTCCTTTCCCCAGAACCACGTTCTTAGTTTTGACATGCTCGGGATGCATGGAATGGCTTATGCCAATATGGCGGTACAGGCTGCTGACCTTATTATCGCTATTGGCATGAGGTTCGATGACCGGGCTACAGCAATCACGGATAAATTTGCTCCCGAAGCACGTATTATACACATCGATATTGACCCTGCGGAGATAGGCAAAAATGTCAGGGTAGATGTGCCTATCGTTGGAGATGTCAAAAATGTGCTTGGTGTGCTAAATAACGAAATCACTGTCAAAGAGCATGCAGAATGGCTCTCCACGCTAAATAAATGGCAGCGTGAGCATCCATCGCTGCTAATCAGGGAAAGTAGTGAGCTTTTACCACAATACATTGTTCGTCAGATTTACGAGGCTACTCAGGGTGATGCTACGGTGGTAACTGGAGTGGGGCAGAACCAGATGTGGGCAGCACAATATTTTACCTTTATCAAGCCAAATAGCTTTATTTCGTCGGGCGGTCTGGGCACAATGGGATTTGAGCTTCCCGCTGCCATGGGGGTGAAGGTTGGGCGTCCTGATGAAATGGTGTGGTGTGTTGCTGGTGACGGTGGCTTTCAGATGACTATTCAGGAGTTAGCCACCATAGCGGTGGAGAATATTGCGGTGAAGATAGCCATAATTAATAATGGTTATCTTGGCATGGTAAGACAATGGCAAGAGTTATTTTATGGGCATCGCTATGTTGATACACGACTTTGGAATCCCGATTTCGTCAAGATTGCTGAGGCGTATGAAATCCCGGCTATAAAGGTAAGGCATAGAGATGAAGTAAGTCCGGCGATATGCAAAGCGATGGATTATGATGGTCCATTTCTTGTTGATTTTATAGTGGAGCCAGAGGAGAATGTCTATCCCATGGTGCCGCCGGGGAAGAGTCTATCTGAAATAATAGAACTGCCCAAACCGAAAAGGGTGCCGAAGGCAAAACCAAAGATACTGGCAAGGAGTTGAGCATGGAGACTAAGGAATACACGATATCCATGTTGGTGGAGGACAAAGCTGGCGTGCTCAATAGAGTGGCTAGTTTGTTTCGGCGACGGAATTTTAACATAAAAAGCCTCGCTGTGGGTGGTAGTGAACAGCCTAGTTTATCTCGCATGACTGTTGTGGTTGCTGCTGACCCGGCTCAAGTGGAGCAAGTCAGAAAGCAACTGGATAAATTAATTAATGTGGTCAAGGTATCCGATATCACTGATGCGGACATAGTAGCCAGAGAGCTGGCATTAATCAAAGTTGCCGCTACTTCTTCGTCGAGAAGCGGAATTATACAAATTGTTGATATTTTCCGAGCTAATATAGTTGATGTTGCTGCGGATTCGGTTACAGTAGAGGTTACCGGTGACGAGGACAAGGTGAATTCCCTGCTTGAGCTTCTTCGTGGTTTTGGCATAAAGGAGGTAGTCAGGACAGGAAGGGTAGCGTTAACTCGTGGAGGTGCATCTAGCAAAAAAAATCCTAAGCACTAAATCCTAAACCCTACCACTGCTTTCGCAGGGGTTGAATTTGTTTAGAATTTAGAAATTTGAACTTAGGATTTCTGTTTAGGAGGACTATGGCTAAGATTTACTATGATAAGGACACTAACCTGGATTTAATCAAAGGGAAGACGATTGGCATTATCGGCTATGGTAGCCAGGGGCATGCTCAGGCCCAAAATTTAAGGGATAGTGGCTGTCAGGTTATCGTTGCTGAAATGCAGGGAAGCGAGGGCTGGAAAGCGGCCAAAAGTGCTGGTTTTAAGATAGCTGGCGCTGCCGAGGTAGCCAGGGAAGCTGATATTCTGGTTATGCTTGCTCCTGATAATCTGCATCCGGTAATTTATCGCGAGTCAATCGAGAAAGAACTCTCCCGGGGCAAAACATTGATGTTCGCCCACGGCTTTAATATTCATTACTCTCAAATTGTCCCCCCAAAAAGTATAGATGTAAGCATGATAGCTCCAAAATGCCCCGGGCATATGTTGCGGCAGCTCTATACTGAAGGCTCCGGAGCCCCGGCTCTGGTAGCTGTGCATCAGGATGCCTCAGGCAAAGCAAAGGATATTGCCTTAGCGTATGCCAAAGGAATTGGCTGTGCTCGAGCTGGAGTGCTGGAGACAACTTTCGCTGAGGAGACCGAAACTGACCTCTTTGGTGAACAAACTGTGCTCTGTGGTGGGGTTTCCTCCCTGGTCAAAGCGGGTTTTGAGACATTGGTGGAAGCGGGCTATCAGCCAGAGATTGCCTACTTCGAGTGTTTCCATGAACTTAAGCTTATTGTTGACCTTATGTATCAGGGCGGTTTGAATTATATGCGCTATTCGGTGAGCGATACTGCTGAGTATGGTGACTATACTCGTGGTCCAAGGGTTATAAATGAGATGGTCAAGGATGAAATGATACAAATCCTGGCCGAAATTCAGGATGGTAGCTTTGCCAGAGAATGGATACTGGAAAATCAGGCGGGTCGCCCCAGTTTTAATGCTTTGAAGAGGATAGAAGCTGAGCACCCAATTGAGATTGTGGGCAAAAAACTGAGGGATATGATGCCCTGGTTGAAGAAATGAGGAATAAATTTTGGACAAGGTAATCATTTTCGATACCACTCTGCGGGATGGGGAGCAGGCGGCAGGGGCAAGCTTGAATCCCCAGGAGAAGCTGGAGATTGCCAGACAACTGGAGAAGCTTGGCGTCGATGTTATCGAGGCTGGCTTTCCTGCTAGTTCCGCTGGCGATTTTGAAGCTGTTCAGCTCATCAGTAAAGAAGTTCAGCGACCGATAATTTGTGCCTTATCCTTTGCCAACGCCGATGCTATAGATAAGGCATGGGAGGCAATCAAAGAAGCAAGTCATCCCCGAATTCACATTTTCCTTTCTGCCTCGGATATTCATCTTCTCTATCAGCTTAAAAAGAGCAGAGAGGAAATATTACAGGTATCTAAGGAAATGGTGGCTCGAGCCAAAAGTCATGTTGATGATGTTGAGTTCTCCCCTATGGATGCTTCCCGCAGTGACCCTGCCTATCTTTACCGTATGCTGGAAGCTGCCATTGAGGCTGGAGCAACCACAGTGAACATACCTGATACCGTTGGCTACGCTATCCCTCAGGAGTTCGGTGACTTGATTCAAGGCATTTTTGATAATGTTCCCAATATCCGTAAGGCTACTCTGAGCGTTCATTGCCATAATGACCTGGGGTTAGCGGTAGCTAACAGCCTGGCGGCAATACGGAGAGGGGCAAGACAGGTTGAATGTACCATCAATGGTATCGGCGAGCGTGCGGGCAATGCCTCTCTGGAGGAGATTGTTATGGCGTTGAACACCCGCCAGGATTTTTTCGGGCTCACTACGGGCATTAACACCCGGCAAATCTATAAGACGAGCAGGTTGGTGAGCGAGGTCATTGGCTTCCCCGTTCAGCCAAATAAAGCTATTGTGGGGGCAAATGCCTTCCGACATCAGTCCGGTATTCACCAGGATGGGCTGATAAAGAAGGCGATAACCTATGAGATTATCGACCCGAAGTTGGTGGGCATACCCTCCAGTGTTCTGGTATTAAGCAAGTTGAGTGGTAAGCGTGCTTTTAGCGAGAGGTTGGCTGAGCTTGGGTATACCCTGGATGAAGAGGATTTAGTCCGTGCCTTCAAGCGATTCAAGGAGTTAGCTGATAAGAAGAAGGAAGTTACCGACCGTGACATCGAATCTTTGATAGCCGAGGAACGCCGCACTACCACCGAGGTGTATCACCTCGACCATGTTGAGGTTTCTTGTGGCAACCATAGTCTTCCTACAGCTACGGTCAGGCTTATTGACCCTGGTGGCATCAGTTTAGCTGATGCTGCTCTGGGCACAGGACCGGTGGATGCAGTGTATAAAGCTATTAACCGTATAGTTGGCATTCCCAATGAACTTACCGAATTTACGGTCAAATCGGTTACCGAGGGAATAGATGCCATCGGGGAGGTGCTTATCAGGGTGGAGAGCGAGGGAGTAACTTACACCGGTCGTGGCGCTGCTACTGATATCATCGTTGCCAGTGCCAAGGCATATATGAATGCCTTGAATCGGCTTCTGGTTAGTAAGGCAGCCAGGACAGGAAAATTAAAAAGCAAAAATCAAAATGTAAAATGACAGAGCAAAATTTAAAGTTATCTTTGCGTTTTGAGTTGTAATTTTGATTTTTAATATTTGTTTAATTTGTCAAATCCCCCTTACTCCCCCTTTAGAAAAGGGGGATTTAGAGGGATTTTTATGTTTGATTTTTGATATACGATGAGTCCGCTATTGGATATGGCATTGCGGTTGCTCCTGGCCATTGCCCTGGGAGCAATCATTGGCTATCAGCGTGAGCGAGCTGGCAAGGCAGCAGGGCTGCGCACTCACACTTTAATTTCCCTGGGTGCTGCTTTATTCACCGTGGTTTCTATTTTCGGTTTCAGTGGTGCTGTTGACCCTTCTCGTGTTGCCGCTGGTGTAGTAGCCGGGGTGGGCTTCATCGGCGCCGGTGTCATCTTTCGTGGCATGGGAGGGACGGGAGTGGCAGGATTAACCACCGCGGCGAGCATCTGGACTGCTGCTGGTGTGGGTTTAGCTGCTGGTGCCGGGATGTGGTTGATTGCCATAATAGCTGGCCTGGCTGCGGTCGGCATATTGATGATTCCCAAGGTCCACGGGTAAATGGCAGGTCAGACGCTCGCTGAGAAGCTCCTGGCGGCTCACTGTGGCAGGGAAGAGGTCAGCGTCGGTGAATTCATAAATGCCAGGGTTGATTTGGTTTTAGCCAATGACATTACTGCCCCGTTGGCTATAACGGAATTCCAGCGGCTCGGAGTAAGCAGAGTATTTGACCCTGGAAAAGTGGTGATGGTTCCTGACCACTTTTGTCCCGGTAAAGATATACCATCAGCCGAGCAAGCCAAGCTGATGAAGGAGTTTGCTAAAGAGCAGGGTCTGGTTTATTTTGAGGTGGGGCGGATGGGGATTGAGCATGTGCTCTTGCCGGAGCAGGGTCTTGTTCTGCCCGGACAGGTTATCGTTGGTGCTGACTCCCATACTTGCACTTATGGTGCTCTAGGTGCTTTTGCTACCGGCATGGGCTCTACTGACATTGCTGTGGCTATGGCAACTGGTGAAATATGGCTGAAAGTGCCGCCAACTATTAAGTTTGTTTATCACGGAAAGCTCCCGAAATGGGTCGGTGGCAAAGACCTTATTCTTTATACCATTGGCGACATCGGCGTTGATGGTGCTCTTTACTCGGTTATGGAATTCGCTGGTGAGGCGATTGATGAATTGGATATGGATGGACGCTTCACCATGGCAAATATGGCTATTGAAGCTGGGGCTAAGGCAGGTATCTTCTATGTAGATGCTAAAACCGAAGAATACCTCCACCGTGCCGCTGCCAATCGGGTTTCCTCTATCATTGCGAGACAGACTCCCCCTGTCATTATGAGCCAAGTTTCTTCTATGTCATTGCGAGGAGCGTCAGCGACGAAGCAATCTCAATCTTATACAATCTCTCAGTCGAACGAGGACGCCCAGTATGCCAGAATCTATGAATATGATGTATCCAAGCTCGAGCCTCAGGTAGCCTTTCCCTCTCTACCGTCCAATACCAGGCCTGTAAGCCAGGTGGGAGAGGTAAAGTTGGACCAGGTGGTCATTGGTGGCTGCACTAATGGGCGGATTAGCGATTTAAGAGTAGCAGCCAAACTGATTCAAGGAAGAAAGATACATCCCGATTTGAGGTGTATCATCCTCCCCGGCTCGCAGCAAGTCTACCTCGAGGCACTGAGGGAGGGATTGATAGAGGATTTCATAAAGGCTGGTGCTGTAGTAAGCACTCCTACCTGTGGTCCATGTCTTGGCGGGCATATGGGTGTTTTAGCCGCTGGTGAACGCTGCCTTTCTACTACTAATCGGAACTTTGTAGGCAGAATGGGCAGCCCCGAATCCGAAGTTTACCTGGCTAACCCGGCAGTAGCCGCCGCCAGCGCTATTTTGGGAAGAATTGCCAGCCCGGAAGAGGGCATATAATGGTTCTAACACGAAATCAAGCCGAAGATTTATTACGGAAATATTTCAGGTTAAATCATTTTTATGCTGAACAATGGGAAACGATTGAGAGTCTCCTTAATGGTCACAGAATTCTGCTAATACAGAGGACCGGTTTTGGGAAGTCACTATGTTATCAATTCCCAGCGATTATATTCGATGGAATAACAATAGTATTTTCACCCCTTATCGCCTTGATGCGTGACCAAATTCAACAGCTAAAATCCTTAGGGATTCCAGCCGAGTGTGTTAATAGTGAACAATCAGAAAAAGAAAACAGTGCCATTCTGGAGCAAGCAAAACAAAATAAGATAAAGATTTTATATATTGCCCCGGAAAGACAGGAAAATTCGGAGTGGTTAGAAGCTGTAGGGGGAATGAAACTCTCAATGGTGGTAATCGACGAGGCACACTGTATATCTGTCTGGGGACATGACTTCCGCCCTGCCTTCAGAAGAATCATCGATCTTGTGAAGTTGCTACCGCAGAATTTCCCTGTTTTAGCCACCACAGCGACGGCAACAGAGAGAGTAGCTCAAGATGTCATTCAGCAAATGGGAGGCGAGGTAAAATACATTCGTGGCAATTTAATGCGGGATAACTTTCACTTAAAGGTTGTTAGGGTTGCTTCTGAAGATGCTAAGTTAGCTTGTTTAGCCCAGATGCTATTACCCAAATTCGAAGGAACAGGCATTATATATACAGGGACAAGAGTAAACACGGAGATTTATTGCAAATTTCTGAATTCCCAAGGTATCAGCGCTGCAAATTATAATGCAGGTTTTGATCCCTATGCTAGGAAAGAAATTGAAGAGGGATTGAAAAATAACCGCTGGAAATGCGTCGTCTCAACAAATGCCTTAGGGATGGGCATTGATAAGCCAGATCTTCGATTTATCATCCATACCCAGATTCCTGAATCCCCAATTCATTATTACCAGGAGATTGGAAGGGCTGGCAGAGATGGGAAAGAAACACCAATTATCCTTTTGTATAATCCTGTAGATAGAGATTTGCCTGAGCATTTTATTGAGAACAGTCATCATCCTTTCAAGCATTATCAAAGAGTTATTGAGCAATTAAGAATTGAGCCCTTAAGTGAAAGGGGTTTGATGAGAAAGACAAACCTTAATCGAACCAAAGTAGAAGTGATAATGGCAGATTTAATTGATCAAGAGATTGTAAAAGAAGTTGGCTATGGTCGATCTAAAAGATATGAATATCAATCCACTGCTCCTCAACTTGATACTATAGCTTTTGAAAGGCTTAGAGAATTTAAATTAAAGGAATTAGAAAAAATCATCGAGTATGCTGAGACGGATAAGTGCAGAATGTTTTACCTTTGTGATTATCTAGAAGATAAGAAGATAAGCAATTATTGCCATAAATGTGATAATTGCCAATCCCAAAAATTAACCTATAAAGTCCACGGTTATTGGCAACAAAGGGTAGATGACTTTAAGAATAGTTATTTCCCTGAGATTGAACCGCTCTCTGAATCTCAGGAGGGAGGGCTACTTTCAGAGCGGAAGAATAAATTGGTCAACGGAGTAGCATTTTCATATTATGGTTTTTCCAATGTAGGTTCTGCTATTCATCGCTGCAAGTATGAAAACGGTGGAGACTTCCCCAATTTTCTTTTAAACGGGGTTTTAAGAGCTTATCACAGTTACTTTAAAGGAGAAAAGTTTGACTTAATCATCTATGCGCCGCCAACGGAATCGGGTGATTTGGTTAAGAATTTTGCTAAAAAGGTATCTGGAGCTTTAAAAATACCTATCTCCCACGGGTTGATAAAGCTGCGGGATACCCAGCCTCAAAAAGTGTTTCAAAATTCCCTATTGAAAAGAGATAATTTGAGGGGTGCATTCAGTTACAATAATCCTGTCGAGGTAGCAAGTAAAAATGTCTTGATGATTGATGATATTTGCGATAGCAAAGCAACTATCCGAGAAATTGGAAGTTTAATGAGCAAATTAGGTGTAAATAAAATCGCACCACTGGTAATAGCAAAAACAATCGGTGGAGGCATAGTCGATGACAGCCCTGACTCGGCTAAAAGGGGCAGCTCTCAATTATATTCGAGAGGAGCAGCGGGTGATGTGACGGATGAAAAAGACGAATCTTTTGCCAAAATCCGCCAAAGGTATCACAAAGCCTATGAAAAATGGACAAGGGGAGATGAGGAGTCATTAGTAAGTAAGTTTTATCAAGGAGAAAGTATTAGTGAATTGGCAACTTATTTTCAACGGAAAGAGGGCGCTATTCGCTCAAGATTGATAAGGCTTGTAGGTGAAAATGGAATAGTGGGCATGCAATCCCTAAAAGATGCTCCAGCCAAGGATGAAGAACAAATTTACCAAGCATTAAAGAAATGGCGTCTTAAAAAAGCTGAAGAAAGCAACTTGCCGCCTTATTACATTTTGTCCAATGCAACCTTAGACAATATTGCCAAAGCAAAACCCACTTCTCTTCTCGATCTCCTGGACATAAAGGGATTAGGCAAAAAGACGATCAGGAAATTTGGCGAAGAAATTATTGGAATTATAAACAAATTGGGGAAATGAAATTATGGAAGTAAATGATTATTCGTATTGGATAACCCTGGCTCATCTCCCAAATTGGAGAACAGAGAGAATAAACAACCTTATTGCTGACATTATCCACAATCGTAAGATTTCTTTTGCTGAATTCTTTTCTTACGATATTCCCGCTTTGCAAAAGGACTTTGGCTTTTCTTTAAAGGAAGCCAGGGATATTTTACAAGCGAAAGATAATCTGCCCGATAATTTATCTTTGGCAGAGGAGCTTCCTTCGCAAGGCTTCGAGTTGATCACTTTTGATTCTACCAAATACCCTACAACATTAAAAAATAACTTGAAGAAAAAATACTCTCCGCCGTTGCTCTATGTTAAAGGGGATACCCAATTATTTTTTGAGGATAAAGTAGCGATTGTAGGTTCAAGAAACGTGGGTGATAAGGGGGTCGAATTTACCAAACGGATAGCACGAAAATGCACCTCAGAACATAAGGTTATTGTAAGTGGGTATGCCAAAGGAGTAGATAAAATTGCGTTGGAAACGGTAATAGAAAACAATGGGAGGGGCATTGTTGTTCTACCCCAAGGCATAATGACTTTTAAAAGTGGGTTTAAAAAGCTATATGAATACATTATTGATGGTCAAGTCCTGGTAGTCAGCACTTGTCATCCAAAAGCAGAGTGGTCGGTAAGTCTAGCAATGAGAAGGAATACCTATATTTATGGACTAGCTGAGGAAATTTATGTAGCCGAATCAGACCATAAAGGTGGTACATGGAGTGGCGTTATTGATGGACTTAGAAAAGGGAGAAGGATCTTCGTTAGGAAAGCGGCACCTGATGAAAAATGTGCCAATAACGAATTAATAGCTAAAGGCGTCATAGCTGTTGATGAGTTTGGAGATGTAAGGGAAGACTCAAGAAACTATGATGGGAGATTAGGTCGTCAGAAAACATTATTTGAAATTTAGTGAAAGGCTTCGCTACGCCACGCCCAAATCTGCCTTCGGCAAATTTCATATACCCGCAGAACGTTAAATGCCTTTTTACCAAAGAATGATAGAATGAAGGCTGAAAGATGTTAAGCCGTCTAGTAAAGATATTTGAGGACAGGAAGCTTGTTGAGAAAATCGAAAAGCGTTTGCCATATCTGTTCCAGCTTGCGGAGTTAGAAAGCTCAAGAGCTGGAAAAATCGGGATGGAAGTCGGCTCTCTCAGGGAGAGGATAATAGTAGCTTTACTTATCTATAAATTTGGTGGGGACAGTGTAGAAACTGAAATACCTATCACTGAGCCAGAAGTTGATGTAAGGTTATTCGGAGAGCCTGTCTCCATTAAGACGCTTACCGGTAAGGGATTTAGCGGAGTTAAGCTTATATGGACGGTTGATGCCCAGAAGGCAAAGGAATTTCAAGAAACTTATTCTCCGCACTGTGATATTTTGCTTGTGCAAATTAACTGGAATAACAAAGGAGGGTTTTATTATATCCCTCTGGAAACTCAGAAAAGACTTTTTGATAAGATTGGAAAGGAGAAATATATCAGGCTGCCTAAGCCAGGAACAAACCCAAGAGGCGTGGAGATAACTAAGGAAGCATTGGAGGTTTTGGTCAAAGATAGGGAATCTAAGGTTATTGAAATATACTGGCAAAAGGCAAAAATAGACTATAATCCGTATAAAAGGTGGGTTGATTATTGGGAGGAAGATTAAGATGAAAGTTAACCATGGGAAGAGAGGCACAAAGACAAGCTCCTTTGGGTCGCCGGGGAGAATAAATCATGATGCCACTTCTTTCTACGCCAGCAAACTTTATGAGGGATTGCCTAAAGAAGAGAAGGTTAAATATGTAGAAAATCCTGTTCCTTCTGCGTTTCTGGACAAGATATTCTGTAAATCGAGTGAAAGAATGGATGAATTGCCCGATAATAGCATTCATTTGATGGTTACCTCTCCACCTTACAATGTAGGGAAGGAATACGACGAAGATTTGACGCTTGAGCGATATAGAGAATTTTTGAAAGCAGCATGGCATGAAGTTTGTAGGGTGCTCGTGCCCGGGGGCAGAGCTTGCATAAATATCGCTAATCTAGGGAGAAAGCCATATATTCCCCTTCATGCCTTCGTTGTGGAAGATATGCTTGACCTTGGTTTTCTAATGAGGGGTGAGATTATCTGGAACAAGGCTTCAAGTTCAAGTCCTTCCACGGCCTGGGGGAGTTGGCTTTCTGCTGCTAACCCGACATTAAGGGATATCCACGAATACATCCTGGTTTTTTCTAAGGGAACGTTTGCAAGGAAAAGATACTCGGAGAGGGATAGCACCATATCCAGAGAGGAATTCCTTGAGTTCACCAAGAGTGTGTGGACTTTTCCCGCAGAGCAGGCTAAGACTGTTGGACATCCAGCACCCTTCCCTGTAGAGCTACCTTACAGGCTTATTCAACTTTATAGTTATGAAGGAGACGTGGTTTTAGACCCCTTTATGGGAAGTGGACAGGCAGCCATAGCGGCAATAAAAACGAAGCGACACTATGTGGGCTATGATATAAACGAGGAGTATGTGAGACTAGCAGAAAGAAGAATCAGAAGGTTTAGTTACGTCCAGGGTGCCCCCACCTTATTTGACCTCATAGTCAAGGAAGGCAAGGAGGAGTTTAAAGCTAAAAGGCAAGGATAAACGAACTCTCTGTTCGATGTTAGAATTACCCCGAGATAAACGAACAATTGGTTCGTAAACAACTAGTTAGGCAAGATTACTCTTAATTTAAGGAGGAGGTAAATATGGCTGCAAAACCAGTGGTAATTAAGTTTTTCGCCCCTGTCATTGATGTCACCGTTAACGCTTTAATGGACGCTGTCGATCAGAAGATGAAACAAGGGATAAAGGAATTCATCCTTGTTATCTCTTCACCTGGTGGCTCGGTTTTCCATGGCTTGAGCGCATACAATTATTTGAAAGGATTGCCTGTGGAGATAACCACACACAATTTTGGCAGCGTCGACTCAATAGGCATTGTGTTATATTGTTCCGGTTCAAAAAGGCTGTCAGTGCCTCAAGCCAGATTCTTGCTTCATGGTGTTAGTGCCCAGTTCAGAGGAGAGCAGAGTTTAGAAGAAAAGCAGTTGGAGGAAAGGGTGAAAGGACTGGCGATTGATATCGAAAACATTGCCAAGGTGATTGCCGCAAATACGAATAAGACCGAAGCAGATATAATAAACGCCATGCATGAAAGAACAACTTTAAATCCGGAAGAGGCTAAATCCTGGAAGCTGGTGCACGAGATAAAATCAGAGCTATTTGAAACGGGCAGTGAGGTAATTTCTATCCAATTTCAGCCACCACAGAAACCGTAACTTTGGATAACAACGTGTTTGGCTTCGCTACGCTTTGCCCAAACCCAGCACTTATTTTTATGTATTACATATACTTAATCCAAAATAGAACTAATAAAAGTCTTTATTACGGTTATACAAATGATTTATATCGAAGATTAAGAGAGCATAACAAAAATGGTGATTGGGAATTGATTTATTATGAAGCGTATCGTTCTGAAGAAGATGCAAGGAAAAGAGAAGGAAAATTAAAAGATTATGGACAATCAAGAACACATCTTAAGCGACGTCTATCTAAATCATTATTAAAATAAGTGCTGGGCTTCTTTTTACCCGCAAGACATTGGAGATAGAATCATGAACGAAATCAGATATAAGCCAATCGGGGTCATTCATTCCTCATTCAAAGAACCTAAAGGAACACCTATACAGCCAGCGGGTGCTGAGGGTATCGGTGGAACAGTCGAAGTATTCCCAGAATATGCTGAAGGATTAAAAGACGTTGAAGGTTTTTCTCACATTATTTTGATATACCACTTTCATTTATCCAAAGGGGTGTCTCTAAAAGTGAAGCCGTATATGGATAACGAAGAGCATGGAGTCTTTGCAATGCGAGGTTCAAGTAGGCCAAACCCAATCGGCATCTCGATAGTGCGTCTTATCAAGATTGAACAGAATATACTCCATATTCAGGATGTAGATATTGTCGACGGGACACCTCTTTTGGATATTAAACCTTATGTACCTGAATTCGACACAAGAGAAGTAGAGAAAATAGGATGGCTTGAGAAAAACGTGCATAAACTCTCAACATCGAAGGATGACGGAAGATTCGTAAAATGATTTGTGCGGCTTTAACCTTTCCACCTAAGTGACCCCTTCGACTTCGCTCAGGGCAGGCTTAGTACTCTCGAACGCATAAACTGGCGAACGGGATAATACATCTGTGTAGTATAATTAAGCTCTTATGGGAAAAAAGAGGGCATGGCATGCTTAAGCTGGATAACACCGTCCTGAGTGTCATTGATGTTCAAGGAGAACTAGCTCATGCCATGTACAATAAAGAAATGCTTTTTGAAAACCTCCAGAAGCTCATCAAGGGGTCAAAGATACTGGGAATACCGGTTCTCTGGACAGAGCAGAATCCTGAAGGTTTAGGTACGACAATACCAGAAGTCGCCAATCTTCTATCTGGCATCAAGTCCGTAAGCAAGCTTAGTTTCAGTTGTTGTGGCAACGAGCGTTTCATGGAAGCTCTCAGGGCATTAAACCGAAATCAGGTTTTACTTGCAGGCATCGAGGCACACGTCTGCATTTATCAGACGGCTGTGGATTTGGTAAATTTGGGATATGAGGTTCAGGTTGTTGTCGATGCCGTTTCTTCGAGGACAAAGGAGAATAAATTGATTGGTCTTGAGAGAATAAGAGAGGTAGGAGTATCCTTGACAAGCACGGAGACCGTTCTATTTGAATTGCTGAAGGTGGCGGAGGGGCCGAAATTCGAGGGAATCCTCAACATAGTAAAGTAGTCGAGTCACCCATGGGTAACATGAAGCTAAAGGGTAAAGTTCACAAATTTGGTGCGGATGTGAATACCGATGTCATCATTCCAGCACGGTATCTCAATGTTTCTGACCCTGGGGAGCTGGCGAAACATTGCATGGAAGGTATTGACTTGGGGTTTGCCACTAAAGTTGAGAAGGGAGATATGATAGTTGCTACTACAAACTTTGGCTGTGGTTCATCACGGGAACATGCCCCTCTGGCGATAAAGGCTTGTGGCGTATCCTGTGTTATTGCCCGGAGCTTTGCTCGCATTTTCTTTCGCAATGCCATAAATATCGGCTTGCCTCTTCTGGAATGTCCTGAGGCGGTGAATGAAACTGAAGCTGGTGATATACTGGAGGTTAATTTGTCCCGGGGAGAAATTAGAAATATCTCCCGGGGCAAGACATTTATCGCCAAGCCCTATCCTGAATTTATGATGGGCATAATTAATGCCGGGGGGCTAATAGAGTACACCAGAAGCAAGTTGAGGAAAAAGCGTGTATAATTCACCCTCACCTATCCTCTCCCTTCACGGGCGAGGTATATGAGATAAAGGAAGTAAGGAAGTAAATATGGAATTTGATATCGCGGTTTTACCGGGAGACGGTATTGGTCCTGAAGTTATTACTCAGGCAGTTAAGGTGTTGCAGGTTGTCGGTGAAAAGTTCGGGCATAAGTTTCACTTTCATGCTGGTTTGGTTGGTGGCAGCGCTATAGATAAACAAGGCATGGCTCTGAGCGAAGAAACGCTGAAGATGTGTAAGCAATGCGATGCAGTATTATTTGGTGCTGTTGGTGGACCGAAATGGGATAACCTCCAGGCTAAAGTTCACCCTGAGGATGGGCTTCTGGCATTGAGGAAAGAGTTGGGATTGTTTGCCAATCTCCGTCCGGTGAAGGTTTTTCCCATGCTGGTGAATTCCACAACGTTAAAGCCCGAAGTGATTGAAGATGTTGATTTGGTGATAGTGAGGGAACTTACCGGCGGACTTTACTTCGGACAGCCTAAAAAACGCTGGCAAACCCCAGAAGGAAGACAGGCTGTTGATACCTTATTTTACTCTGAGGGGGAGATTGAACGGATATTGCGGGTTGGTTTTGAGCTGGCACGCAGCCGCTCTAAGAAGCTAATTTCGGTGGATAAAGCTAATATTCTGGAGTCATCTCGACTATGGCGGCAGATAGCCATAGAACTCTCTGCTGAATATCCTGATGTAGAATTGCAGCATATGCTCGTTGATGCCTGTGCCATGCGGCTGATTCAGCGTCCTGCCGACTTAGATGTTATGGTTATGGAAAATATGTTTGGTGATATACTCACCGACGAGGCTTCAATGCTTGCTGGCTCAATGGGCATGCTGCCCTCAGCTAGTCTGGCGGGAATTCCTAAGGGGAAAGCCTTTGGCATGTATGAGCCAATACATGGCAGCGCTCCACGACGGGCAGGGAAAAACATGGCTAATCCCATCGCCACCATTTTAAGTGGGGCAATGATGCTGCGCTACTCTCTTGGATTAGAAAGCGAAGCTCAAGCGGTGGAAAACGCTGTGCTTGCTGTGCTTGAAGAAGGCTATCGCACTTACGATATAATGGAGGAAGGCAAGCTCAGAACAGGGACAAGTGAGATGGGCGATTTAATTACTGAAAGGATAAAATGTTAGTAGTGCAGCTTTACGACACGACCTTAAGAGATGGTGCCCAGCAGGAAGGGATTTCCTTTTCAGCCGAGGACAAGCTCAAAATTGCCCAGAAGTTAGATGAGCTGGGCATTGACTTCATTGAGGGTGGTTGGCCTGGCTCCAACCCCAAGGATACCCAATTCTTTTCCAGGCAGCAGGATTTGAACTTAAGCCATGCGGTTTTAGTTGCCTTTAGCAGCACCAGACGCCCGAAGTGTAATACGGATGAGGATGCTAACCTCAGGGCATTGCTTGAGGCCGGAACCTCAGTAGTCACCATTGTGGGGAAAGCCTGGGATAAGCAGGTGGCGCAGGTTCTGGAAACTACTCTGGAAGAAAATCTGGATATGATTTCGGATTCCATAAATTATCTCAAGTTGAAAGGATTGAGGGTTTTCTTCGACGCTGAGCACTTTTTCGATGGCTATAAGACAAATCCTGAATACGCTCTCGAGGTTATTGGCCACGCTGCTAAAGCTGGTGCCGAATGCGTAATACTCTGCGATACCAATGGGGGCACTTTGCCTCAACAAATAGTAAGCGCTGTTAAAGATGCTCGAAAGACGATTTCTGTCCCGTTAGGTATCCATGCCCATAATGATGCTGAGCTTGCTGTGGCTAATTCGCTGGCTGCCGTTGAGGCAGGGGCAGTTCAAATTCAAGGAACCATGAATGGCTACGGTGAGCGTTGTGGTAATGCCAACCTTTGCTCCATTATCCCCAACTTGAAGCTCAAGATGGGAGTCGATTGTATTTCAGATGAGCAATTAAGTAAGCTCTCTAGCATTTCCCGCTACGTTTCTGAGCTAGCCAACCTACCTCATTCTGGCTCTCTTCCCTATGTAGGTGCCAGTGCCTTTACCCATAAGGGTGGACTCCATGTTTCCGGCTTAACCAGATGGCAGGATAGCTATCAACACATCAATCCGGGAATAGTAGGTAATCAGCCTAACGTCATTGTTTCTGAGCTATCGGGGAAGGCGAGCATCATTTATAAAGCTAAGCAAAGGGGGCTGCCTCTTCCCGGGGATAAAGAGATACAGGATGTATTACGGCAAGTCAAGCTCCTGGAAAGCCAGGGCTTTCAATATGATAGTGCCGAGGCATCTTTTGACTTACTACTTCATCGCGTTCAACCCGGCTATCGTCCGCCATTCGAGCTGGTTGACTTCATGGTGGTCGTGGAGAAAAGGCGGAGATTTCCCACCATCGGTAGTCAGGAGGAACCACTCTCGGAAGCCACCATAAAAGTGAAGGTGGACGACCGAATAGTGCACACCGCTGCTGAAGGCAATGGTCCGGTAAATGCCCTCGACCAGGCATTGCGTAAGGCGTTAGTTCAGTTTTACCCCGACTTGACTGTTGTTGAGCTCAGCGACTACAAGGTGCGCATATTGGAGGAAACTGCGGGCACAGCGTCGCAGGTGCGTGTGCTAATTGATTCTACAGACGGTAAAGAGCACTGGAGGACGGTGGGTAGTTCCACTAACATCATTGAAGCCAGCTGGCTAGCCCTGGCGGACAGTATAGAGTACTGGCTGATAAAGCAGGGTGGCAAGGCGAAGAGCTGACTTGAGTGATTGTCAGATTATTTCTTAATATTTTAATTTTTGTTTTTACAGCGGCTTGCCCACAGGCATTATATACAAAGGCTTGATTTGCTCCTCCAATTTTAAAACTTTCCTTACTTCTTCATCATCGAAAGCGCCGACCTCTACTGTAGCTAAACCTAGAGCTACAGCTTGAAGGTGGATGTTTTCCCCCACATGTCCCACCTCCATGTGAACATATCTTTCGCCACGTCTGCCATAGGTGTATGAAGTGCGGGAATAAATTGCGCAGATAACGATGTTTACCGGCGATTCAGCGATGAATGCCTGGTCCAAGGCGGCTCTGGCTAATTCCTGTCTTAAGTCGCCTTGAACATGGCAAACTAAAGAATGTAAGTCTACTTCATAATGATAAATGCCCGCCATCAGGTCGTCTACCGTCTTGTTGCCCAAAACTGCGAAAATTTCCAGGGGATAGGTAGCTCCAGCGCTTGGTACTGCTCTGACGCTTCCTGCCCCGGTGATGCCTTGAGCTGCCCAGAGTATCTGAGAAAGCTGGTCAAGCGTTAAAGGTTGTGTCTTGTATTTGCGGCTCGAGCGGCGTTTGACTATAGCTTCTTCCACCGAAGTCTTTCCCTTTAACTTTGGGGGCGGAAGCTTTATCGGAGTTAAATTGCTTCGCTTTGCTCGCGGTGACATCCCGTTATCCTTTGATGATACCTAAAGGCACAGCCATAACTACCTTCCTGGAGATTCCTGCCTGGTGAACCGCCTCGATTACCTCAGTAACATCTTTGTATGCCTGTGATGCCTCTTCTGCCAGAGAGGGGATATCTCCTGCTTTTACCAGGATGCCTCTTTCCGCCAGCTCACGGACTATATCCTTGCCCTTGAGACTCCTTCGGGCGGCGCTGCGGCTTAACATCCTGCCAGCACCATGACAGGTGGAGCCGAAGCTTTCCTCCATGGCTCTCTGAGTGCCGACAGCAACGAAAGAGCATCGCCCCATATCGCCGGGGATGAGCACCGGTTGTCCTATCTCCTTGTACTGTTGGGGAATATCCTTGTGTCCTGCTGGGAAGGCTCTGGTGGCTCCTTTGCGGTGCACGCATACCTTGACCTTCTTGCCATCAACGGTGTGTTCCTCCATCTTGGCGATATTGTGAGCCACATCATAAACCTGTCTCATGCCGAGCTCTTCAGGGCTTTTGCCGAAGACTTTGGAGAAGCTTTCCCGGGTCCAATGAGCGATGCATTGCCGATTATTCCAGGCATAATTGGCAGCGCAGGCCATGGCGGCAAAGTAGTCTTTGCCCTCCGGTGATTCTATGGGTGCGCAGGCAAGCTGTCTGTCGGGAAGTTTTATTCCGTATCGGGATACTGCCTCCTCCATTATACGCAGTTGGTCGGTGCAGACCTGGTGACCAAATCCACGAGAGCCGGTATGAATTAGAACCAGTATCTGCCCTGTTTCCTCAATACCCATAGCTTTAGCTATCTTGGGCTCGAAGATTTCCTTGACCACCTGGACTTCGAGGAAATGGTTTCCTGAGCCCAATGTGCCTGCCTGAGGCTTGCCCCGCTTCATTGCCTTGTCACTTATCTTGTCGGGGTTGGCGCCCTCCAGACAGCCACCCTCCTCGGTAACTTCCAGGTCATCTTGAGAGCCAAAGCCGTGTCTTACTGCCCATTTAGCTCCTTCAATCATCAATTCTCGCATTTCTTTGTGACTTGCTCTTATCTTCCCCTCAGAGCCCAGGCCAGAGGGGATATTCCGGAACAGTTCATTGATAAGCTGGTTAATTTTTGGTCTTACCTCTGCTTCGGTGAGGTTGGTGCGCAGTAATCTCACTCCGCAATTAATATCGTAGCCTACCCCGCCGGGAGAAATCACGCCCTCTTTAATGTCCATAGCAGCCACGCCGCCGATAGGGAATCCATATCCCCAGTGGATATCGGGCATAGCCATTGAGAACTTGATTATGCCAGGGAGGAAAGCAACGTTGGCAACTTGCTCCGGCGTCTGTTCCGCCTTTATTGAGTTCAGGATTTCCCCGCTGGCATAGATTAAGCCAGGAACTCTCATGCCCGCTTTATAGCTCTGAGGGATTTCCCAGTGATAATCGTCTATCTTAATAAGTTGTCCCTGCCATGGCGCCATTTTCAATTCCTAAATATCAAAAATTACCTGTGCTTTATATCCCTTGTTGTCCTTATCGATCCGCAGCATATGATATGTAGCTGCCTTTACCCCCGTCTTTATCCTGTGTCTTGAAGGGTCAAATTTCTCCCCATAGCAGGCAGCCTTTAGTCGGGTATTGGATAACTCCTGAATATCAAATCTTTGGAGCAAAACATGCTCAGCATCGAAAAGATAAACAAGCTCATTAAGCCATTCCACTAGTAAGCTCTCCCTATCCTCACTGGCTACCTCGACATCATATTTTAATTCCTCGCCAACATCCTCCAGTTCCGTTATTAAGCTAAATAGAGCCAGAGCAGCGTTGACAAAGACCTGCTTGATTTCCGCCCCATATGCGATGATACCCACATCGGCAGTGTGGTCGATAATTTCAAAGCTCTTCCCTGTAGCCTCTTTCACCATAGCAGCACTCACTTTTATTATACTACATTCTCCTTGTTTGCAGGTCGTTTAGCAACCTATCCCCTGACCCCCTTCCCTTACTAAGGGAAGGGGGAGTGTAGGTAAGAGAGGGGTTTCGCCCCTCTCTAAGATTTCTTCCCCCTCTCCTTGAAAAGGCTGTTTAATTTTGATTTTGTGTTCGTTTTTAGGCATATTAGAGATGTTTCACCCCAAATTTCTGTAGTTGCCTGATTCATCAGGCGCATTTGCCCAATAAATTGGGCAACTACATTTTTAAACTACGCCTCGCAACCGTTAACACTCCTCGCAATGACATGGAGGCGTGCCTCACAATGACAAGGGATGAGTTAGTGTCACTAATCATATGAACCAGCAGACGACGTTTACTGTATACTAAGTTATAAGATATTATCGGAAGTAAAAGATGAATTACATCAAAGTTTTGGAAGACATTATTTCCATTGACACTTCTGTTCCACCGGGTTTGAACTATGGTGAGGTAATTGACTACCTTCAACCTATGTTTGCAGATGTCGGCTTTGCAACCAGGAAGATTTACATCCCCGAGGAATATACTGAGGAAAGGGAGGGAAGGGTTAATCTTATCTGCCATAGGAGAGAGCAAGGAAAGCCTAGACTGATTTTTTATGCTCACATTGATGTAGTTCCTGCTGAAGGGTGGAATGCTTTCCATCCCCGGGTGGAAAACGGAAAAATTTATGGTCGAGGGGCAGCGGATATGAAAGGGGCAATTGTTGCCTTGCTTCTCGGTTTGGAACATCTCAAGGGAAAAGCTTTGAAGTATGATACTTCAGCGATAATTACCACTGATGAAGAAAGTGGCCAGGCTAGCCAAATCCGCTATTTAACCCAATTTTTACAACCTGTAACCGGGGCTTATGTTTTCAGTCTTGATTCTAGCTTTGGTTATGTCGGAATAGCCAATCTCGGAGCGATTCATATGGATATCAAGGTTAAGGGGAAATCAGTTCACTCAGGATTATCTCACCTGGGAGAGAATGCTGTGGAGAAAGCGAACCTTTTGATGTCAGCCCTTCTTGAACTCAAAAGCAAAGTGGTGCAAAGAAAATCAGCGGTTGCTGTTCATCCTGACAAAGGGATTAGCAGAATGGAATCAAGATTGAATATAAATAAGATTGTGGGTGGGCTTAAAGTCAACATCGTTCCCGACCAATGTTTAATTTCCCTGGATAGAAGATTGATTCCCGAAGAAAATTTACCGGAAGCAGAAAAGGAATTGATGGATACCCTTGCCTCGGTCAAAGGAGTTAATTGGAAGGTGGAGAGAATTTACCGAATTCCCACTGTGCCTCCCTGTCAGGATCCTATTGTGGATGAATTAGACCGGATAATCGAGGGGGTCACCGGTCAAGGTGGCAAATTTGGCGAGATGGGTTCTGGGGATTTGCCATATATCGTTACTTCTGAGTGGGGAGGCAAAGAGTTTGGACTGGGGGTAATCAGGAGGGAATGCAATATCCATGGCAAAGATGAATTTGTCTATCAGAAGGATATCGAGGATTTGGCGGAAATAATCTCCCGATTTCTTGAGAGGTGCTAGACCTGTGCTTGAACGCAGTGAAGCAATGGCGATAGCAATTCTATATCGAGAGGAGCTAAAGGAATACGATTTCGGCCCCGGTCATCCCTTTCGCGGCAATAGGTATGAAATTTTTCCTAAATTTCTTAAAGAAAACTTAGCCGAGGATGATAACTATAGAATCCTGAAGGCAGAGCCAGCCACAGATGAGGATTTAGGGCTGATTTGCAATAAGGATTACATTGACTTCACCAGGGGCTATTTTAAGGCTGCCAATTTAGGCTTAAGTTATCCGGGAAGTTTTTCCCGCTACCACTCAGGGGATAATATGCCGATGGGCAGGCCAGGAAAGTTGGAAGAGGCGGCAAGATTGATGATTGGGCAGGCGAAGATGGCGGCTGATTTAATCCAGACGGGTGAATATAAAAAGGTGGTGTGTATTGGTGGGAACATGCACCATGCCGGGCCGTCTTATGGCGAGGGATTCTGTATTTACAATGATAATGCCTTTTTAGCTAAGTATTTAATGGAAAAGCATGCTGTGGAAAGGATTTTGATTTTGGACACTGATGCCCATCAGGGAAACGGAACCTGTGAGTATTTCTATTCTGACCCTAGGGTATTATTCATTGATTTACACCAGGACCCAAGAACCCTGTACCCGGGAACAGGGTTTGCTGATGAGATTGGAGAAGGAGCCGGGAAAGGGTATTCCATTAATATCCCTATGCCGGTTTATGCCGGCTACGATTCTTATAAATTGGTTTTTGAGCAAATAATCCAGCCGGTAACCGGGGAATTTAAGCCCCAAATCATCATTAGAAACGGAGGTTCTGACCCTCATTTTGCTGACCAGCTGACCAATTTAGGTTTGCCCGTAAGAGGTTTCAGAATGATTGGTGAAAAAGTCAGGGAAATGGCTCAAATTTGCCAGGGCAAGCAAGTTGACATAATTGGCTCTGGCTATAATAGGGAAGTTTTGCCTTATGCCTGGCTGGCTTTAATCTCAGGACTGGCAGATTTCAAAATTGAGGTAGAGGAACCGGTTCCCATCCCTCAGAGGTTTCAGACAGACCCTTCCTTCGAAGCCACTAAGGAAGTAGTGGAGCAAGTCAAGAAATACCATAAAGATTATTGGAAATGCTTCGGCTGACATGGAACTTAAAGCTGAAATAGCTTTTAGTCCCTTATAATCTTGTTAAATCCAT
>Ga0210024_1000933_pt1 | contig 26681 bp, 20 predicted proteins | sample CryGeymeta201525_FD_183988 | JGI IMG/M metagenome (GOLD analysis project Ga0210024, IMG submission 183988) | Groundwater microbial communities from Crystal Geyser aquifers in Utah, USA - Crystal Geyser metaG 2015-25 (SPAdes) (version 2) | ecosystem: Environmental > Aquatic > Deep subsurface >...
CTGGGCGCCGCTGGAAAGCGGCGCGCAGGCCAGCGAGGCGGGAATGAAGAATATGCTCAAGGCGATCACCGGCGCGATCACCGGCGCGATCAGCGCCGCCACCATCGGCGGCGCGGTATGGCTGGCGACGACGGTCGCCGCGGCGGCGCAGAATGTCGGGATGCCGCGCCCGGCGCAGACCGGCCTTCAGGCCCCGATGACGGAACTCGCGCGCGATCAGCGGGCGATGGACAACCTGCTGCTGTGGATCACCGGCGCCATCGTGCTGTTGGTCACCGTGCTGCTCGCCTATGTGGCGTTTCGCTTCAACGCCAAGCGCAATCCGACGCCCGCGCGCTTCACCCACAACTCCACCATCGAGGTGATCTGGACCGCCGTGCCGGTGATGATCCTCGTGGCGATCGCGTTTCCGTCGCTGAACCTGCTCTACAAGCAGCTCACCATCCCCGAGGCGGACGTGACCATCAAGGCCACCGGCAACCAGTGGTACTGGTCCTACGAATACCCCGACTACGAGATCGAATTCGACTCGATCATGGTGGCGGGCGACTATGCCGACTGGGACGCGGTGATGGCGTCGGACAGCGGCCGCGCCGAGGTTGAGGAATATGGCGTCACGCGCGAGACATGGCGGCTGGGCGCCGACGCCTCGATGGTGGTGCCGGTGGGCGCGGTGATCCGCGTGCAGGCCGCCGCCTCCGACGTGATCCACGCCTGGACGGTGCCGAGCTTCGGCGTGAAGATGGACGCGATCCCGGGGCGGCTGAACGAGATGTGGTTCGAGGCCGACGCGGAGGGCGTCTACTACGGCCAGTGCTCGGTGCTGTGCGGCGTGAAGCACGCCTACATGCCGATCCAGGTCAGGGTGGTCTCGCGTGAGGCGTTCGACGCCTGGGTTGAGGAAACCCGCGTCGCGCAGGGTCTGCCGCCGCAGGCGGTGCGGCTGGCGCAGGCCGCGCAATGAGCATGACGACCGCATCGGCGGCGCCGCCGGCGCCGGAGGCCGAGCTGCGCGACTGGTGGCGGCTGCTCAAGCCGCGCGTGATGTCGCTGGTGATCTTCACCGCCTTCGTCGGGCTGATCGCCGCGCCGGGAGCGGCGCACCCGGTGGTGGCGCTGGCGGCGGTGCTGTGCATCGCCATCGGCGCCGGGGCCTCGGGCGCGCTGAACCAGTGGTATGACGCCGACATCGACGTGCAGATGAAGCGCACGCGGGCGCGCCCGGTGCCGTCGGGGCGGGTCGCGCCGGGCGAGGCGCTGGGGTTTGGCGTCGGGCTGTCGCTGATGTCGGTGGCGATGCTGAGCGTGATCGGCAACTTTCTCGCCGCCGGGCTGCTGGCGTTCACCATCTTCTTCTACGCGGTGATCTACACCATGTGGCTGAAGCGCGCGACGCCGCAGAACATCGTGATCGGCGGCGCGGCGGGCGCTTTTCCGCCGATGATCGGCTGGGCGGCGGCCACCGGGACCGTGTCGCCCGAATCGGTGCTGATGTTTCTGGTGATCTTCCTGTGGACGCCGCCGCATTTCTGGGCGCTGGCGCTGTTCGCGCACGAAGACTATCGCGCCGCAGGCGTGCCGATGATGCCGGTGGTGCGCGGCGAGCGGACGACGCGGCGGCAGGTGCTGGGCTATACGCTGGCGATGTCGGCGGCGTCCTTCGCGCTGGCGTTCACCCCGGTGGGCGGACCGGTGACGCTGGCGGTGGCGCTGCTGGCCAACGGCGTCTTCATCGCGCGGGCGTGGACGGTGGCGCGGCGCGACGCGGGCATGGCGCAGGCGGATCGCTACAAGGCGGAGAAAAAGCTGTTCGGCGTCTCCATCGTCTATCTGTTCGCGCTGTTCGGCGCCGTGGCGGTCGACACGCTGCTGGGCGGCGCGCCCGGCGGCTGGCCGTTGCTGTTTTGAGCGAGGATGATCGCGTGCGCGAAAACGCCGACCCGTTCGAGGGGCGCGAGCACGAACTCCACCGGCGGCGGCGCGGGCGCAACTATGCGGTGCTGGCGGTGCTGGCGGCGTTCGTGGTTCTGATGTTCGCGGTGACCATCGCCAAGATGGGATCGCATGCGGGCAATCCGTGGGGCTGAAACGCCAAGGAGGCGGTGGCTGTGGCTGATCTGAAAAGAACCAACCGGCGCACCTTCGCCGCCCTCGGCGGCGTGGCGGCGTTCATGGTCGGCATGGCCTACGCCGCCGTGCCGCTCTACGACCTGTTCTGCCGCGTCACCGGGTTCGGCGGCACGCCGCAGACCGCCGACATCGCGCCCGACACGGTGCTGGACCGGACCATCAAGGTGCGCTTCGACGCCTCCACCATGGGCATCGACTGGCGCTTCAAGCCGGTGCAGCGCGAAGTGACGCTGCGCATCGGCGAGGTCGGGCTGGCGTTCTACGAGGCGACCAACCTCTCCGACCGCCCGATCACCGGCTCGGCGTCCTACAACGTCGCGCCCTATTCGACAGGCGGCTACTTCACCAAGATCGCGTGCTTCTGCTTCACCGAACAGACGCTGCAACCGGGCGAGACCGTGCAGATGCCGGTGACGTTCTTCGTCGATCCCGCCATCGTCGAGGATCGCGAGGCCAGCCTCGTGCCGTCGATCACGCTGTCCTACACGTTCTACGAGACTGAGGAATCGAGAAAACTCGCCGCGCTGGCGCCTGCCGCCGCGCGCTGACCGCTGATTGAGGGGGGCCGATATGGCGCATGAGAAGAACCACGACTATCACATCCTGCCGCCCAGCCACTGGCCGCTGACCGGCGGCCTGTCGGCCTTCGTGATGCTGACGGGCGCGGTGATCGCCTTCCACGACGGCACCATCGCGGTGTTCGTGCTGGGCCTGCTGGGCGTTCTCTACACCATGTACGGCTGGTGGTCGGAGGTGGTGCGCGAGAGCAAGATCGGCGACCACACGCCGGTTGTGCAGATCGGCCTGCGCTATGGCATGTTGCTGTTCATCACTTCGGAGGTGATGTTCTTCGCGGCATGGTTCTGGAGCTTCTTCAAGCACGCGATCTATCCCATGGCGGGCGCGTGGCCGCCGGCGGGGATCGAGACGTTCGACCCGTGGCACCTGCCGCTGATCAACACGCTGATCCTGCTGACCTCCGGCGCCACCGTCACCTGGGCGCACCACGCGTTGCTGGAGGGCGACCGCAAGAGCCTCGTCAACGGCCTCGCGCTGACCGCCGGTCTCGGCCTGTTGTTCACCATCTTCCAGGCCTACGAATACAGCCACGCGCATTTCGGCTTTTCCGGCAACATCTATGGCGCGAACTTCTTCATGGCGACCGGGTTTCACGGCGCGCATGTCATCATCGGCACGATCTTTCTGTCGATCTGCCTGATCCGCGCGCTGCGCGGCGACTTCACCCCGGACAAGCACCTCGGCTTCGAGGCGGCAGCCTGGTACTGGCACTTCGTCGATGTGGTGTGGCTGTTCCTGTTCGCGTCGATCTACATCTGGGCGCGATGAGCGCGAGCCGACCCGAACAGACCGCAAGGGGCGGCGCGCTGCGCCGCCCTTTCGCTTTTTCGCCGCGCGTGCTGGGCGCGCTGGCGTTCGGCGCGGTCGGCGTCGCGATCCTGCTGGGGCTGATGACCTGGCAGATCCGGCGCCTCGCGTGGAAAGAGGCGCTGATCGCGACTCTGGAGGAGCGGCTGGCGGCGGCGCCCGTCGCCCTGCCCGCCGCGCCCGACCAGACGGCGCACGAGTTCCGCCGCGTCGCGCTGACCGGGCGCTTCACCGGCGCGGTCGGCGCGCACGGCTTCGCCGACGCCGCCTATCTCACCACGCTGCGCCCGCACGGGGCGGGCTATCGCATCGTGCAGCCGTTTCAGACGACCGAAGGGCGGCTGGTGCTGGTGGATCGCGGCTATGCGCCGGTGGCCGCCAAGAACGACGGCGGGCGCGCCGCGCTGCCGCTGCCCGCGCCCGAGGGCGAGATCGCGCTGGTGGGCGCGCTGCGCTGGCCGCAGGACGCCGACTGGTTCTCGGACGCGGGTGCGGGCCCCGCCGACAACGTGTGGCTGACGCGCTCGCTCAACAGCCTCGCGCCGCTGTGGGGCGCCGCGCCGGTGCTTGTGGTGGCGGAGACGCCCACCGCCGCCGGGCCATGGCCGGTCCCCGATCCGGTGAGCGTCAACCTGCCCAACGACCACCTCGGCTATGCGATCACCTGGGGCGGGCTGGCGGCGGTATGGGCGGCGATGACCGCGGCGCTGGTGTGGCGCGAGATGCAGCGCTAGAAGCGCGCAGGAAACACTCGGGGAAGTCTCCATGCGCTATGTCAGCACGCGCGGCGCCGCGCCGGTCCTGTCGTTCGAGGAGGCGATGCTGACCGGCCTCGCCCGCGACGGCGGCCTGTATCTGCCGGAAAGCTGGCCGAAGCTGAGCGAGGCCGAGATCGCCGGGTTCGCGGGGCGCCCTTACGAGGATGTCGCGGTCGCGGTGATGCGCCCGTTCATCGGCGACGCCTTCGGCGAGTCCGAGTTCCGCGCCATCGTCGCGCGCGCCTACGCCGGTTTCGGCCATGTGGCGCGCGCGCCGCTGGCGCAGATCGCGCCCAACGACTGGATTCTCGAACTGCACCACGGGCCGACGCTGGCGTTCAAGGATTTCGCCATGCAGCTGATCGGTCAGATGTTCGAGGCGGCGCTCAGGCGGCGCGGCGAGCGCGTCACCATCGTCGCCGCCACCTCCGGCGACACCGGCTCGGCGGCGATCGAGGCGTTTCGGGGGCTGGACGCGGTGGACGTGGTGATCCTCTACCCGCTTGGCCGGGTGTCGGAGGTGCAGCGCCGCCAGATGACCACGCCCACCGAGGCCAACGTCCACGCGCTGGCGGTGGAGGGCGATTTCGACGCCTGTCAGGCGCTGGTGAAGGGCATGTTCAACGATCTGCCGTTCCGCGACGCGCTGCGGCTGGCGGCGGTCAACTCGATCAACTGGGCGCGGGTGCTGGCGCAGGCGGTGTATTACTTCACCGCCGCCGCCGCGCTCGGGGGGCCGGGGCGCGCGGTCAGCTTTTCCGCGCCGACCGGCAATTTCGGCGACGTGTTCGCGGGCCATGTGGCGCGCGCCATGGGCCTGCCGATCGCGAAACTGGTGATCGCCACCAACGAAAACGACATCCTGCACCGCACGCTCGCCACCGGGCGGCATGAGAAGGCGGGCGTGGTCGCCACCACCTCGCCGTCGATGGACATCGAGGTGTCGTCGAATTTCGAGCGGCTGCTGTTCGAACTCTATGGGCGCGACGGCGCCGCCGTGACGCAGCTGATGGACGAACTGAAGGCGGGCGGCTTCACCCTGCGACAGGGCGCGCTGGCCGCCTTGCGCGAGGGCTTCGCCTCGGGCCGCGCCGATCAGGCCGAGGTGGCGGCGGAGATTGCGCGCGGGCGGGCGACCACCGGTCAGGTGATCGACCCGCACACCGCCGTCGGCCTGATCGCCGCGCGCGCCAACCGGGGCGACCCCGCGACGCCGATGATCACGCTGGGCACCGCCCACGCCGCCAAGTTCCCCGACGCGGTGGCGGCGGCCTGCGGCGTGAGACCGGCCTTGCCGCCGCGCATGGCGGACCTTTATGACAGGGCGGAGCGGGTGACGGTGGTCGCCGACGATCTGGCCGCCGTGCAGGCGGCGGTGCGAGAGAGGGCGCGGGCATGAACGTGCGGATGGATGCGCTGCCCAACGGCCTGCGCGTGGTCACCGAACACATGCCCGGCCTCGGCTCCGCCTCGGTCGGCGTCTGGGTCTCGGCCGGCTGCCGCCACGAGGCGCCCGACCAGAACGGCGTGGCGCATTTTCTCGAGCACATGGCGTTCAAGGGCACCGCGCGGCGCACCGCGGCCGATATCGCGGTCGAGATCGAGAACGTCGGCGGCTATCTCAACGCCTACACCAGCCGCGAGACCACCGCCTATTACGCCCGCGTGCTGGGTGAGGACGTGGCGCTGGCGATGGACCTGATCGCCGATATCCTGCGCGCCCCCGCCTTCGCACCGGACGAGATCGCGGTCGAGCGCGGCGTGATCCTGCAGGAGATCGGCCAGGCGCTGGATACGCCCGACGACGTGATCTTCGACTGGCTGCAAGAGGTCTCGTATCCGCAGCAGGCGATGGGCCGCCCGATCCTGGGGCCTGCGGAGCGGGTCTCGGCGTTCGGCGACGCCGACCTGCGCGCCTTCACCGCCGCGCATTACGGGCCGGAACGGATGATCCTTGCGGCGGCGGGCGCGGTCGATCACGACCAGATCCTGCGGCTGGCGGAGACGCTCTACGGCGACATGGCGCGCGGCCCGGCGCCGCAGCCGCAGGCGGCCCGCTTCACCGGCGGCGAGCGGCGGCAGGTGAAGAAGCTGGAGCAGGCGCATCTGGCGCTGGCGTTCGAATCGCCCGCGCAGACCGCGCCCGACGCGGTGGCGGCGCAGGTGTTCGCCACGGCGCTGGGCGGCGGCATGTCCTCACGGCTGTTTCAGGAGGCGCGCGAAAAGCGCGGCCTGTGCTACACGATCTTCGCGCAGGCGAGCGCCTACGCCGACACCGGCGCGCTGACCATCTACGCGGGCACAGGCGGGCGCGAGATAAGGGGTCTGAGCGAACTGATCGCCGACGCATTGCGCGCGGCGGCCTGCGATCTGACGGCGGAGGAGGTCGCCCGCGCCCGCGCCCAGCTCAAGGCCGGGCTGGTGATGGGGCTGGAAAGCCCCTCCAACCGCGCCGAGCGCCTCGCGCGCAGCCTCGGCGTGTGGGGCCGCGTCGAGCCGGTGGAGGAGCTGGTGGCGCGGATCGAGGCGGTGGACGCGACGGCGGCGCGCGCGGTGGGCGAGACGATCTGCACGCGCGCGCAACCGGCTCTGGCGCTCTACGGCCCGGTCGGCAAGGCCCCCGGCGCCGATGCGCTGGCCGCCCGGCTGGCCGCCTGAGCGATGGGTTTTTTCCGTCGCGCCGCGCCCGACCCGGCGCTGCGGACGGCGCGGATGACGCTGCGGCCGCCGCAGATGGCCGACTTCACCGGCTGGGCGCGGCTTCGGCGCGACAGCGAGGCGTTCCTGACGCCCTGGGAGCCGTCCTGGACCCGCGACCACCTCAGCGAACGGGCGTTTCGCGAGCGGGTGCGCTGGGCCGCGCGCATGGTGGCGCAGGGCCGGGCCTGTCCGCTGTTCCTGATCCGCGAGAGCGACGGCGCCGTGCTGGGCGCGATCACCCTCGACAACATCCGCCGCGGCCCGGCGATGAGCGCCACGGTCGGCTACTGGATCGGCCAGCCCCACGCGCGGCGCGGCTACATGCGCGAGGCGCTGGAGGCGGTGCGCGCGCATCTGTTCGGCCCGCTCGACCTCAGCCGCCTCGAAGCCGCCTGCCTGCCCGAGAACGCCGCCTCGCGCGGCCTGCTGGAGCGCTGCGGCTTCGAGTATGAGGGCGTGGCGCAAAGCTATCTCCAGATCGCCGGCCGCTGGCGCACCCATGTCCTCTACGCCGCCCTGCGCGACGACCGGCGCGGGCGGGCGGAGGAGGGCTGACGGACAGGGAAAGGCGCGCCCGGCATGGCGCGGGCGGACGTGCGGTCGGGGCGTCACGGCCCGGGCTGACCGGACCATCGTCGCGACGGGAAAGTGCACGAGGCGGTGTTTCGCGCAAGGCAGTTACGCCCGGCGCGACGCGCGCGGCGCGCAAAGGCGACCTGCCGGTGGCAGGGCGCGCGCGCCGCATCGGCGCAGGCGCAAGCCGCAGCCGATCCCGGCGGCGCGGCCTGCGCGACAGAGGGCGGCGGCGTCCGCTAGGGCGGCGCCCATCGCGCCGCCCGGCGGCCTTTGGGGCCGTCGGGCGGGCAAGGCGCGACTCGCCGCGCAGGCCGCCAGGCGATGACCCGGCGGCTGGAGGCGTCGCGAGAGCTTGCGCCGACCGCCAGCCTCCCGAAAGACTCGGCCGCGTCCGTCCCGCTCTGACCGCTACCTTCCCTCCACCCGCCACGCCGCCAGCAGCAACCCCGCCGTCAGCAGCAGCATCAGCCAGCCCGGCGCCAGCGCGGTGAGGCGCACGTCCTCGACCGAATACGCCTCGCGCCGCACCAGCCCGATCCAGCCGCGCCCCGACGCCGCGCGGCCCTCGCGCACGCGGCGGATGTCGGGCAGGCCCTCGGCCAGCCGCAACGCGGCGCCCGCCGTCGCTTGCGCCAGCGGCGCCAGCAGCGCCGTGGTGGAGACCGGGTTCTCGAACTCGCGCGGCGCGGCGGGGCCGACGGCGGCGACGCCGCTCAGCCGCCCGTCGCCAAGGCGGTGCAGACCCTGCTCCTGCGCTTCCGCCAGCGCGCGCCACACGCCGGGGCCGACCGCCGTGAACCCGACGCTGGTCTCGGCGCCGGAGGGAGCGGTCACGCTCAGGGACTCCGGCGGATCGCCGACCGAGCGGCGCTCGACGGTGATCTGGGCGCCCTGCACGGTGGCGGTCAGCGCCTCCTCCTCCAGTTCCGGCTCCTTCATCAGCCAGTGCGCGATGCGGCGCAAAAGCTCCGCCTGCGGCCCGCCGCCCTCGAAGCCGCGCGTCCACAGCCACGCCTGATCGGAGGCGAGCACCGCGACCCGCCCCTCGCCGACGCGGTCCATGATCAGCAGCGGCGCGTCTTGCGCGCCGGTCATCAGCACTTCGCCGCTCAGCGGCTCGACCTCGACATGGCGGAACCAGCGGCCCCAGCCCGGCGTGTCTTCCGCGCCGCCGGGCGCGACCAGTCCGGCGGTGACCGGGTGGCGGGCGCCGATGTCGGTGATCGACGGGAGAAAGCCCTCCTCGAACACCCGCGCGGTGGGCCGCGCCGGGATCACGTCGGCCAGCGGCGTGCGGTAGAGGCTCTCCACTCCCGCGAAGGCGTCGCCCTCGGCCAGCAGCACCGCGCCGCCCTCGCGCACATAGCGCGCCACGTTGGCGATATAGGGCGTCGGCAGCACGCCGCGGCGGCGGTAGCGGTCGAAGATGATCAGGTCGAACTGATCCACCTTCTCCAGAAACAGCTCGCGGGTGGGAAACGCGATCAGCGACAGCTCATAGACCGGCGTGCCGTCCTGCTTGGCGGGCGGGCGCAGGATGGTGAAATGCACCAGATCCACCGCCGGATCGGCCTTGAGCAGGTTGCGCCAGGTGCGCTCTCCGGGGTGCGGCTCGCCCGAGACCAGCAGCACGCGCAGCCGGTCGCGCACGCCGCTGACGGTGAAGACGGCGCGGTTGTTGCGGTCGGTCAGCTCGCCGGGCGCCGGGGGGACGAAAAGCTCCACCACATTGGCGCCGCCGTGGGCGATGTCGAGCGTGATGCTGACGGTCTGGCCGACGCGCGCGGGGATGCGGCGCGGCGGGGCGCCGTCGATGGAGACCTGCACCTCGGTCGGCGCGCCGTCCTCCGCCGCGCCCAGCGCGGCCACCCGCGCGACGGCGGTCACGGTTTCGCCGACGATGCCGAAGGCGGGCGCGGTCTCCAGCGCCAGCCGCAAGTCGGCCTCGCCCTCGGCGCCTGTCACCAGCGCGTGAACCGGGCCGGGAAAGGCGCGCAGCCGGTCAAGGTCATGCGCCTGTCCGTCGGTGATCAGGATGGCGCCCGCGATGCGGTCGGCCGCCACCTCCGCAGCCGCCGCGTCGAGCGCGCTCAGCAGCCGGGTGCCATCGTCCGCCGCCGGGCCGCCCGTGGGCGCAAGGCGCACGGTGCGGACCTCCAGCGGCGCCTCGGCCCCGCCGCGCAGCGCCAGCGCCTCCAGCGCCGCCTGCACCTGCGCCTCCGCCGCCGCCGTCTGGGCCACGCGGTCGCCGACGCTCTGGCTGGCGCTCTCGTCCACCACCACGAGGGCCACGTCCGCCAGCGGCGTGCGGGTCTCGCGCACCAGCGAGGGGTTGGCCAGCGCGCCCAGCAGCGCGGCGAAAGCCAGCGCGCGCAACCCCCAGCCCGGCGAACGCCGCCACGCCGCCAGCGCCGCCATCGCCAGCGCCAGCGCGCATCCCGCGATCAGCAGGGGCCAGCCGGTCAGCGGCGCGAGGATGATCGAGGCGTTCACACGCTGCTCCCGTTCATTGGCCGAGCCGCTCCAGCAGCGCAGGGACATGCACCTGATCGGACTTGTAGTTGCCGGTCAGCGCATACATCACGAGGTTGACGCCGAAGCGATAGGCCATCTCGCGCTGGCGCCAGCCCGCAGCCCCGGCCACCGGGGCGAGGAACTGGCCCTGCTCGTCCACCGCCCAGGCCGCCGCCCAGTCCGCCGAGCCGACCACCACCGGCGACACCCCGTCGTTGAGCGCGCGAAACGGCGCGCCGTCCGTCGCCGTCGCCTCGGGGTCCTGCGCGGCCTCGACCCAGACCCGCCCGCCGGTGAAACGGCCGGGGAACTCCTCCAGCAGATAGAAGGCCCGCGTCAGCACATGATCGAACGGCGCCGCCTCCAGCGGCGGCAGGTCGAGCCGCGCGGTGAGGCGGCGCAGCGCGGCGGTGTTGGCCGAAGCGCCGCCGCCCACGTCGAGATGGCGGTCGCGGGTGTCGAACACGATCATGCCGCCGCCGCGCATGTAGGCGTTGAGCCGCGCCATCGCTTCGTCCGAGGGCGTCGGCTGAGCGGGCGCGATCGGCCAGTAGAGGATGGGGTAGAGCGCCAGCGGGTCAGTCTCCAGATCGACGCTGGCGGGCTCGCCCGGCTCGACGGCGGTGCGCGCGGCGAGGATCGCGGTGAGGCCGCGCAGCCCGCCCAGCGCCAGCCGGTCAACGGTCGCGTCGCCGGTCAGCACATGGGCGAAGGTGGTGCGCAGCGACGCGGCCAGCGCGCGGGCGTCGTCGGTCGCGACATCCGCCGCGCGGGCCTGCGGCGGCGCCGCCAGCGCCAGCGCCAGCAGCGCCGCAGCCCCCGCCGCCGCGCCGCCGCCCAGCCTGCGCGGCAGCCGCCCCGACAGCGCCAGCGCCGCCACCGTGTCCGCCGCCAGCAGGATGAGCGCCAGCGCCAGCAGCCAGTGCGCCAGCGGCGTCTCGCCCCGCCCGCCCAGCGTCTCGGCCACGGCGCCCTCCGGCGGCGGCAGCGGGGCCAGCGCCGCGTCGCCCTCGAACAGATTGTAGGCGATCAGCGCGCCGCCGACCTCATAGACGCCCGGCGGCGCGTCCGGGCCGGGGCGATCCGCCAGCCGCTCCACCGGCGCGGCGATCGCGGTCTCGGCGTCGGCCAGCCGCCCGAAGCCGTCGAGCAGCGCCACCGGGCGCGCCACCTCCCCCGCCAGCGCCGCGCGGTCAGCCGCGGCGCCGCCGCCCGAGAGCTGCAACAGCCGTTCGACCATCGCGACGAACAGCCCCGACAGCGGCAGCGAAGACCATTCGGCGTTGGCGGTGACGTGGAACAGCACGACGCGGCCCGCGCCCAGCGGCGCGGCGGTGACCAGCGGCGTGCCGTCCTCCAGCGCCGCCCAGGTGCGGCCCGACAGCTCCGGCCCGATCTGCGCCAGGATCTGGCGCGACACCGTCACGTCGCGCGGCGCGGTGAGCCCGGCGAAGGGCGTGCCGGGCGCAAACGCGCGCACCTGCTGCGGCTCTCCCCAGGCCATCGCGCCGCCCACCGCGCGCCCGCCCGCGCGCAGCCGCACCGGCAGCAGCGGGTCGTCGGCCGCCTGCCCGTCGAGCGCCTGACCGCCGGTCAGCGCGTCGGCGCCGCGCGCCAGACGCGGCCCGGCGAAGCGCACCAGCAGGCCGCCGCTCTCGGTCCATTCGGTCAGCGCCCCGGCTTCGGCTTGGGTGACGCGGCCCACGTCGGCGAGAAACACCACGTCGGGGCTGGCGGCGAGCACCGTTTCGATGTCGCCCTCCACGCTCTCGGCGACGCCGCTCAGCGCAGCGCGCAGATAGTGCAGGTCCGAGACCAGCCGCCGCCCTTCGCCCTCCGCGCCGCCCGCGACCAGCCCGGCGCGCCGCCGCCGCACGCCCTCGTCGGCCAGCGCCACGGCGCCCGCGCTCTCGACACCCGAGATCGCGAGCCGATCGACGCGGTTGCGCAGCTCCAGCGGCAGATCGAAGGTCGCGCGCGCTTCGGTCTCATCGGAGGCGAAGGCCGCCGGCGCCTGGCCCAGACGGCGGGCGCCGTCCTCGTCGCTCGCGCCGAAGGCGGCGACGGTCAGCGTCGCCTCGGCGCCCGGTTCGGCGCGCAGCGCCTCGGCGGTCAGCCGCCCCTCGACCAGCGTCGGCGCGCGCAGCGCGGGCGTCGGCGCCAGCGGCCCGACCACCGCCAGCGGCCCGAGCGCGGACAGGGCTTCGGCCAGCCGCGCGTCCCCGGCGGCGTCGTGACTCAGGCCGTCGGCGATCCACACCGTCTCGGCGATGTCGGAGGCCGTCAGCCGGGCGGCGAGCGCGCCCCGCTGCGGCGCCCAGGGGCGCGGTTGCAGCGCCTCGACCTCGCCGCGCCATTCCGCCGCCGGGCGCAGCGTCAGCGGCGCATCGGGCGGCGCCGCGTCGGCCATCGTGACGAAAGCGACCGGGCGGCCGGTCCGCTCCGCCTGCGCCAGCGTCTCAAGCGCGCGGGCGCGGCGGGCCTCCCAGTCCGGCGCGCTGGCCCAGCCGCCGTCCATCGCCAGCAGCAGCGGACCGCCGCCGCTCAGCCGCGCGTCGGGGTTGAGCACCGGCTGCGCGAAGGCCAGAATCGCCGCCGCCGCAATCAGGCAGCGCAGAAGGATCAGCCACCACGGCGTGTTGTCGGGCGTGCGCTCCCGATCCAGCAAGCCCAGCAGCAGCCGCACGCCGGGAAAGGCGAAGCGGCGCGGGCGCGGCGGCGTGGCGCGCAGCAAAAACCACAGAACCGGCAGCGCGGCCAGCGCCGCCAGCAGCCACGGGTTGAGAAACGCCAGCGCGCCGACGCTCAGCATCAGATCGCCCCCCCGCTGACCGCGCCATGGAGCCAGATCAGCGCCCGGCGCGGGCTGACGTCGGTGTGATGGACCTCGAAACGCCAGCCGCTGCGCCGCGCCAGCGCGCTCAACTGGTCGCGCCGCGCCGCCAGCCGGGCGCGATAGGCGTCGGCGAGGCCGCGCGCGCGGTGGGTCTCGAAGCTGACGCCGCGCCCCACGCTCTCGAAGATCATCCGCCCATCGAAGGGAAAAGCCTCCTCCGCCGGGTCGAGCACCTGCACCAGCGCGCCGCCGACGCCCGCATCCGCCGCGCGTTTCACGGCGGGCTCGATCGCCGCCATCGGCCCGAGAAAATCGCTGAGAAACACCGCCTTGCCGCCCTTCGCGAACGGCGCGGCGGGGGGCGCGCCAAAGTCGGGGCGGTTCGCGCCTGTCTTGCTGAGCGCCAGCCCCATGCGGCTGAGCTGCGCCTCGCCGCTCATCGGTCGTGCGGCGTCGGTGCCGATCAGGCCGAACCGCTCGCCGCCGCGCGCCAACAGCACCGCCAGCGACAAGGCCAGCAGCGCGGCGCGCGCGCCCTTGCTGCGCGGCGCGGCGTCGGAGCGCCAGTCCATCGACTGCGCGTCGTCGCGCCAGATCCAGATCGTCTGCGCCGCCTCCCACTCCATCTCACGGATATAGACGTGATCGGAGCGGGCGGAGCGCCGCCAGTCGATGGCGGTCAGCGGATCGCCCGGCATCGCATGGCGGTATTGCCAGAAGGTCTCGCCCGGCCCGGCCCGCCTGCGCCCGTGCACGCCCGAGGCGACGGTGGCGGCCAGCCTGCGCGCCTCCGCCATCAGCGGCGGCAGCGCGCCCGCCACCCGCTCGGCGTCGCGGCGCAGCCAGCCGGGACCTTCGCGCAAGCCGGCGCGCTGCGCCATCAGGCGGCGGCCTTCGCCACCAGCGCGCGGCCCGCGATGGCGTCGATCACCCGGTCAACCGTGTCGCCCTCGGCCTTGGCGGCGAAGGTCAGCGCCATGCGGTGCTTGAGCGCGGGCCGCGCCAGCGCCGCCACGTCGGCCACCGACGGCGCCAGCCGCCCCTCCAGCAGCGCCTTGGCGCGGCAGGCCATCATCAGCGCCTGCGCCGCGCGCGGCCCCGGCCCCCAGGCGACGGCGCGGTTCACCAGATCGTGACCGCCCTCCTCGCCGGGCCGCGCCGCGCGCACCAGCCGCAGGATCGCCTCCACCACGCTCTCGCCCGCAGGCATCCGGCGCACGATGCGCTGGATCGCCTCCAGATCGCCCGGCGCCATCACCGGCGCCGACACCGCGTCCTCGGCGCCGGTGGTGGCCAGCAGGATGCGCCGCTCCGCCTCCAGCGTGGGATAATCCACATCGACCTGCAGCAGGAACCGGTCAAGCTGCGCCTCGGGCAGCGGATAGGTGCCCTCCTGCTCGATGGGGTTTTGCGTCGCGAGCACATGGAACGGCTGCGGCAGCGGCCGATTCGCGCCGGCCACCGTCACCACCTTCTCCTGCATCGCCTGCAACAGCGCCGACTGCGTGCGCGGGCTGGCGCGGTTGATCTCGTCGGCCATCAGCAGCTGCGCAAAGATCGGCCCCTCGATGAACCGGAACGCGCGGGCACCGTCGCGGCCCTCCTCCAGCACCTCCGCGCCCAGGATGTCGGCGGGCATCAGGTCGGGCGTGAACTGCACGCGCTTGGCGTTCAGCCCCAGCACCACGCCCAGCGTCTCGACCAGCCGCGTCTTGGCCAGCCCCGGCGCGCCGACCAGCAGGGCGTGGCCGCCGGAGATCAGCGCGTTCAGCACCAGATCGACCACCACCTCCTGCCCGATCACCCGGCGCGCGATCTCGGCGCGCGCGCGGGCGAGCGTTTCTGCGGCGGCCTCGATTCCGGCGACGGCGTCGGTTGCTTCAGGCATCGCGCTCTCCTTGCATGACCCGCGTCGCGACCCGCCGGGCCGCGCGCGTCGCAAAACCTAGCGTGATCGTCTATCTTCCCCAAGACAAGGTGGATCACGGGAGCGCAAATGCCAGAGCGAGACAACCCGCCCTCCGCCGACGCCCTCGCGCTGGCGGCGGCGAAGGCGGCGAAGAAGGGCCCGCCGCCGGTGCATCTGTGGAACCCGCCGTTCTGCGGCGACATCGACATGCGCATCGCGACCGACGGGACATGGTTCTACATGGGCACGCCGATCGGGCGGCCGGAGATGGTGAAGCTGTTCGCCTCGGTGCTGCGCCGCGACGGCGACGCCTATTTCCTGGTGACGCCGGTCGAGAAGGTCGGCATCCGGGTGGACGACGCGCCGTTCGTGGCGGTGGATTTCCACCGCGACGGCGACCGGCTGGTGTTCGAGACCAACCTCGACGACACGGTTGCGGCGGGGCCGGAGCATCCGATCCGGGTGGCGCGCGACGCCGAAACCGGCGCGCCGCGCCCCTATGTGCATGTGCGCGGGCGGCTGGAGGCGCTGATCGACCGGAAGACCTTCTACCGGCTCGCCGAGATCGGCGCGGTGCGCGACCATGACGGCGCGCGCTGGTTCGGCCTCGTCTCGGGCGGCGCGTTCTTCCCTATCCAGCCTGCGGCGGAGATGGGGCTTTGAGCTTTGTTCCGGTCAGCGAGGCCGACCTGCGCCGCGCGCTGCTGGCGCCGCCGGGCGCGGCGCGCGGCGACCATGACCTCAACCCCGGCTTTCGCCGCAAGACGCCGCTGCGCCCGGCGGCGGTGCTGTGCCCGGTGGCGCGGCGCGCGCACGGGCTGTCGGTGATCCTGACGCAGCGCCCGCTGAGCTTGCGCGAGCATCCCGGCCAGATCGCCTTTCCCGGCGGCAAGCTCGACCGCGCCGACGCCTCGCCGCTGGCCGCCGCCTTGCGCGAATCGCGTGAGGAGATCGGGTTGGCGCCGGAGCAGGTCGAGGTGCTGGGCGCGCTGGAGGGCTACGCCACCGGCACCGGCTATGCGATCACGCCGTTCCTGGGGCTGGTGGCGGACGGGTTTTCGCCACGCCCCGAGCCGGGCGAAGTGGAGGCGGTGTTCGAGACGCCGCTGGACTTCCTGATGGACTTTCGCAGCCACCAGCGCATGAGCCGCGTCTATGGCGGCGTCGAGCGCCATTTCTGGGCGATGCCGTGGCGGGATCGCTTCATCTGGGGCGCCACGGCGGGCATGCTGCGCGGGCTGGCCGAGCGGGTCGCCGCCGCGCGCGAAGCCTCCGCCGCATGACGCGCATCGCGCCGCGCTGGCTGGCGGCGGAGGCGACGCGCGCGGTGATGGCGGCGCTGGCCGGGGCGCAGCCGCTGTTCGTCGGCGGCTGCGTGCGCGACGCGCTCATGGGGCGCGATGCGGCGGACGTGGACATCTGCGTGCGCTGCCCGCCCGAGCGCACCGTCGCGCTGCTTGAGGGCGCGGGGCTGGGCGCGGTTCCCACCGGGCTTGCGCATGGCACGGTGACGGCGGTGGCGCTGGGGCGCGGCTTCGAGGTGACCACCCTGCGCCGCGACGTGGCCACCGACGGGCGCCGCGCCACCGTCGCTTATACGGAAGACGTGGCCGAGGACGCCGCGCGGCGCGACTTCACGCTGAACGCGTTGTATGCGCGGGCCGACGGCGCGGTGATCGACCCGCTGGGGGGCCTGAGCGACCTGCGCGCGGGCCGGGTGCGTTTCATCGGCGACCCCCATGCGCGGATCGCCGAGGACTATCTGCGCGTGCTGCGGTTTTTCCGCTTCACCGCGTGGTTCAGCCGCGCAGGCGTCGATGCGGGCGGACTTGCGGCCTGCGCGGCGCATGTGGACGGGCTGGCGCGTCTGTCGCGGGAACGGGTGGGCCACGAGATGCGCCGCCTGCTGGGGGCGCCCGACCCGGCGCAGGCGATGGCGGCGATGGCGGCCTGCGGCGTGCTGGCGGCGGTGGCGCCGGGCGCCGACGCGAGGCTGATCGGGCCGCTGGTCGAGATGGAGCGCGCAGCGGGCGCAGCCCCCGGATGGCCGCGCCGGGCGGCGGCGCTGGGCGGCGGATGGGGCGACTGGCGGCTGTCGCGGGCCGAGGCCGGGCGGCTGGCCGCAATCGCCGCCGCGCGCGCCGACCCCGCGCCGCCCGCCGCGCGCGCGCACCTGCACGGGATCGACGCGGCGCGCGACGCCTGTCTGCTCGACGCGGCGGCGGACGGCGCGGCGCCGCCGCCGCACCTTGAGGCGGAGCTCGCGCGCGGCGCGGCGGCGGTGTTGCCGGTCACGGCGGGCGACCTGATGGCGGCGGGCGCGGCGCCGGGGCCTGCGCTGGGCGCGACGCTGGCGCGGCTGCGCGCGGCCTGGGTGGCGCAGGACTTCCGCCCCGACCGCGCCGCGCTGCTGGCGCTGGCGCGCTGAACCGGGTCTCACGGCGCCGCGGCGAACGCCTTGCGCGCATGGACCAGCCGGGCGAAGGCGGTGAGGAAGGTCAGCGCGGCGAAGCCCAGCGCCAGCGGCGCGAACCACTGCGGCGCGAGGCACAGCAGGGCGAAGAACGCGATGGTCTCGGTCCCCTCCAGCAGCCCGGCGGTGTAATACAGCGACTTCACCCCCCGGCTCTCGCTGCGCATCGCATGCTTCTCCGCCAGGATCGCAAAGCCCAGAAACGTGGCGCCGTTGAAATAGAACGCGCACAAGAGCGTCGCGCCCGCCGCGCCGTTCGCCGCCGGATCGGCCAGCACAAAGCCCAGCGGCACGGCGCCGTAGAACAGGAAATCGGCGGTGATGTCGAAATAGCCGCCGAAATCGCTGATCCGCGTGGCGCGCGCCACGGCGCCGTCCAGCCCGTCCGCCGCGCGCGACAGCGCGATCAGCGCCAGCGCCCAGCCGAACCAGCCCAGCGCGATCATCCCCGCCGCACCCAGCCCGGTGGCGAGGCCGAAGGCGGTGACGGCGTTCGCCGTGACGCCCGCGCCCGCCAGCGCGCGCCCCGCCCGGTTGAGCGCGGGGTTGAGCAGCCTGCGCATCACGCCGTCAAGCATCGCCCCGCCTCTTTTTTACCGTGCCGCGCGTGGGATGCTGCCCCGGCGCGGCGTCGCGCGCAACTGCGCGCGGGTTGGCGCGCGCGCCCTGAAAGGGTAGGCAGGGACGCGATTCTGGGCGGGAGACTGGCGGCGATGACGGCGGTTCGGATAATGGCGGCGGCGCTGGCCTTGCTGGCGATGGCGACCGCCGCGCCCGCGCAACTGTCGCTGGCGCCCGCCGTGACCGAGGCGGCGCCTGCGGCGGAGAGCGCGGCGCCCGCGACCGGCGCGGCGCAGGCGCAGGCGCTGATCGACGTGCTGCGCGACGACGCCGCGCGCGCCGCGCTGCTGGCGGAGCTTGAGCGGCTGGCGGCGGGCGCGGCGCCGACCGCGCCGCCGACCGCGCCGCCTGCGGCGACCGATCCGGCGACCGAGGCGGCGACCGATGCCGCAGGCGCCGCCGCGCCGCCGGATCAGGACGCCGCGCCAACGGAGGACGCCGCGCCCCCAACGCTGGGCCGCCGCCTTGCGCTGCTGACGAAAAAGCTGGTCGAGGAGGCGCAAGACACCGCCGCCGACTTCATGAGCGGCCTCGCCGCCACCCAGCGCCGCCTCTCCGCTCTGGTGGGCGCACGTTCCGCCGTGCTGATCGACGCGGCGCGCGACCTGTTGTTGCTGATCGTCGCGACCGTGACGCTGTATCTGCTGCTGCGCCGCGTCGCGCGCTGGCTGTTTCGCGGCCTGCGCGAGGCGGCGGCTGGCGCGACGATCGTCCGGCTGTGTCTGCTGGGCGGCGCGCATGTGCTGATCGACGCGGCGACGGTGCTGCTCGCCTGGGCGGTCGGCCACGCCATCGCGCTGGGCGCCATCGGCGGCGGCGCCGACGGCGGCGTGAACGCCGCGCTCTACCTCAACGCCTTCCTGATCGTGCAGATGGTCAAGGTGGTGATCCGCGCGGTGTTCTCTCCCGATGTGGCGTCGCTGCGGATCGTGCCATTCACCGACGCGGGCGCGCGCTATTGGGCCGGGCGGCTGGGCGGGCTGGTCGGCATTCTTGGCTACGGGATGCTGCTGGTGACGCCGATCGTCAATCAGAGCATGTCGATCTTCACCGGGCGCGCGGTGCAGGTGGTGGTGTTCTCGCTGGTGCTGCTCTGGGCCATCGCCATCGTGATCCGCCACCGACGCGCGCCTTCGACGTGGCTTGCGGCGCGGGCGGCGTCGGCGAACAACGACGCCACGCTGCGTGTGCTGGCGATGCTGGCGAAGGTCTGGCACTGGCCGATGCTGGCCTATCTGATCGGGCTGTTCGTCACGGCGGTCTCGCAATCGGGCGCCATCGAGCCGGTGCTGCTGACCACGGCGAAGGTGGCGGCGGTGCTGGCGGGTGGCGCGCTGCTGGGCGCGCTGGCCAACCGCTCCGCGCATCGCGGCCTGCATCTGCCCGAGGACGTGACGCGGCAACTGCCGCTGCTGGAGACGCGGCTGAGCGAGTTCATCGCGCGTTTCATGGGTGTGGCGCGGCTGGTGCTGCTGATCGCGACGCTGGGCGCGGCGATGCAGGTCAGCGGCCTTTACGACGTGTCGGGCTGGTTCGCGCGGCGTTTCGGCGACGATTTCGCCGGCCTGCTGATCAGCGTCGCGGTGATCGTGACGTTCGCGTTCCTGCTGTGGCTGGCGATCGCGTCGTGGGTCGATTACCGGCTCAATCCCGACCGCGCGGACCAGGCGACCGCGCGCGAGCAGACCCTGCTCACGCTGCTGCGCAACGCCGCCACCATCATGATCGTGGTGATCACGCTGATGGTCACGCTGTCGGAGATCGGTCTGGACATCGCGCCGCTGCTGGCCTCCGCCGGTGTGCTCGGCCTCGCCATCGGTTTCGGCGCGCAGCGCATGGTGCAGGACATCATCACCGGCATCTTCATCCAGTTCGAGAATGCGATCAACGTGGGCGACGTGATCACCGCGGGCGGCGTCACCGGCACGGTGGAGAAGCTGACCATCCGCTCGGTCTCGCTGCGCGACCTGACCGGCGTCTATCACATCATCCCGTTCTCCTCGGTCGATATGGTGTCGAACTTCATGCGCGGCTTCGGCTTCCACGTCGCCGAGATCGGCATCGCCTATCGCGAGAACGTGGCCGAGGCCAAGGCGCTGATGCACAAGGCCTTCGACGACGTGAAGGCCGATCCCGCCCACGGGCGCGAGATGCTGGGGCCGCTGGAATGGCACGGGCTGACCGAATTCGGCGACAGCGCGGTGATGGTGCGCGCGCGCATCCGCACCCGGCCCGGATCGCAATGGGCGGTGGGGAGGGCCTACAACGAGGCGGTCAAGCTGCGCTTCGACGAGGCGGGCGTCGAGATCCCGTTCCCGCACATGACCGTCTGGTTCGGCGAGGACAAGAACGGCGCCGCCCCGCCCGCGCGCGTCGCGCCCGCGGCGGCGCTGGCGGCGACCGTCGCCGCCACGGCGACGCCGGGCGCCGGGCTGTCGCCGCCGCCAAAGGGTCAGGACGCGCCGAACGAGGACGGCGGCGACGCGGGCGAGCAGCCGCGCTGAAAAGGGGGCTGCGACCCTCTGACAGCCCTTGCATTACCGGCGGCGAGGCGCGGGAAGCGGTCGGTTGGATGGAGCGCTGAGGGCCGCGCCCTCCCTCGGGAGGCTGCTTCGCAACGCGCGGGCGACAGCGGTTTATGGCGCAAACCACCCCGAAGCATCCGCTACGCGCAGCGTCGCAATGCGCCCTCCCTTGGGGGAGGGAGGGCGCGGCCCGTGCTGGTCGCACGGGCCATGGCGCTTGCTGCGCGCCAAGATCTGAACGGATGAAACCGGAGCATTCCACCTTTGGGAGCAATCCGCAGCGACCAGCGCCAGATCACCCGGAGGGAGGCGTTCAGGGGCAGGCCCCACGCGCCTCACCCCACGCGATGCGCCCAAAGGTCGTGTTCGCCCGCCTCGTCGATCTCCACCGCCACCATGTCGCCGGGCCGAAGCCCCTCGAAATCTTCGTCGATGAACACGGTGCCGTCGATCTCGGGCGCGTCGGCGGCGCTGCGGCACTCCGCGCCGTCGGCGTCCACCGCATCGACCAGCACGGTCATGCGGCGGCCGACCTTGGCCTGAAGCCGCGCCTCGGAGATGCGCGCCGCAGCAGCCATGAAGCGGTCGAAGCGGTCCTGCTTGACTTCCGGCGCGACGTGACCGGGCAGCGCGTTGGCGCTGGCGCCGCCGACGTTCTCATACTGGAAGGCGCCCACGCGGTCGAGCCGGGCCTCCTCCAGCCAGTCGAGCAGATGCTGGAAATCCGCTTCCGTCTCGCCGGGAAAGCCGACGATGAAGGTCGAGCGGATCGTCAGGTCGGGAACCTGCGCGCGCCAGTTCGCGATGCGCGCCAGCACCTTGGCCTCGTTGGCCGGGCGGCGCATGGCGCGCAGCACGCTCGGCGCGGCGTGCTGGAACGGGATGTCGAGATAGGGCAGCACCAGCCCCTCGGCCATCAGCGGGATCAGGTCATCCACATGCGGATAGGGATAGACGTAGTGTAGCCGCACCCACGCGCCCAGCGAGCCCAGATCGCGCGCCAGGTCGGTGATGTGCGCACGCCGCTCCGCCCCGCGCCACGGGCTTGACGCATAGCCGATGTCCTTGCCGTAGGCGGAGGTGTCCTGGCTGATGACCAGCAGCTCCTTCACCCCGCTTGCCACCAGCCTCTCCGCCTCGCGCAGCACCGCGCCCGCCGGGCGCGACGCCAGCCTGCCGCGCATCGCGGGGATGATGCAGAAGCTGCACTTGTGGTCGCAGCCCTCGGCGATCTTGAGATAGGCGTAGTGGCGCGGCGTCAGCCGCACGCCCGCGCCCTCGTCGCGCGGGCCGGGGATCAGGTCGATGAACGGGTCGGGCGACGGCGGCGCGGCGGCGTGGACCGCGTCCATCACCTGTTCGTATTGCTGCGGGCCGGTCACCGCCAGCACCGACGGGTGCGCGCCCCGGACATACTGCGCGTCGGCGCCGAGGCAGCCGGTGACGATGACGCGGCCGTTCGCCGCCAGCGCCTCGCCGATCGCCTCAAGGCTTTCGGCCTTGGCGCTGTCGAGAAAGCCGCAGGTGTTCACGATCACCGCGTCGGCGCCCGCGTAGTCTGGGCTGATCGCATAACCCTCGGCGCGCAGGCGGGTGAGGATGCGCTCGCTGTCCACCAGCGCCTTGGGGCAGCCGAGCGAGACCATGCCGATGCGCGGCTGTCCCGGACGCGCGTCGGCGGCGCGCGCGTCGCGCGGCAGGCTTGCGCGCGGCGCAAGATCGGGGCGGAGATTCGGCGGGTTGCTCATCGTCGAGCGCCTTAGCGTATCGCGCGGCGCGGCGCGACAGGCGCGCGCGATCTGTCACGAAAATGCAGCACACCCGTCACCCAAGCGTCGCAGAGGGGCGCTACGCCTGCGTGACAATTTTCGACAAGGGGACCGTCATGACCACCACCCTCCGCGCCAGCGGGCTGGCCGCGCTGCTGCTCGCCTCCACCGCGCTCAGCGGCGCGGCGCAAGGCTTCGACCGCATCGCAAGCTTTCCGGTGGCGCTCAACACGCCTGCCGACATGGACGCGGGCGCCGAGACTTCGTCGGAGATCATCGCCGCCAGCGAAGACGGCATGACGCTGGCCTATTCCAACAGCCCGCTCGGCGCGGTCGGCTTCATCGACATCGCCGACCCGGCGGCGCCGAAACCGCTCGGTTCGGTGATGGTGGGCGGCGAGCCGACCTCGGTGGTGATCGTCGGCGGCCGCGCCTTCGCCGGGATCAACACCTCCGAGAGCTACGCCGCGCCCTCGGGCCATCTGGCGGTGATCGACCTCGCCGCGCGCACGGTCGAGAAAAGCTGCGACTTGGACGGCCAGCCCGATTCGGTGGCGCGCAGCAAGGACGGATCGTTCCTCGCCGTCGCCATCGAGAACGAGCGCGACGAGGATCTCAACGACGGCGCGCTGCCGCAGCTTCCCGGCGGTCATGTGATGATCGTGCCGCTGAAGGACGGCGCGCCCGACTGCGCCGCGATGATCCGCGCCGACGTGAGCGGCCTCGCCGCCGTGGGGCCGCAAGACCCCGAGCCGGAGTTCGTGGACATCAACGACGCGGGCGAGATCGCGGTCACGATGCAGGAGAACAACCACATCGTGATCCTGTCGCGCGAGGGCGCGGTGCTGTCGCATTTCTCCGCCGGATCGGTGGACCTTGAGAACATCGACGTGAAGAAAGACGGCGCGCTGCGCTTCGACGGCGCCCGGCAGGGCGTGGCGCGCGAGCCGGACGCGATCAAGTGGCTCGACGCCAACCGGCTGGTGATGGCCAACGAGGGCGACTGGAAGGGCGGATCGCGCAGCTTCTCGATCGTCTCGCGCGCGGGCGAGGTGCTGTTCGAGTCCGGCCCGGCGTTCGAGCACGAACTGGTGCGGATCGGCCATTATCCCGACAAGCGCAGCGGCAAGAAGGGCGTCGAGCCGGAGGGCGTGGAGATCGGCCGTTACGGCGATCAGACCTATATCTTCATCGGCTCAGAGCGCGGCTCGGTGGTCGGCGTGTATCGCGACACCGGCGCAGCGCCCGAACTGATGGGCCTGCTGCCGTCGGGCATCCGCCCGGAGGGTCTGCTGGCGATCCCGGCGCGCGGCCTGTTCGTCTCGGCCAACGAAAAGGATCTGGTGGAGGATGGCGGCGCGCGCAGCCATGTGATGGTTTATCAGCTTCAGGACGGCCCGGCGGCCTATCCCACGCTGGTCTCGCAAGACGACGCCGAGGGCCGCCCGATCGGCTGGGGCGCGCTGTCGGGACTGGTCGGCGACGACGCGACGCCGGGCAGGCTTTATGCGGTCAGCGACAGCTTCTATGGCGCGCAGCCGACGATCTTCACCATCGACGCCACCCAGACCCCGGCGCGCATCGTCGCCGCGACCCGGGTGACGCGCGGCGGCCAGCCTGCCGAAAAGATCGACATGGAGGGGATCGCGACCGACGGCGCGGGCGGCTTCTGGCTGGCCTCCGAAGGCCGCAGCGACCGCGACATCCCGCACGCGCTGATCCACGTCAACGGCGCGGGCGAGATCATCGAAGAGGTCGGCTTCCCGCCCGAACTGCTGGCGCATGAGAAACGCTTCGGCGCCGAGGGCGTGACGAAGGTCGGCGACGTGCTGTGGATCGCGATGCAGCGCGAGTGGGGCGACGACCCCAAGGGGCTGGTCAAGCTTGTGGCCTACGACACCAAGGCGGGGACGTGGGGCGCGGTGCGCTATCCGCTGGAGACGCCCGGCCAGGGCTGGATGGGCCTGTCGGAGATCACCGCGCATGGCGACCATGTCTATCTGATCGAGCGCGACAACCAGATCGGCGACAAGGCGGCGGTGAAGCGGCTCTACCGCGTGGCGCTGTCGCAGATGGTCGCGGCGCCGCTGGGCGGCGATCTGCCGGTGGTGAGCAAGGAACTGGCGCGCGACCTGATCCCCGACCTCAAGCGGTGGAACGGCTATGTGGTGGACAAGGTCGAGGGCTTCACGGTCGATGCGGCCGGCGAGGCGTTCGTCGTGACCGACAACGACGGCGTGGACGACAGCTCGGGTGAGACGTTCTTCTGGTCGGCCGGCAAGCTGTAGAGCAGGCGGGCGGCGACCCGGGCCGCCCTCACCCCGACCCTCTCCCGCAAGCGGGAGAGGGGGCGAAATCTGCGCCGGCGATGCGCCGCGCGCTCCCTCTTCCCACAACGGGGGGCGAGGGTTTGGGGGATGTCGCCGCGACGAGCCCAGCGCCCCGCTAAACCACCCCATCCGTTTGCAGCCAGGCAGGCGCGACGCCACCCAACCGCGCGCAGCCCCCCAGCCCCGCGCGCCCCCTCTCCCCCCGACGGGGGGAGAGGGTCGGGGTGAGGGGGCCTCGCCGCGATGCGCCCCGCGCCGCGCAAAACAGCCCCGCCCGTCAGCGCGCGAGACAGGCGCAACGCCACCCAACCGCGCGCAGCCCCCCAGTCCCGCGCTCCCCCTCTCCCCCCGATGGGGGGAGAGGGTCGGGGTGAGGGGGCCTCGCCGCGATGCGCGCCGCGCCGCGCCCGCAGAACCGGCCCCAGCGGTCAGGCGTCGCGCTGCGCCAGCCGATAGAACGCCCGCGCCGTGTCGCCGAACACCGCTGCGCGGGCCTCGTCGTCCAGCCCCGCCGTCAGCGCCTGCGCCGCCGCAAGCCAGTCGGCATATTCGGCGCGCAGGCGGCACACCGGCCAGTCGGACCCCCACATCACCCGCTCCGGCCCGAACACGTCGAGCACATGCGCCGCACAGGGCCGCAGGTCCGCCACGGTCCAGCCCGGCGCGGCCTCGGTGACCAGCCCGGACAGCTTGCAGAACGCCCCCTGCCCCGCCAGCCGCGCCATGCCCGCCGCCCATGCGTCAAAGCCCGCCGGATGGTCGCGGATCGCCGGCTTCATGGCGTGGTCGATCACCACCCGCAGGCCGGGGTGGCGGTCGAGCAGGCGCGAAAAGTTCTCCACATGCTGCGGATGGCCCAGCGCGTCGAAGGTCAGCCCCATCTCCGCCAGCGCCGCGAACCCCCACGCCGCGCCGGGCGAGAGCATCCAGTCAGGGTCGGCGATGTCCTGAATCATCGGGCGCACGCCGCGAAACTTCGGGTGGCGCGCAAGGCGCTCCAGCGTGCGCCGCTCGGTGGGGTTGTCGAAATCCACCCAGCCGACCACCGCCGCCACGCTGTCGGTCTCGTCCGCGATCCCCAGCAGGTATTCCGTCTCGGCCACGGTCGGCGCCGCCTGCACCAGCACCGTCGCGCGCACCCCCGCCGCCGCCAGCGCGGGCGCGAGGTCGGCGGGGCCGTAGGCGCGCGACAGCACCGGATCATCCTTCGGCATCCAGCCGTAATCGCCACGCGCGGGGTTCCAGTAGTGCTGGTGCGCGTCGATCATTTCTTCGCCATGGGCGATCATTTCTTCGCCATAGGGGTCGGGGCGTCCTCGCGCATCAGCTCCAGCCGCTTCAGCTCGGCCCAAAGCTCCACCGGGATGCGCGCGTCGAGGATCCGGGCGTTGGCGCGCACCTCCGCCGCGCTCTGACCGCCGGGGATCACGCTCAGCACGCAGGGATGGTGCAGCGGGAATTGCAGCGCCGCCTCGATCAGCTTGACGCCGTGGCGCGCGCAGACCCGGTCGATGGCGTCCACCCGGTCAAGGATGCGCTTTGGCGCGGGGTCGTAGTTGTAGAACGCCCCCGGCTTCGCCCCTGTCGCCAGGATCCCCGAGTTGTAGGGGCCGCCCAGCGCGATGCCCACGCCGCGCGCCGCGCACAGCGGCAGGAAGCTGGTCAGCGCCTCCTGCTCCAGCAGGGTATAGCGCCCGGCCAGCAGGAAGAGGTCGAAGTCGCCGCGCTCCAGCAGCGTCTGGCAGACCTGCCACTCGTTCTGACCGCCGCCGATCGCCTTGACCACGCCCTGATCGCGCAATTCGACCAGCGCGCCATAGCCGGAGGCCATGAATTCCTCGATCCGCGCGTCCGACGCCTCCTTGCTGCCGTGGGTGAAGATGTCGAGATCGTGGACATAGAGGATGTCGATGCGGTCCACCCCCAGCCGCTCCAGCGAGAACTCCACCGAGCGCAGCACGCCGTCGCGGCTGTAGTCATAGACCTCGCGGCGGGAGGGAACCTTGAACCACTTGCCGACGCCGGTGTGCTCACCCTGGGGGCAGACCTGCATCAGCCGCCCGACCTTGGTGCTGAGCACATAGGCGTCACGCGGTTTGCCGCGCAGGAACTGGTTCAGCCGCGTCTCCGCCAGCCCCAGCCCGTAGAGCGGCG